>Ga0066903_100000214_pt1 | contig 32507 bp, 48 predicted proteins | sample PanSoiMetaGPlot1_FD_67491 | JGI IMG/M metagenome (GOLD analysis project Ga0066903, IMG submission 67491) | Tropical forest soil microbial communities from Panama analyzed to predict greenhouse gas emissions - Panama Soil - Plot 1 (version 2) | ecosystem: Environmental > Terrestrial > Soil >... | reverse complement strand
AGCGGCCGCGTGGGGACCGCGGCGATCGGGTCGATCGGACCCACGACCCGCCGGACGATCGCCGGCCAGGCGGCCACCAGCGCGGTCAGTGGGGCCTTGTCGCGCGCGACCCGGACCAACGCCCTGGTCGGCCGGGTGGGCACCGGCAGCGCCGGCACCGTCGGCGTCAAGCACCGGCAGGCGATCACGGGCAGCTCGAGCACGGCCGCCGTCCACACCCCGCTGAGCACGATCGGCGGCGACGTCTTCGCCAGCCTGAGCGGCGTCAGCGCGAGCGGGCACGTCGGGCACGCGGAACCGACCTACCCGCACGCGATTACCGGCCGGCAGGCCACCGGGGCGGTGCACGCCATCCTGGCGAGCTCGAGGCGCCTCACGCTCCACGCCACGCCCGCCTCGAGCGCCCTCGGCCAGCTGGCGGTCCGGGTCCGGCCGATCGCCCCGCTGGCCGGCGTCGGCGCGACGACCGCCCTTGGCGCGCTCGAGGACCACCCGGCCGTCGCGCTCGCCGGCGTCCGGGCGACCGGGAGCATCGGCAGCGTCGTCCCCGAAGGCGGCCAGATCGCCGGCACCGATATCCGCCCGCCCTGGACGGCCCAGGCCTGGATGGTGCCGCCGATCGGCCGCACGATCTGGGTGCCCCCGGTCCCGCCGATCGGCACGCCGGCGCACGCCTGGCTCGTGCCGGCGATCCAACGGACGATGCGGGTGCCGCCGATCGGGCGTGCCTCGCGCGTGCCGCCCGTCCCGGCGATGGAGGTTTGAGCGCGGTGGTCTACCATCTCCGGACGAAGAAAATGCGCCGCCGCGCGCGGGACTGGATGGCGACCCTCAACGGCCAGGAGCTGCGCGACTGCTTCTACGCGGACCCGCGCCGCGGCGTCGCGCGCACCTGGGTCATCAACCCACGGACCCGGCAGCTGGTGCTATGGCGCGGTCGGCCGATGAGCCAGGAGCACCGCGGCCGCGTACGCGTGCGGCGCCGGCGACCCACGAACGGAGATCACTGATGGCTGTGCTCTTCCTCGGCACGAAGGACCCGCAATCGAAAAACGACCCACGCATGTTGGACTACACCGACTACCTCGCCGAGTTCGGCGGCAGTCCGCCCGAAACGATCGTGAACTCGCAATGGACGATCGCCCTGGTCGTCCCCCCACCTGGTGGCGATGACGGGGCGCCGCTCCACCTGGATGACGCCAGCATCGTGGTCGGTCAGCAGAAAACGCAGTGCCGCCTGTCCGGGGGCACCCCTCGCGCGACCTACCGGGTGACCAACCATATCGCCACCAGTTCGGGCGCTGAGGACGAACGGTCGTTCGACCTCGAGATCACGGACCTCTGACCCATGCCTGATGCCCTGCCTCGTCGGTGCGTGCGGAGCGGCTGCCGGTCGTTCGCCGTCGCCGACAGCCCCCACTGCGCCGCACACCGGCTGCGGCCGACATGGGGGGAGCGGGCCCCCGCCCCTCGCCTCCGAGGTCGGGCCCTGCAGGCCGCCCGCCAGCGGTTGTTCGCCCGCCAACCCTTCTGTGCGACCGGCTGCGGCCGGCTCGCGACCATCCGTGACCACGTCGTGCCGCTGGCCGAAGGCGGCCTCGAGGTCGAGAGCAACACCCAAGGTCTCTGCGACGTCTGCAACCGGGCGAAGGGCGAGGCCGAGGCGGCCCGGGGCCGCGGGCGGGGGACAGCGGGGTGGGGGGGCGCTGAAATGATCGTGATCGAGGCGCCGGGAAACCGGGCCTGCGGGTCGGCGCGCATTGCCGCGAAATTCGCGCCAGGGGGATCGGGGGTCGTTTCCGGCCCCACCAGGGGGTTGTTCCGGGGTTCTGAAGCGGTCACGATAGGGACGAAAGGGATTCCGATGGCAGGCCCCAGGACGCCGGCGCGCACGCTCGAGGACGTCGTCAAAATCGAGCAGCTCACGCGCGACCCGAAGAATCGCCGCCGGCGCACCGATCGCAGCCGCGAGTTGATCACGCGCTCGCTCAAGCTGCACGGCTCGGCGCGGTCGATCGTGATCGACGAGGACAATCAGATCATCGCGGGCAATGGGGTCGTCGACGCCGCGCCCGATGCCGGCATCTCGAAGGTGCGGATCGTCGACGCGGACGGGAGCGAGATCATCGCCGTCCGGCGCCGCGGCCTGAGCGAGGAACAAAAGCGCGACCTGGCGATCTCCGACAACCGCGCCGCGGAACTCTCGGAGTGGAACCTCGAGCAGCTGCGCGACGACAGTCTCAATGGCCTCGACCTCTCGCCGTTCTTCAACGCCACCGAGATCCAAGCGATGCAGGCCGCGGCCGTCGTCCCGAAAAAAGGGAAAACCGATCCGGACGATGTGCCGGCGCGCCGGCGCACCAGCATTCAAGCCGGCGATCTCTTCACGCTCGGCGCGCATCGGCTGCTGTGCGGCGACGCCACGATGACCGAGGACGTCGCCCGCGTGCTCGCCGGCGGCCAGCCGGCGCTGATGGTGACCGACCCGCCCTACGGCGTCTCCTACGATCCGGCGTGGCGCGTGAAGGCCGGCCTCAAGGGCGCCAAAAGCCAGAAGCTCGGGACCGTCACCAACGATCACCGCGCCGACTGGCGCGCGGCCTGGGAGCGCTTCCCGGGCGGCATCGCCTACGTCTGGCACGCGGGCCTGAAAACCGCGCTCATCGAAGAATCGCTCGAGTACGCCGGGTTCACGCTCCGCAACCAGATCATCTGGGCGAAGGACCGGCTCGTCCTCGGCCGCGGCGATTACCACTGGCAACATGAGGCCTGCTGGTACGCGATCCGCGAAGGGCAACCGAGCCGGCGCACCGCCGACCGCAAGCAGACGACCCTGTGGCGGATCTCGGCCGGCGTCGTGTCGACGCTCTGGGAGATCCCCGCGCGCGACGACGAGGGCCACGGCCACGGCACCCAAAAGCCGGTCGAATGCATGGCGCGGGCGATGCGGAACCACCTGGCGCCAGAGGTCTACGATCCGTTCCTGGGGAGCGGCACCAGCTTCATCGCGGCCGAAACGCTCGCGCGCCGCTGCTACGGCCTCGAGATCGAACCCGAGTACTGCCAGGTGATCATCGATCGATGGGAAGCGTTCACCGGGAAAAAAGCGGTCAAGGTCGAGGGCGCCGCGGCGCCGGCGAAGGGACGACCACGGCGCCGCGCCTAAGATGCTCGTATGGCCCGAGGCCGCAAGCCGGTGCCGACCGAGCTGAAACTGCTGCGGGGGAACCCAGGCAAGCGGCGGATCAACCCGGACGAACCGAAACCGCCGCCGGCGAGCGGCCCGCCACCGAGCTGGTTGCCCGCGAGCGCCAAACGCGAATGGCGCCGCGTCGCGCCGATCCTGCAGCGGCCCGGCCTCCTGAGCCAGGCCGACGAGGACGCGCTCACGACCTACTGCTGCGCGTACGCGCGGTGGAAAGCCGCCGAACAAAAGGTCGACGAGCTCGGGCTCATCCTGCAGGGCCCGAGCGGCTACCCGATGGTCTCGCCCTACCTGACGATCGCGAACAAAGCGATGGCCCAGTGCCAAAAGATGCTCGCCGAATTCGGGATGACGCCGAGCGCGCGCAGCCGCGTCGTCTCGGCGAAGGCGCCGACGCCTGATGCCCGCACCGCCCGCTTCTTCGGTCCGCGGCCGCCGGAATAAACCGCCGCCGGGCCCGCCGCGGCCGCGGGGCTGGTGGGGCGCGGGCCCACCGCCGACCGCGATCTGGCCCGGCGTGACGATCGAGATCCCCGCCGTCTGGGTGCCGGCGCGCCGGCGGTGGGAATCGCCCGATGGGCGCTACTACTTCAGCCAGCGCGAGGCCGACCGCGCGTGCGATTTCTTTCCCGAGTTCCTGACGCATCACATCGGCGAGTGGGTCGGGCAACCCTTCGTGCTGATGGACTGGCAGGCGCTGCTCCTGACGCGGCCGATCTTCGGGTGGCTCCACGCCACCGGCGAGCAGGCCGGCCTGCGCCGGTTCCGGAAGCTGTTTGCGTTCGTCCCCAAGGGCGCCGGGAAATCGCCCTGGGCGGCCGGCACCGGGCTGTACCTGATGCTCTGCGACTACGAAGCGGCCGCCGAGGTCTACGCGCTCGCGGCCGACCGCAACCAGGCGCGCGTCGTCCACAGCAACGCCAAGGTGATGGTCGAGGGGTCGCTCGAGCTGCTCAAACGGTGCGAGATCACGCGCGACTCGATCGTCTGCCAGGACCTGCGCGCGAGCTATCAGGTGCTCTCGGCCGACGCCGGCACGAAGCACGGCATCCGCCCGCACGGCGCGATCTTCGACGAGCTGCACGCGGTCCGGAACCGCGACCTGTTCGAGGCGGTCACCAAATCGATGGTCAAACGGCGGCAGCCGCTGATCGTGATCATCACCCATGCCGGCACCGACGACGAGGGGATCTGCGGCGAGGAATACGACTACGCGAAACGCGTGCTCGCCGGCCAGGTCGTCGACGACACGGTGCTGCCGGTGATTTTCGAGATTCAGGAAGGCGAGGACTGGATCGACCCCGACGTCTGGCGCCGCGTCAACCCGGGCCACGGCATCACGGTCAAGCACGCGGCGATCGTGACGGAGTGCATCGCGGCCCAGGCGGAGCCGCGCAAACGAAACGACTTCCTCCGGTTTCACTTGAACAAGTGGACGTCGCAGGCCTCGGCCTGGATTCCGATCGAATGGTGGGATGCCTGCAAGCGGCCGATCACGGACGCCGAGCTCGCGGGCCTCGAGTGCGCCGGCGGCCTCGACCTCGCGCAGAAATGGGATCTCGCCGCGTTCGTCGTGCTCTTCCGCCGCCCGCTCGGCGCCGGCGTCGCAGCGACCGCGCTCGAGATCACGACCGAGGACGTCCCCGGGCAGGCGGTGACGCGGCGCCTCGAGCTGAATTACGAGCTCATCGCGGTCCCGTTCTTCTGGATTCCCGAGGCCTCGATGCTGCAGCACGAACATGAGGACGGCGTGCCGTACACGATCTGGCGGGAGAGCCGCCTGGTGCGCGTCACCGAGGGCCCGACGATCGACTACACCCGGATCTATCACGACATCACGACGGAGATCGCCGCCCGGTTCCCGAAGTTGAAACAGGGCCGGATCGGGTTCGACCCGGCGTTCGCGACCGACATTGCGACCAACCTGCGCGACCGCGGCGGGTTCACCGTCGAGGAAGTGCTCCAGGCCTACACCCACATGAGCGAGCCGGCGCTCATCCTCGAGGCGCTCATCAAGGGCAAGCGCGTGCACCACGACGGCCACCGCACGCTGCGATGGAATTGGGAAAACGTCGCGGTGAAGCGCGACGACGCCGGACGGATCAAACCCGTCAAACCGCGCAACCATGCAAAGCGGATCGACGGCGCGGTGGCGATGATCATGGCGACCCGGATGCTCGTGCTGATGGAGCCGCCGCCGCCCAAGCAGTATCAGATCATGGTGTTCGGCCCGAGCGGGTCGACGCCGACGTCGACGCCGCCGCGCCGCTAACGGAGGACCAGCCGATGAACCGCGACAAATACCTCGCCCTCGGGCACGCGATGCAAACGGGCGTCGCGATCAAAATGCAGCACGACCCGTCCGAGACGCAGCCGAAACACCTGCGGGTCGGCGTAAACTCGGCGATGTGCGACAGCGCCGCGCTCGCCGGGCTGCTGATCGCGAAGGGCCTCATCACCGAGGCCGAATATCTGCAGGCGGTCACCGACGAGATGGAACGCGAGGTCGGGCGCTACGAAGAATGGTGCCGCGAGCACATCGGCCCGAACGTGCATCTAGCCTAGCGACGACCCGCGCTCCTCGTCATACACCGCGCGCACGCGGGCGAGCATCGCATCGTGCCCGCGCAGCGCGTCGGCGCGACTCGTGTAGCGGGCGGTGGTGCCATCGAGCGACGTGCCAAATACCATCGATTCCCAGAGCACGGGTGGCCCGCCGCCAAACGCATGATCGAGGCCGAGGAACACCGTCGAGACGCCGACGCGATCCGATTCTTCGGCGTAATCCTGTTTGATCACCCGCGAGCGGTCATGGGCCGAGTTCTCGAACCAGGCCGCCCAGATCAAGAGGTCGTCGCACCGGACCGGCTGCCCCTCGTCATCGAGAATGTACTTGGCGAGCATCCCGTCAGACCCACACGCCGACGATCGGCGCGTCGTCATCATCGTAGCGGCCGATCCACGTCATCCCGAGGGCCTCGCAGGCCTGCATCGCCTCGGTGACGGTGTCGTACAAGCACCCGACGGGCGCGGCCTGCGGTGGGTCGGTGGCCCACTGGACGCGGACGACACAATGGTGGGGAAAATCGCGGGGCCGGTCGTAGACGACCCAGAGCGGCAGCGCGGCGACGCGGGGATCAGGGATGCTCGTGGCCCACCCCGAGCTTGAGCAGCTGCTGGCGCATCAAGCGCACCAGGTCGTTCAAGAGATCGTCGGCCTCCTCGGGCGTCCGGGCGGCGGCGGCGACCGCGGCGGCGAGCTCGTACGCCAGCGCGGAGCCGCGGAGCATCGGCGGATAGCGGGCGACCAGGTGCCGGATCTCAAGCGTGAGATCGGCGGCGGCGATCGTCGTGCGGGTCGGGACGGTCACGGCGCCTCGGGCGGGAGCAGCACGCTGAGGCGGCCGACTTGCTTCGCCAGGGCCTCGACCGCGAACGGACCCTGCAACTTCGCCGTCTCGAGCAGCGCCGGCATGCCGGTGTCGATCGATTCCTGGACCTCGGCCCGCGTCGCGCGCCGGCCCTCGCGCCACCAGGTAACCTCGGACGGCACGCCCACGGTGATGAGGCGGCGCTGATCCTCAGTCGGCCAGGTCTCGTACTCCCGCGTGATCCACAAACACACCACGCCCGGGTTCCGCATGATCGGCAGCCCGGCGGGGCGCTCGGCCTCGGGTGGCAGATGCTCGGAGCGACGGACCATCTGCGGATTCGAGAGGAAGGGACAGTTCGCGAGCGACCAGAGCGCGCATTCCCGATGCGAGGGCGGCTCCGACGTCGTGCGCGTGATCGCGCACATCGGGCCGATCGGAAACGCCAGCCAGCGGCCGAGCGACTCGCCGCAGACCCAACACCGGCGCTCCTTGACGGCCAGGACCCACTTGGCGACGTCCATGATGCGGAACTCGGGCACGCCCTCCACCCAGGCGACGAACCAGGGCACGGGATACCCGCGAGCATCGAGCGGGAGCTTCCGCATGCGGAGCGGCAACGACGCGAGATCGACGGGGCTCGCGGGGATGATCGGAACAGACATCGCAGACATTAGCGCGCGGGAAACAGGCCGACCAGGTGGACGACCGTCAAGAGCAGCACCGGCACCCAGAGTGGGCAGCGGCCCATCGCCGCGACGATCGTCATCAAAAACGCCGCGAGGACCAGCACGATGGCAACAGACATGGCAGGCCTCCTGGGGTTCAGAACACCAACCGCCGCGGGATGACGTCGAGCGCGGGTGACGCGGGCCGATGCTCCTCGAGCTCGCGATCGAACTCGCCCGCGTCGAGGCCCTGCGCGACGGCGATCCGCGTGATGTACGCGTGACACGGGACGCCAGCGGCCGTCGTCCCTTCCCAGATCCGCGCCGGCACCATCTGGCCGTCGATCACGACCTGGACGATCTTCGTCGTGCTCTCGAGCGTCACTTTCATCGGGGCAGGATACCAGAGCGGCGGCGCCGGCGACCTCGACTGGACGATCGCCGGCCCGCCGACCCGAATTACGGGATGACCTCGATCGCCATCGCCGGCTGCAGATCGCGCCGGTAGTAGCGAATCTCGGGCGGCCGATTCAGCCAGGGATGCGGCCGCTCCTCCGCGGTCATCATCGGCACGTCGATCGCGACGACCGCGCCGCCGTCCGGCGTGCGGGTCATCGAGTCGAGCGCGAGCTGCAGCGCCAGGTGCACGGACGCCTGGTCGGGATACCGGAGATCGAGCACGCGCACCAGCCCGCGCCGCGGCGCGACCCGATACGTGCGATCGATCCGCCGGGCGGCGCGGTCGAGGCGATACTCGCTCGCGGTGCCGGCCTGGTCGCCCAGGCCGCGAATCGGCAGCGGCCCCTCGGGCCACCGGCCGCCGCGCACGCGGGGCACGTCGATCGCGACGAGGACCCCCCGATCGGTCACGCGGCAGCTGCTCAGAGCGGCCAGCACCGTGAGCCGGGCCGCCTCGACGCTCGGAAAGCGCAGGTTGACGATCCGCGCTCTCATCGGTGATACCAGCGATCGCGGACGCGCCCGAACCGCCCCCGCTCGCCGTGGTGCAGACTGCTGTTGCCGGTGAAATCGCCGCCGCCGTACAGGTACGAGAGCAACCAGTCGAAGAATCCCCACATACACACACCCTCCTCCGCGGCCGGGGTCGGATGGCGGGCGACGCCGGCCGCGACGTCGCCCCCCCGGGGATGGGAACCCCGGCCTAGCGGTGATAGCTCCGATCACGAACCCGCCCGCCGCGGCCGCGCGCGCCGTGATGCAGGCTGCCGTTCCCGCCGAAATCGCCCTGGGCATTGGTCGACGGACCGTCGCCGCCGCCGAACCAGGCAATCAGCCACGCGATGAACCCCCACATACACGAACCCTCCTTCAGCGCCGGGAAAGGATGGACAGCGACGCCGGCACCCCGTCGCCTCGTCAACGCCGACGAAAGACTTCCCGGATCGCGGGCCCGAACAGCTTCACCAGCGCCAGCGGCCAGAGCAGCACGCCCGTGATGGCGTGCCACCAGTGCTCGCCCTCGATGGTGAGGCCGCGCGCGGCGATGTAGATCCGCGTCGCCACGACGACGGCCAGACCGATCGAGAGGTAGGTCACCAGGCCCATCGGATCGTCACCCGGCGACGGCCTGAGCCTTGCGGTGCCGCGCCCGCTGCCGGGCGAGGCGCATCACGCGCGCGCGGTTCTTGGGCTGTTGCGTCCAATGCAGGCCGACCCGCCGCCGGCGCCGCCCGGGCGCCTCGGGCACGACCGGCAGGGTCGCGCGTAGCGTCGCGGTCCCGTTCGCCCGCGGCGCGAGCAACTGCACCAGGACCGTCCGCTCCTCGGGGTCGAGCGCGCGGACGGCCCGGTCGATGGCGTTCAATTTCAGAATCAACGATTGCAGATCCATGACAACTCCAGGATGGGGAAGTTGACGGGAACGGTCGGACGGGGAGCGCGGCAGCGGGGTGGGGCGTGGGCGTGCAGGTCGAGGCGGGCGGCATGCGGCCGCCCCGCCTCCGAATAGGGCTCAGGCATTCCGGGACCGCGGAGCATCCCATCGCCATTCATGCCCGCTGCAGGTCGCGTTCAACGTTGGGTCCTGGTGGCCGCCGTTGACCGGCTGCCCGCAATCGGCGCACACCCGCCGCGGCCGCCCGCCCCGCCGCGCGTTCTGCTGCCGGGCGCGCATCTGGGCCGGGGTGTTCGCGCGCCCGCCGAGGCGGCCCAGGGCCTGCGCCGCCCGATTCTTTTTTACCGAAGTGGTATTGGCCATAGGGTTCTGAACCGCTCGGGTTCCCTCCAGACGCCGAGTGTAGCACGCGCGGCCCGGGGCGTCACCCGGCGCCGGCGCGGGGCGCGGGGGATGGGGCCCGACCCACCCCCCACAGGCCCGTCAGAACCGCAGCCGCAGACCGCCGTGGAGCACGACATGGCCGACCGTGAGATCGGTCTGGTCGCCGTTCAACGGATCGGCGACCGTGACCATCCCGTGATTCACGCGCACGCCGCCGCCGGCGCCGATGTGCGACGTGAAAAACACCGCCGCGTCGATGCCGCCGTTGACGCCCCAGGCCGACGCGTTCCGCCGTTCGGTGCTGAACGACGTGATGTCGACCACGTTGAGCCGCACCAGCCGACTCGCGAGCTGGTTGTAGTGAATCACCTCCACCATCTCGTTCTCGACCGAGAAGTAGGTCGGCCCGCCGTACACGCGCAGCGTCACGCGGTTCGACAGCGGCACCGCGTACGAGATATTGACGTCGACCGACCGCTCCTTCCGATCGAGCGCCGAGTCGGTGACGGTCGCATCCGTCGCGGCGTTACTGAAGAAATACGGGCTCGGGATGGTGACCGCGAGGCCGACCACACTGGTGTAGTCGATCGCGTTCACGTGCACGCCGACACCCAGACCGCGCCAGATCCCGACCCCGCCGGCGAGCTCGAGGCCGGTCGCCGCCGGCAGCGCGGGATACGCCGCGGCCGCCGCGGCCGTCTCGAGGAACAGTGGACTGGTGAACGTCGACACCTGTGCGTCCTGGCCCGATTGCACGCGCGCGACGTCCACGTCGATCCACCCGTGTTCGCGCGGTTGCGCCTCGGCGCCACCCGCCGCGAGAAGAATGAGAGCTGCCGCCGCCGCCGAAGTGATTGCGTGTCGCATGGTCGTGTCCTCCGAAAAAAGAAAAACGAAAAAGCTGAAAACGCTACCACACCCCAGGGCCTCAGATCATGCGGTCCTCCTTCCGCGGCGCGCCGGCGCCGCCACGTCGTCGGGATGGTCGTCGTCGACGCCGAGATCGAGCGGCGTGCGCGACGTCGCGGCCACCAGGACGAACACTAGGCCGCCGGCGATCGCGAGGCCGGCGGCAGCGACTGTGGCCCAGGCGAGCGCGTCCATCACGCCCTCCCAGGTCGATCGGCCAGCAGGTCGTCGCAGGAACACGGCCGGTGCTGCTGGCAGGCCTCGCAGAACGGTTCAGGCTCGGCCGGCGGCGGCTCGAGCGGAACCAGGTGCCCGACTCCGTCGCCGAACAACCGCGACGGGACGACGTTCGGTTCGGCGGCGCGCAGCGCGAGCAACGCGCGCATGTGCTTCCGCTCGATCCGGAGATCGGCGGCCGCCTGTTTGAGTTGGCGCCGGAACTTCCGCGCCTGCGTCTGCAGCCGCGCGATCGCCCGCGCGCACCGCAGGATTTCCTGTTCGTGGGTCGCCATGACACGCTCCCTTCAGGAACAGACCGTGACGCGCCGCACGCCCTTGGCGGCGAAGTGGGTCCGCGCCGCGGCGCGGGCCTCGGTGAACAGCCCGGTGAACCAAAAGACCGACTCGAGGTAGTTCGCCCGGTCGTACACCGACGAGGGGCAGAACCCCCAGGAGCCGCGGCCCCGCGGCGATCGGCCGTGGGCCAGGATGAACGCCGACGTCTCGAACACGACCTTGGTGACAGCCATCACACCCTCCTCAGTACCGCGGCCCGCGACGGGTGAGCGTCGCGAGCGTGAAAAACACTCGGTGGAGCGGGATGCGGGTCGGCCGCGCTTTCATCGTCACGACCGCCTCCCGAGGCGCGCGCAGAACTCGCACGCCGAGCACGCCACGAACGCCGCCGGCCCGACGCGGAACTCGAGGCGGCCCTCGATCGCGAATCCCGGCATGACCTCCTCGCCGATCGCGCCCTCGGTCACGACCTCGAGCGCGCCGCCGCAGCGCGGGCACGCGGCGACCGATCCGTCCGCGGTGCGATGGGGATACGACAGAACGACGTTCGCCATGATGCCCTCCTCAGTGCCGCACCGCGTGCGCGCGGTGCTTGTGCTCGAACAATTCGTGAATCGCGTGGGGGAGCTCGTGCAGCGCATGCGAGGCCTCGACCGAGACGGACAAAAACGAGAGCGCCGCGAACGCCAACCCAATCAGTGCGTGCTTCATCATGGGTACAGATTAACCGGACCGCTCCGGTAAAGCAAGGGAATAGTGAGAGGCAGGGAAAAAAGTTTCAGGGCCCCAGGCGGGCGGCAGGGGAGCGCCCCAGGGCCCGGCTCGAGGCCCCCGCCGGCCGGCCAGGCCTGGCCCCTTTGGAGGACACCCCAGGGCCGGCCCAGGGGCCCGATCTTTCTGCGCCCTGGCCGTCGATTGTCGTTGACAGAGGAAACCGGACCGCTTAGGATAATGACGGAGGACAGAGATGACAACCAACCAGACCGCCACCGCCAAGCAGATCGCCGCCGCCACCGAGGACGCCTACAGCTGCAGCCGCTACACGCCCGCGGCCTGGATCGGGATCGCCCGGGCCCTCCTCGAGGCGGGCGCGGACGCCGACGAGGCCCACTGGGTCCTGATGAGCAAGCACACCCGATGGGCCGCGGACGGCGCCAGCCGGAACCACGGCACGACCCTCGCTGACTTCCTCAACTACGTCAAGAGCGGCCACGTCGGCAGCCTCGAGAAGCTGATCGCCGCGGCCCGCCGCGAGCTCAAACCGGCCGCGGCGCCGGCCAGCCTCGACGGCGCCTACCTCGCCGGCGCCTGCGAAGGGGAGGACATCGCCGACCTGATCGACCTGGCCCGCGCGCTGCGCGCGGACGGGATCACGAACTACGGCCCGCGCGCCGCCCGCATCCTCGAGACGATCGAGCGCCGCGCCGCGGACCGCCGCTAACCCGCCATCAGGAACGGAGGACGACCATGAGCACCAAAGCCACTCACCAAGGCAGCTGCCAGGCCTGCGGCCACCGCCAGATGCTGCCCAAGGGCAAACTCAGCCTGCACGGCTACAACGTCAAGCACGGCTACTTCGCCGGGACCTGCCGCGGCGCGCGGCACCAACCCTTCGAGAAATCCTGCGAGCTGATCGCGCAGTTCATCCGCGAGGCCGAGCACGACCTCGAGGCGCTCGAGGCCTTCCGCGCCGACCTCAACGCGCCGGCGCCCGGGCCCGAGGCCTGGTTCTACACGCGCCAGGCGAACCCGCGGTCCTACCAGGGCAGCCGGGTCGCGAAGTGGCAGCTCTGCACGGTCCGCGAGGAAACGGTCCTCTTCCACGACGGCAGCGGGAGCTACAAAAAGTTCTACCGGACCGGCGACACGAAGTGGCAGCGCGACACGACACCCCAGGTCCCCGGCGCGCCGCTGCACCCCCCCTACGTCGAGGTCCCCGACGAGGACGAAATCGGCTACCAGTACGACAAAACGCTCGTCGAGGTCTGCACGGCCGCCAACCAGGCGTACGCCAAGTGGCTCGCCCCCGAGGCCGATAGCCTGCGCCGCTACATCGCCTGGCAGCGGGAGCGGGTCCGGACCTGGCGCGAGCGCGACCTGACCCCCGTCGACGCGCCGGCGCCGGCGGCCGCCAGCGATCCCGCCCTCGAACCCTTCAAGCCGACCGCGGCCGCCTACTAGACCGCGTAAGGGCGGTGAGCGAAACGAGGCGCGGGGGCCTTCGGGCCCTCGCCGCCGCTCCCGGAGGACCAAGCACCATGACAAAGCACCGCACGACGACGATCAAACCGACCCGCGAGGACTTCCTCACGATCCTGCAGCGCCACTCGATCACCGCCACCGCGACGCCAGAGGACCGCGGCCTCACGATCCGCGGCGCCGACGCCGCGACACTCCTCCAACTGGCCGAGCTCGCGCGCGACCACGGCCTCCAAATGCACAACCTCGAGGACCCGCGCCTCACGGCGACGATCTTCGGATTCGCGCGGAGCGCGCGCCGACAGCCCGACGCCCCTCTGAGCGAGAGTGACAAACGCGCGGCCGAGGCCAGCCAGGGGCTCGTCAGCACGTCGATCCGGATCGAGGGCGCCGGGCGGTCGCACCAGAGCCTCGAGTACTGGGAGCACCTGACGCTCGCCGCCGGACCGAGCACGGTCCACAAACTGCGCGTCCACATCCGCACCGACTCGTACAGCTCCCAGGCCTACGGGCGGATCGAACGGTGGAACGGATCGGAATGGAAGGAACTCGCGGAGATCGGCGGCCGCAGTCTCGCCGTCGACATCCGGATCGGGTACAGCGCGCTCAGCGAGGCGGCGATCGCCGAGGCCCTGGGGCCAGACCGCGCCCGCCTGATCACGCTGGCGCTCGAGATTCTGTGAGAACGGAGGACCCCATGAGCGCCATCTACTTCCACGTCGCCCCGCGCTACACGGGCGGGTCGCCCGCCCAGGTCGACGAAGCGACCGCGCGCCGCGTCGCCGCGCAGGAACAACATGCGTACGAGCAGCTCGTCGGCGATCCCGATCTAAAGGACAGCGTCGAGGCCCTGGCGGCCGCCGTCGAGGGCGCCGCCGGGATCGTCGAGCAGCGCACCGAACGCGCCGACTGCTGGATCGTCCTCGACCTGATTACCGGGGCCGAGTTCGTGCGGCCCTTCCCGGTGCACCCCGAGAGCGAGGCGCGCGCGCGGCAGCGGGCGGTGCGCCTCCGCACGAAATACCATCTGCCGCTCGAGGGCGACTCGGTCGCCTGGCGCGCGCTGATGCGTGACAGCCGGCACTTCATCCGGAGGACCCGATCATGACGAAGCACCCCACGACACGACGACACGCGATCTGCCTCGAGCGCGCCGGCGGCTGCGGCCGGCGCTATGAACTCGCGCTGACCCGCCGCGGCAGTCTCCGCCTGCGGCGCATCCACGTGAACCGGAAGGGCCTGTGCTGCATCTGCGCCGGCCTGCTCTCGGGACGTCTGGCGTAACGGCGGATCTCGTAACGCCCGCTGGCCGGGGGCGCGCAGGCCTCCGGCCCCACCCTCCACTACACTCCACTTGGAAACACGATTCCCGATCGCGCCGGGTGCGCCCAACGGACCAGCTCAGTGCTGGCCGGGCTGGCAGGCGACGTACAAGCGGCCAGCGAAGCTGAGGCGTTCACCGGGGGTACCGGCGAGCACGGGCGCGGCGGCGATCCACTCCTCAGAGTGACCGTCGCGGAACACGACCGTGAGCGAATCACCGAACGTCACGAAGTGCGCGACGCCGGCCGCCTCGAGATCCTCCGCGCTGGCCGCGTACAGCTGATCGCGGTCAGACGATCCAGGCATAGCTGCTGACTCTTCCATAACGACGAATAGCACGAAACCGCCGGCGCCGCTACAGGGGATTGCCCAAATCTCCATCTTGTCGGCCCCGCGCCTGCTCGGTACACTGCCTCTCGACCCGCCGATGACCCCTCGTCGTGCCGAGGCCGCCGCCCAGGTCGTCACGCTGCGCCTCTCGCCCCAGGAGCGCGCCATCGCGGAACGGGCGGCCGCCGTGAACCATCAACCGCTGAGCACGTTCGTCCGCGAGGCGCTGCTCGGCGCCGCCGGCGACTGCCTCGAGCTCCGCCGCCGCCGGCGCGGCCGCGTCGCGATCCTCCAGCTCCACGACCCCGCCTGACGGCCCAACCGTATTACGGTTGAGCAATCCCATGTGATCCTGCCCGACCATGCACGGCCGCGCGTACGCGCAGCTCACGATCAAAACCATCGACGCGCCGCAACGCGTCATCACCGGCACGGCGACGACGCCCACCCCCGATCGGATGGACGACATCGTGGAGCCGCTCGGCGTCCACTTCAAAAACCCGATGCCCTTGCTGCTCTATCACGACAGCAAACGGCCGGTCGGCCAGGTCAAATTCAAACCGCCCACGGTGGACGGGATCGACTTTGAAGCGAAGCTCGCGCAGGTCATCGAGCCCGGCACGCTGAAAGATCGCGTCGATGAGGCCTGGCACAGCATCACCTCGAGCCCGCCGGTGCTGCGGGGCGTCTCGATTGGGTTCAAACCGATCGAATACGCGTTCATCAAAGACACGGGCGGCATCCGCTACATCAAATCCGAAGTGCTCGAGTTGTCACTCGTCGCGATCCCGGCGAATCAAGACGCGCAGATCGCGACGATTAAATCCTTTGATCGGCACGCGCCAGCCCTGACGGGCACGGCCGCGCCGATCGCGGTCACTGCCGGCGGCTCGGCTCCACGTCCGACAGGGACAGTCATGAAAACCTACAGTGAACAGATCGCCGAGCTGCAAGCGTCCCGCAAACCCAAAGCGGACCGCATGGCGCAGCTGATGGACGGCGCCGCCGAAGCGGGCCGCTTCCTGAACGAAACCGAGCAGACCGAGTACGACGGCCTCGCCGGCGAGGTCCGCGGGATGAACGGGCACATCGAGCGCCTGGGCCTGCTCGAGGACACGCAACGCCAGGCCGCGACGCCGATGATCCACCGCACGCCCGAGGGCGGGATCGTCACGACCCGCGGCGGCGTGCCGGAAGTGATCGTGCGCGACCGAGAACCGCAGCTCGAGAAGGGCGCCGGGTTCGGCCGCCTGGTGATCTGCCTCGCCGCGGCGCGCGGGAATCCGGTGAGCGCGCTCGAGATCGCCAAGATGCGCTACCCGGGGATGCCGGCGCTGCAGACGATCCTGAAAGCGAACATCGCCGGCGGCACGACCTACGACGACACCTGGGCCGGCCCGCTCGTCGCGGCCCAGAACCTGGTCGGCGAATTCATCGAATGGCTCCGACCGCGCACGATCCTCGGGCGCTTCGGCCAGGGCAACGTGCCGTCGCTGCGGCGCGTGCCGTTCAACGTCCGCATCACCGGCCAGACCAGCGGCGGCGCGGGCTATTGGGTCGGTGAAGCGCAGCCGAAACCGCTGACCCGGTTCGATTTCAACGCGATCAATCTCGCCTGGGCGAAGGTCGCGGCCATCGCCGTGATCTCCGAGGACCTGATCCGCTTCAGCCAACCGAACGCGGAGGTCATCGTCCGCGACCAGCTCGGCGAGGCGCTCATGGAGCGGCTCGATCGCGACTTCATCGATCCGGCGAAAGCGGCCGTCGCGCTCGTCTCGCCGGCGTCGATCACGAACGGCATCTCGCCGCTCATCAGCTCCGGCTCGGATTACCTGGCGGTGCTCTCCGACGTCCAGGAGATCTACGAAAACTTCATCACGGCGGGCATCGGGATCGGTGGGGTGGTCTGGATCATGGCCGAGTCGACGGCGCTGCGCGTCGGCATGCTCCGCAATCCGCTCGGCCAGGCCGTGTTCGAGGGGATCGGCGCCGAGGGTGGGACCTTCGCGGGCCGGCCGGTGATCACGACGCAGTACGCGCAAATGACGTCGCCGACCGACAACCTGCTGATCGCCGTGAGCGCGCCGGACATCTTCCTGTCCGACGATGGCGGCATCACGGTCGACGCGTCGCGCGAGGCCTCGCTCGAGATGGAGGACAGCCCGTCGAACGCGGCCGGATCGCCGATGACGGAAGCGACCCTCGTCTCGATGTGGCAGACCAACTCGGTCGCGCTCAGGGCCGAGCGGTACATCAATTGGGCGCGCCGGCGCGCGAAGGCGGTCGCCTACATGGCCGACGTCAAGTGGGGGCTCGGATCGCCCGCCTAGCTCGAGGACCGCGACCCGGCGCGCGGCTCGCCGCGTAGGATGGCGCGGCGGGATTTCGCCGGGTGCTGCAGAGGCCCGGTCGACCCTTATCGGATCGATCGGGCATCCGCGTGTCTAAAGGGGAGTTCCGCATGATCGCGCTCGTCGCGCGCCAGACGCTCACCACGCCCGCCGGCGAGCTCGTCGCGGCCGGCCAGATCTTCGAAGCGCCGCCGCTCGAGGCGGTGCTCCATCTGCAGGCGCGGCGGGCGGTGTTTGCGCCCCGCGGCGCGCAGCCCCCGCGGCGGCCCGCGAAGGGGACCTACCAGCGGCGCGATCTCGTCGCGCGCGATCCGATCGTCGACGCAGCGCCCGAGGCGCCCGCCGTCGAGACACCGACCGACCCGCCGCCGACGTCGCCGCCCCCCGAGGCCCCGATCGTCGACGACCCGACCGATCCGGAGACGCGGCCCCTGCAGGCGCCGGCGCCCGGCTCGCCCGCGAAACGATCCCCGACGAAGAAATCCACGCGCTGAGGGCCCGTGCAGATTCCGCTCCTGGGCCTGAGCATCACGCGCACGCCGCGCACCAAACAAGCGCCGCCCCCCAATCTGCGGCCGATCGATGGCCGCCTGGGCCCGCGGGGTTGGTTCCCGCTCATCAGCGAGAGCTTTCCCGGCGCCTGGCAGAAAAACATCACCGTCGACCAACAGACTGTCCTGACGTACGCCGCCGTCTTCGCGTGCGTGACCGCGATCGCGAGCGACGTGAGCAAGCTGCCGCTGCGCCTCGTTCAGCAGGACGACGCCGGCGTGTGGACCGAAACGAGCAGTCCCGCGTTCTCGCCCGTGCTCCGCCGCCCGAACCGCTATCAGACGACCGTCTGGTTTATCGAGCAGTGGATGACCAGCAAGTTGATCCACGGCAACACCTACGTGCTCAAGGTCTACGACGGCCGCGGCGTGGTGACCGAGATGTACGTCCTCGACCCGCTGCGCGTCCGGCCCCTCATCGCGCCGGACGGATCGATCTGGTACGAGCTCCGGACCGATCTCCTCTCGAACATCGGCGACACGGTCACCGTGCCGGCGCGCGTCATCATCCACGACACGATGGTCGCGCTGCAGCACCCGCTCTGCGGCGTGTCGCCGCTCACCGCGTGCGGGCTCGCCGCGACCCAGGGCCTGCAGATTCAGCAGACCGCGACACGATTCTTCGCCAACGGCAGTCAACCCGGCGGCGTGCTCACGGCGCCCGGGACCATCAGCCAGGAAGTGGCCGACCGCCTCAAAACGGAGTGGGAAACCAAATTCGGCGGTGACAACGCCGGCAAGGTCGCGATCCTCGGCGATGGCCTGACCTACGCGAGCATCTCGGTCAATGCCGTCGACGCGCAGCTGATCGAGCAGCTGAAATGGACCGCCGAGCAGGTCTGCACCGCCTACCACGTCCCGGCGTACATGATCGGGATCGGCGCGCCGCCGCCCTACGCGAACATCGAACCGCTCCTTCAGCAGTACTACAACCAGTGCATCCAGATCCTGCTGACGAAGTGCGAGCGGGCGCTCGACAACGGCCTCGGGATCTACGAACCGATTCAGACGCCGGCCGGCCCGGTGCAGTACGGCACCGAGTTCGACATCGATGACCTGATCTGGATGGATTCGGCGACGCGCACCAAAGCGGCGCGCGAGGCGATTCAATCGGGTGGCGTCAGTCCGAATGAGGCGCGGCGGAAGTACTTCGGCCTGGGGCCGATCGCCGGCGGCGCCTCGGCCTACATGCAGAACCAGATGTGGCCGCTCCAGCAGCTCGAGAGCCGGCCGACGACCACCGCGCCGGCCGCGCCGCCCGCCCCGCCGGCGCCGCCCCTCCTCCCGCCGGCGCGCGCCGCCCGCATCCGCGTCGTCGAGGGCGAAGTGGTCGAGGACCCGCCGTTCGCGTTCAACCTGGCCGCGCTCGAGGGCCACCTCGATCGGCTGCTGCCGGCCGCGCCCGAGGCCTCCGCATGAACCCCGGCGATCTGGAACTGGCGATCGCCCAGACGGTCGCGCTCGCGGTCGAGCGCACGCTCAAACCGATCCGCGAGCAGCTGAATTTCGGCGAGCGCGCGCTGGCGCGGACGCTCGAGCGCCTCGAGCAGACCGAGCAGCGCCACCAGGAGCTCGAGCGGCGCCTGACCGAGCAGCTGCGCCACCTCGGCGAGCGGGCGCTGGTGCCGGGGCCCGCCGGCGAGCGCGGGGCGATGGGCGACCGCGGCCTCGAGGGCGCGCCCGGCCCGCTTGGCCCCCCAGGACCCACCGGCCCGGCGGGGGAGCGCGGGCAGCCAGGGGACCGCGGCGATCGCGGCCCTGACGGGCCCCCAGGGCCTCCCGGCCTCACGGGGGAGCGCGGCCCCCAGGGGGAGCGCGGCCTCACCGGCGAGCGGGGCGCGGACGGGGCCACGGGCGCGGCGGGGGAGCGAGGGCAGCCAGGGGACCGCGGCGATCGCGGCCCTGACGGGCCCCCAGGGCCTCCAGGGGCCGCTGGTGAGCGCGGCGCCACCGGCGACCGCGGCCCGGACGGTGGGCCCGGTGTGCCCGGACCACTCGGACCACCCGGACCGGCGGGGGAGCGGGGGCAGACCGGGGACCGTGGCGATCGCGGCTCAGACGGCCCCCCCGGGCCGCCAGGACCCACCGGGGAGCGCGGCCCCGCCGGCGAGCGGGGATCGGACGGCGCCGCCGGCCCGGCCGGCCCCGAGGGCCCGATCGGCCTGGGCGTGCGCGGCGTGCTCGTCGACCGCGAGGGCCACCTGGTGATCACGCTCTCGAGCGGAGAACCGATCGACGTCGGCCGCGTCGTGGGCCGCGACGGCACCGATGGCGTCGCCGGCGCCCCAGGCGCCGCCGGCCAGGACGGCCAGCCTGGCGCACCCGGCCGCGACGGCGTGCTCGAGCAGCTCGAGGTCCACTACGACGGCGAACGGACGATCACGCTCGCGCACAAAGACGGGCGCCCGATTCCAGGCGGCGTCATCCGCCTCAAGGGCATGCCGATCTGGCGCGGGCCCTGGGATGCCAGCCGGACCTACGAAGCGGGCGACCAGGTGCTGCGCGATTCGTCGACCTGGATCGCGAAACGCCCGACCCAACAACGGCCCGACGAACACGGCGACGGCGAGCGCGACTGGACGCTCTGCAGCAAAAAGGGCCCCGAGGGCAAGCAAGGCAAACCCGGCCCGATCGGGCCGGCGGGGAAGGATGGCCGGCCGGGGCGCGACGCCAACTCGGGCGCGCCCTTCCCGATCACCGGCGGCGGGAGCTAGGCGATGCAGGACCTGGTCGATCTCGCCACGGCGAAACAGCACCTCGGCGTCACCGACGATCGCGATAACGCGCATGTGCGCGAAAAGCTGCTCGAGGCGACCGAGCGCGTCTGGCAGTACCTCGACACGCCGAACGATCCCGCCTGGCAGGCGGTGATGGCGAGCTGGAACGTCGCGACCGGCAGCCCGCCCACGACGACGCCGACGCCGGCGGTCGTGCGCGCGGCGATCCTGCGCGTGCTCGCGGACCTCTGGCGCAACCGGGGCGAGGACCCCGTGCAGGTCCCGGAACCCGTCTCTGGCGAGCTCGCCCCGGGCGTGAAGATGCTCCTCGGCGCGCTGCGCCGGCTGGTGGTCGCATGACGACGCCACTCGACTGGCGCGGCCAGACGGCGGTCTGCCTCGGCACCGGGCCCTCGCTCTGCCAGGCCGATGTCGACCAGGTGCGCGGCCTCAAGGTCATCGCCGTGAACGATGCGTTCAAGCTGGCGCCCTGGGCCGACGTCCTCTACGCCTGCGACGTGCGGTGGTGGCGCTGGATGGTCGAGGCCGAACTGCAGCGCAAAGGACCGCCCTACATCTCGGAGTTCCGTGGCCGGAAGTTCGCGATGCGGCCGGCGCGCCAGATGCCGCCGCACCTGGGGATCGAGATCGTCGCGAACGCCGGGCGCTATGGCCTGGCGACCTCGCTCGAGCAGGGCCTCTACAACGGCCACAACTCCGGCTACGCGGCGGTGAACCTCGCGGTCCTCTTCGGCGCCACGCGCGTGCTGCTCCTCGGCTACGACATGTCGGGGACGCATTTCTTCGGCCGCCACCCGGACGGCACGGTGCCGCCCTTCGATCGGTGCATCCCGGCCTTCGACACGCTGCGCGCGCCGCTCGCGGCCGCCGGCGTGACGGTCCTCAACTGCACGCCCCGATCGCGCCTGCGCGCGTTCCCGATCGTGCCGCTCGGTGAGGCGCTCGCGCCGGCGCCGGTGGAGCTGAGCGTATGAGAGTCTTCGGCGTCGACTACCAGTTCCTGGCGTGCGGCGATGTCTTCACGGTGGGGCTGGCGCACGCGGCCGCGGCGCTCGGCGTCGAGTACCAGCACGCGCTCTGGAGCGCCCCCGATCTGGCGACCCAGATCCGACGCGTCCAGCCGGACCTGCTGCTCGTCGTCCACGGGCGGAAGTTCGCGCGGCACCTCCAGCGCGGCGCCGGCGTGCCCAGTGCCGTCTGGCTCCTCGATGAGCCGTACGAGGTCGACGACACGGCGCGGTGGTCCAGCCGGTTCGACCAGATCTTCGTGAACGACCCGTCGACGCTTGGCCGGCACCTCTCCGCCCAGGGCCGCGCGCCGGTGCCGCTGCCGGTCTGCTACGACCCGGAGGTCCACCAGCCGCGGGCCCAGGCGCCGGTCTATCGCACGGGGTTCGTCGGCGGCGGCAATCCCACCCGCGAGCAGCTCTTGGCGCATCTGGCCGCGCGCGATCTCCTCGACTACGTGGTCGGCGGGCCCTGGCAGACCCGCGGCGTCCAGGCCCGTTGTCGATCGGGCAACATCCCGGCCGCCGTCACCGCGACGCTCTACCAGCAGACCCGGATCGTGATCAACGCCTTCCGGGACCGCCATCACTTCAACCGCGACGGCCTCCGCGCGACGGCGATGAATCCGCGGATCTACGAAGCGCTGGCGTGCGGCGCGCTCGTGATCTCGGAGTGGCGGCCGGAGATCGACGCGGTCGTCCCGGAGCTCCCCACGTTCCGCACCGCCGCCGAGTGCGGCGACCTGGTCGCGCACTACCTCGCCCACCCGGCCGATGCGGGGCGCCGTCAGGCGCTCTGCGCGGCCCGTCTCCGCGCGCATACCTATGCGGCGCGCCTCCGCACGGTGCTCGAGATCGCCGGCGTCTGGCGGGAGGCCGCATGAACGCGCCCCTCCAGCCCGCTGTCACGATCATCACCACGGTCTACGACCGGGTCGCCGATCTCCGGCGCTGCCTGGCGTCGGTCGCGCGCAGCACGTTCGTCGACCTCGAGCAGATCGTCGCCGTCGACCACCCGCCCCAGGAGGTCACGGTGCAGCTCGCCGACGTCGTCGCCCAGGCGGTCGACACGGCGCCCTATCCGCTGCGGTTCCTGGCGCTGCCGGCGCGCACGAACAATTGGGGGATCGGCCCGGCCGAGGCCGCGCTCACGATCGCCCGCGGGAAATACGTCGCGTTTCTCTCGGACGACAACGCCTACCTGCCCGACCACCTGGCGCCCCTCGTCGCGGCGCTCGAGCGCGACCCGGAGCTCGGGTTCGTCTACAGCTCCTGCCTCTACGCGCACCGGATGGTGCTCCGGCAGGCGCCGCCGCGGGCCGCGCGCATCGATCTCGGGCAGCCGCTCTTCCGCCGATCGACGCTCGCGCGGGTCCTGGGCGATCCGATCAAGGTGCCGCACCAGGTGATGGCGTGGGACTGGCACCTGATCGCGGCGCTCCTCGAGGCCGGCGTCCGGTGGCAGCACGTCGACCGCGCGACGTTCGTCTTCCGCGCCGCCCGCTATCCCGAATTGATCCGGGAGCACGCATGGGCGTGAGCTTCACCGTCCTCATCGGGTGCCTCGGACGGCCGACCTTGGTCGATACGCTCCGAAGCTGCGCGCGCCAGGCCTGGGCGCCGGGCGACCAGGTGTGCGTGGTCGTCGACACCAGCGCGCAGGGCCACCGGCCCGACGTCGTGCAGCTGGTCCAGACGTGTGGAGCGGGGTTTCACGTCGACGAGTTCGGCCTGCGCGGCGGGGCCTACGGCACGCCCCAGATCAACCATGCGCTCGAGCACTTCCCGCAGACCGGGAGCCACCTCCTCACGCTCGGCGACGACGATGTCTACGTCGACGGGGCCTGGGCCACGATCCGCCGCCACCTCGAGGCGGCGCCGGCGGTGCCGCTCCTCTGGCGGTTCGTCGCGCCCTGGCGGGCGGTGCTCTGGCCGCGGCCGGTGTTCGAGATTGAAAAGATCTCGGGCTGTTGCATCGCGGCGCCGCGCGAGTTCGCGCCGGCGATGCCGGAGCGGAAACAGGGCCGGCCCTATCCCGAGCACGACTACGACTGGATGCGCGCGATCATCCGCGCCGCCGGCCGCGTGCGGTGGCTCGATGAAATCCTGGTGATCGCGCGGCCGCCGATCATCCGCGGCCGCACCGTGCACGCGCCGGTCGTCCGCTGCCCGAACTGCGACTTCTTCACCTGGCGCGAGGCCGGCAGCCACCTCGCGGCGCCCTACTGCCCGAGCTGCCGCGGCGTGCTGCCGCTGACCGACTGGCCCCGCGGCGTCGTCGCCGACACGGAGGCCGCCTGATGCCGATGCTCCGCGGCTATGGCCGGCCGATGCCTCGCCCGATTGGCGACCGCGTGCTCTGGGTCCGCCTCGAGGACCAGCGGCAGGTCCCGGACGGAGACGGGGGATTCACGGTGCAGCCGGTGCATCTGACCCCGTACGAGGTCCAGGCCTCGATCCTGCCCGCCGGCGGGAGCCGGGCGTACGAGCGCCCGATCGCCGGCACGGTCCAGGCGACCGCGACCCACGACGTCGTCATCCGCTACCACCCGGAGATCACCCAGAAAACCCGGGTGCTCTTCGGCACGCGCGTCCTGCAGGTCGTGGCGATCGTCAATCCGGACGAAACGCGGAACAGCGAGCAGGTCCTCCTCTGCACCGAGGTCGTCAAGTGAGCCACAACCGCCTCGACCTCGGCCTCGACCAGCTGCGGAAGCTGCTGCAGCTCTTGCCCGAGGCGCTCGCCCAGGAAGGCGGGCAGCTCGTCGAGGCGACGACGGACGTCGCGGAATTTCAGCTCTACCAGGCCTACCCGCCGGGGCCCACGGGGAATCTCCGCAAGGGCGTCTCGAGCGACGTCAAACGCAGCCGGTTCGGCGTGAACGGCACGCTGCGATCGAAAGCGCCGCACGCCTGGCTGTACGAATTCGGGACCGCAAACCGGACCTATCACGGGATGGACCGCGGCCGCTCGCCCTCGCATGAGAACACGGGCCTCGTCGCCGTGGCGGTGCGGAACCGGAAGCGCCTCCGCGAGCAGCTGATCGCGCTCGTCGAGCGCGCCGGCTTTCAGGTGACCTGATGCCGACCGCCTACGTGGGGGACGTCGATTCGGCGCTCGTCAATTTCCTGATGAGCGACAACGGGCCCGGCGGCCTGATGAAGCTGATGCCCGATGGGATCTTCTTCGACGTCGCCGCCTCGAGCGCGACGCAGTACGTGCTCATCAAGGTCCAGGCCTCGGAGAACGAACGCGTCTTCGGCGGGGTCGGGATCGAGCGGCCGCTCTATCTCGTCAAGGCGGTCGCGCGGAATACCAGCGGCGCGAGCACCCATGACGCCGCGGCGCGGATCGATCTGCTCTTGAACGGCGACCGCGGCCAGGGCGGATCGTTCCCCGGGCCGACCGGGTTCGCGCGCTGCGCGAGCAGCCGCGTCGAATACATCCGGTACGCGGAAATTGACACCGAGGACCCTGATGCCCGCTGGCAGCACCGGGGCGGCCTCTACGACGTCCACGCCAGTCCACTCCGGTCAACCTAACGGGTCACCCCCAGGAGGACAGTCATGCCCCCAGTCGTCAGCGATGGCATCTACCCAGGACGAAACGGCCAAGCGGCGTGGAACGCGCCGCCCTATGGCAGCCCCCACGACGTGCAGCCGTTTGCGTCGATCAACGGGTTCACCGTGTCGATGAAAACCGAATTCGAGGACGTCACGGTGTTCGGGAAAAAAAACCGCGTCTACCTGCCGGGGATGAAGGACGTCTCCGGGACGATGCAGGGGTTCCTCGATCACGCGGACGTCTCGATCATCCAGGCGACCAGCCTGAACACGCCCGGCATGCTGCGCCTCATCCCGACGCTCGACAACATGTCGCCCGACTTCTACTTCGAGGGCCCCGCGTATCTCGACGCCGACGTGAACTGCACGCTGCAGGCCCCGAAGATCACCAGTAACTGGCGGGCGGCGGGCGATTGGGAGCTGCCCGGCTAGGACCGCGTCGATGCCGACCGGGTCGATCACCAAACGCTACAAGGGCGTCCGCGGCAGCTGGCGCGCCGACCCCGACCAGGACCGCGCCGCCTGGCACCGCAAACGCGGCGAGGTCGGGCGGCCGCCCACCCTCTATGGCCAGGGCGGCACGCTGATGCTCGGCTACAAAGACGCCGTCCTCCTCGACCACTGGACGATCAAACGCGGCCGCAACGGGATCTGGGTCCTGACCGCGACCGCGCGCCGCATCGATGCGTTCTGCAGTCGCCAGCGGCCGCTCGTCTTCACGGCACCGCGGCCGCATGGGTTCTGGCGCTGGCCGGTCCAGAGCGAGGTCGGGTTCAACGGCCTGCGGCTCCAGGCGCAACTCGGCGAACCAGAAAACTGACACGGGCGTTACCACGGGGTTTCACGGCGGTCATCACCAGGGCTCATCACCAGGAGTGCATCTCATGCTCGCGAACACGAACGGCGGCGACTGGTCCGAATTCGTCGACCCGACCAAAACCGAACGCCTCGATCTGCGGCCGGCGCCCAACGGGCGGGCGCGCTGGATCGAGATCAAGCAGCAGCTCTGCGCCGGCGAGGACCGGCACGTCTTTACCGGGATGCTCCGGCCCGACAGTGAGCTCCACGCCGGCGAGCGGCCGCGGCTCGCGCCCGAGCTCGTCGGCGTCACGAAGATTCTCGAGTACCTCGTCGGCTGGAGTTTCACGGACCGCGAGGGCCGACCGATTGCGATCTCGCTCGACGCGCTCAACCAGCTCAAGCCGGTGACCTACGTCGAGATCTACAACGCGATCGAGGCCTACGACGCGGCGTCGCGGGCGACCGATGAGGCGCTCCTAAAAAACGTGCCTGGCGCGCCGGGGTCGAATCCGACTTCGCCCTCTGTCGCGCCGCCGGAGGCTGGCCCCTCAGTTACGTCCACCGACTGAAACCGGCGATCTACCAGGTGCTGATCGAGATGTTGCAGCGCGAGGCGGCGGCGCGGACCACGGACGACGACGGCGCGGAGATCTCGACCCTGCCGCCGGACGCCGAGATCCTGAGCCGCGACTAGAGGGCCCCGAGTGGAAAGTCTCAACGCGCATTTCATCGCCGACTTCAACTCCTTCTACGACGCGGTCACGAAGGCCGAGACGCAGCTCAAGGACTTCGACAGCGACGCGAACAAGGTCGAGGCCTCGCTCAACCGCGTCGCCGACAGTCTCTCGGGCCGGAAGCTGATTCAGGAAGCGACGCTGATGCAGAAGGCCGTCGAGGACATCGGCGGCGTCTCGCGGCTGACGGCCGACGAGCTCGCGCGGGTCGGCGCCCAGGCCGACACCGCGATCGAGAAAATGAAAAAGATGGGGGTCGAGATCCCCCCCGGCCTCCAGAAGATCGCCGACGAGGCCCACAACACCGAATCGAGCGTGCTGCATCTCGCCGACATCGCGAAGGAAGCGTTCGAGAATCCCGCGGCGGCCGTCAAATCGCTGATCGAGCTCCTCGGCCCCGAGGGCCTGGTTGGCGCCGCCGGCGTCGCCGCCGCCACGATCGGCGGCCTGCTCGTCCGGCAGCTGTTCGAGCTCACCGAGCAAGCCGCGGCCGCCGGCGGGCAGATCAACGACCTGTCGGAAAAGATGGCCATCTCGACCGAGGAAACCTCGAAGCTCAAGTTCGCGGCCGACGTGGCCGGCGGGAGCATCGACGAGGTCGCGAACGCCATGTTCAACATGGAACGGCGCCTCGGCGAGGGCGGAAAAGAGGCGGAGAAAATCGCCCAGGGGCTCGGCCGGATCGGCCTCTCGGTCGAGGACATCATGGCGCTCAATCCCGGCGAGCGCTTCCTCGAGATCGCCGACGCGTTCCGGAAAAACACCGACGAAACGAATCGATCGACGACGGCCTTCGAGCTCTGGAACCGGCAGGGCCGCGACCTGGTCCCGCTGGTGATGAAACCGCTCAAGGAACTCGCGGACCAGTCCGAGCAGCTCGGTGTCATCTGGTCGGAACAGGACGCCAAAGCGGCCGAGGACCTCGAGATCGCCAGCCGCAAGCTCCACAAGGAATGGGAGTCGATGTGGGTCAACATCGGCAAAGAATTCATTCCGAAGCTGCACAGCCTCTTCGACGCCTGGACGCTGCTCCTCAACCCCACCGGCACCGGCCCGAACCCCTTCACCAGCAAGGACCTCTGGAACCAGGTCATTCCAGAAATCAAAAATGCCGGCGACAAAACGAAGGACCTCGCCAAGGCCGCCGGCGATCCGCTGCTCGAGGGGTGGTCGGTCAAATTGAAAAAAGCGGCGGACGGGAACAAAGCCGTCGCCGATAGCGCGGCGATCGTCGTCGGTACGACGGCCGACGAGCTCGAGAAGCTGATCACGCTCTCGAAAGTGACCGACACCTGGGGCCTGGGGATCGGGCAGCTCGTGCAGCGCGTCCCGGACCTGAACACCCATCTCATCACTCAACGGGATGCGATCGCGGCCATCGTCGACGAGCTCCTCCCGCTCACCACGTTCATGCCGCGGCTGACGCAGTACGACGAGGACCTGGCCGAGGACATCGACATGGGCCTGGTGCCCGCCTACGCGAAGCTGACTGCCGGCGTGAAGGCCTACAACACGGAGGCGATCAAGAGCGCCACCGCCACGAGTGAATCCTCGAGCGGCCTGAAAGACATCCAGACGGTGCTCGGGGGCCTCTCGAAAGACTTCGTCCAGCTGTCCCAGATCACCGGCGACAGCTTCTCGAAGTTCAGCCAGAACGTCGGCCTCGGGATCAAGGCCGCCGACCAGCTGACGAAAACGATCACGGTCCTCGATTCGCTGACGAAGCTGAACGCGCAGAGCGTCACCGAGGGCGCCGCTGCCTGGCTCGCGTTCGCCGGCGTCCTGTGGCAGGTCGGCCAGGCGCTCGATAACGCCAGCCAGCAGGAACAGGACCTCACCCGGATGAACGAAGTGATCGAGCAGCTCCGGACCGACTTCGGCACGCGGCTGCCCGAAAGCCTCGAGGCGACCATCAACGCGCAGCGCAAAGCGTTCTTCATGTCGAACCAGTTCCGAGAGGCCCTCCAGGGCGTCCGCGACGACCTCCTGGTGCCGGGCGACCCGGGGCGCCGGTTCGAGGAATTCACGCGCCAGGCGGCCGAGGCCTTCAACCTGGCGAAAGAGATCGAGGCCCTGGGCGGCGCCGGCGCGCTGAGCGGCGAGCAGCTTGCCGCGGTCAGCCACCAGGTCGACATCCTGGTCGATCTGATGGGCAAGGCCGGGCCGATCGGCCACCAGGCCGCGGCCGCCCTCGCCGACGCGTTCGGCGAGTTCGGTGACACGCTCACGATCTCGAAAGAGCAGGCGCAAAAACTCTTCGACGAAATCCAGCAGGGCGGCCAGGTCGGCGCCGACGCCGCGAAGGCCGTCAACGCGCTGTTCAAAGCCCAGGAACCCGATTTCAAAGCGCTGACCGAGACGGCGAAGAAATACGGCCTGACGCTCGCCGAGCTCGGGCCGAAGTTCCAGCAGGCCGACATCACCGGCAAAGCGAAGGCGCTGCTCGGCGATATCGAACCGCTGCTCAAGCAGGGCGCCGACTACGGCGCGATCATCAATCACACCGCCGGCGCGTTTAACGAGATCGTCCAGGAAGCGCTCAAAACCGGCCAGCAGGTGCCGGAGAACATGCGGCCGTACCTCGAGGCCCTCGCCGCGAGCGGGCAACTGCTCGATGAGAACGGCGAGAAGATGACGAACCTCGATCGCATCAACTTCGGCCAGAGCCTCCAGGACGCCACCAACGATCTGACGAAGGCCCTCGAGCACCTGAGCGACATCCTGACCGGGAACCTGCCCGACGATGCCGAGCAATCCGCGAAGGACATCCAGGGCGCGCTGAGCAGCATCCACCCGCCGGCGATTCACGTGCCGATCGTGTACGACCTGCCGCCGGTGCCGGGCCCGGGCCAGCCCACCGCGAGCAGCACGACCGCGCCGGCGAGCGCGCGGGTCCTGGCGTTCACGCCGCGGAGCGGGCCTGCGGTCCTGACGGCCGCCCAAACCCAAGCGATCGTCGCGAGCGCGCCTGCCGCCGGCGGCGGGGGCACCGTTGTGCTGCAGGTCGACGGCCGCACGATGGCCGAAATCGTGGTCCCGAACATTCCCGGCGTCGTCGAGCGGTACGCCCTGGGTCGGTAACTCATCCCCCAAGCGAGAGAGGACACACCATGCGGCTCCTGCACACGATTACCGGCGGCCCCCTCCAGACGTCTGGACTGCTCGCGCTCCTGGCCTGGGGCATGGCCTGGACGAATTGGCTCAAGAGCCGGGTAGCGGATCTGCTGTTCGGCGGCACCGCGTTCACGCCGCCCGGCACCTACTATTTCGGCCTCTCGAGCACGACGCCGGCGAATGACGGCACGGGCGTGACCGAGCCGAGCGGCTCCGGATATGCCCGCGTGACCAAAACGAACAACAAAACGACCTTCGGCACCAGCTCGACGGCCGGCACGGTGCTGAGCGCGCAGGCGATCACCTGGCCGACCGCGACCGGCAATTGGGTGGGGGGCGCCAATCTCACGCATGTCACCGTGCACGATGCCTTGAGCGGCGGGAACCTGGTCGACTTCCTCCCGCTGGCGTCGCCGGCGCCGGTCCTGAACGGCCAGACGCCCTCGCTGGCGAGCGGCGCGCTCTCGCTGACCATCACGTAGGGAAGGCGCGCCGGTGGCGACCTACTACATCGCGCCCGGTGGCTCGGACGGCGCCGCCGGCGGCTTGGCCTCCCCTTGGGCGACGCTCGCGCGCGGCCTGGCGGCCACCGGCCCGATCGGGCCCGGCGATCTCCTGGTGATTCGCGGCGCGACCTACGCGCAAAGCCTCATCGGCCCGGGCCTCAAATCGGGGACCTCATGGGCGTCGCCGATCCGCATTCAGGCCTACCCGACCGAAACGGTGTGGTTCAAGCCGACCAGCGGGTTCAACGTGATGGAGTTCTCCGTCGACGAGCAGTACCTCGAATTCGACACGGTGCATGTCGATGCGACGGGCGGCGTCGACAAGGGCGCGATCGCGGTCGTCGGCTGGTCCGGCGGCGTCGGGCATCACATCCGCTGGAAGAATTCGAAGATCGCCTGCGGCGGCGCGAATCCCTACAGCCAGGGCCGGATGGGCATTGGCTGCGGCGCGTCGCAAGCGACCATGCTCGCGAACAACGAATGGCTCACGCTCGAGATCTACGGCACGCGGAGCGGCGCGACGCCGGAGTGGGGCATCTATCTCGAATCCAGCAATAACGTGGCGAGCGACTGCCGGCTCCATGACTTCGTCGGCGGCGCCTACAAGGTCAGCGACGGGTGGGGCTACCAGCCGGTCGGCAATCAACTGATCAACCCGATCATCTACAACGTCAGTGGGGCGCCCTGATGGGAACCTGGTACGTCGACCGCGCCGGCCTGGGGGGCTCCCCAAGCGACAGCAACACCGGCACGATTACCAGTCCGTTCCTGACGATCACCAAAGGGCTCAGCCTGCTCACGACCGCCGGCGACCAGCTCTTCGTCCGCGGCGCCACCTACCCCGAAGCGATCAACATCACGGGCAAGGTCGGCACCTCCTGGACGAACAAGTTCCGGATCGCCGCCTATCCCGGCGAAACGGTGACGCTCAAACCGTCGTCGGGCAACGGCGGCGCCGGCGGCAACTCGATCATCTGGGTGCACAGCAACATCCACTACGTCGAGATCGACGGCATCGGCGTCGATGCGACGGACCCAAGCTACTTCGCCGGGCAAGCGATCTGGATCGGGAGCACGATCGACGCGGTCGACTACACGACCGACCGGGTCCGCTACCAAAACGCGCTCGTCGCCTGCGGCCACGACCACGTCGGGAGCAGCGCCAACATCATCGTCCTCTCGCGGGATTGCGAGTTCCTCAACCTGGTGAGCACCGGCGGCGGCATCGCGCCGCCCACCGACTTCAACCACAATTCGTACGCGATCTATCTCGCCGGTCCGCGCAACCTGGTCGACGGCTGCGATTTTTCCGACAACTGCAGCGCGGCGATCCAGATCTACAACAACCCCGCCCACGCGAACCATGAGGAACCCGACGACAACATCGTCCGGAACTGCTTCCTCCACGACATCACGCGCGTCGGCGACCCGAGTCAGCTCTGGGGCATCATCGTCGTCGGCCAGCGGTGCCAGATCATCAACAACGTCATCTGGAACATCGCCTCGCCGCAGCACACCGGGAGCGGCGGCGGGGGGATTGCGGTCAGCTACGTCGACAGCACGAAGCTGTACCACAACACCCTCCATAACTGCACCGACGCAGGGTTCCTGTTCGACTACCTGAACCGCACGACGAACACCGACATGCGAAACAACACGGTCTCGCATGACGCGTCGTTTCCGTATCCGACGACGGCCTACAACGTGCCGGGCACGTTCTCGCCGGCCCCCTCGAACAACTTCAACTATCCGAACGCGAACGCCGATCCGGGGTTCGTCAACGCCGCAGCGGGGGACTTCCGCCTGACCGCCTCGAGTCCGCTGATCGACACGGGCGTGAATGTCGGCGTCACGACTGACATCCTGGGCACGCCTCGCGGCACGTCGGTCGACATCGGCGCCTACGAATACGGGGCCACGGTCACGACGAAACCGTTCGCGGTGGACGACCGCGGCGACAGCACCCAGATCGTCAATCCGATCATCTCGCAGAGCGTCGGCGGCATTCGGCTCGAGGGCCGCAACGCGCAGGTCTACCACGCCACCATCGTCGGCGGCAGCGGGGAAGGGATCGCGGTCGAGGACACCGCGACCGACAGCGACGTGACCAACTGCCTCCTGCGCCAGAACGCCGGTGGGAACTTGCGCGCCGGCGGCACCCGCACGACCACGCGCACGAACTTCACCAACGACGCGATCGATCCGCTCTTTGTGGGCGCGAACGATTTCCATCTACAACCCTTGAGCCCCGCGATCGATGCGGGGACGACCTTGCCGGCCGTCACGAGCGACGCCGAGGGGGCAACACGCCCCCAGGGCCGCGCGTCTGATATCGGGGCCTACGAATCCTCGGCCGTGTTGCCTGACTTCACGTACGTGGG
>Ga0066903_100000213_pt1 | contig 32522 bp, 21 predicted proteins | sample PanSoiMetaGPlot1_FD_67491 | JGI IMG/M metagenome (GOLD analysis project Ga0066903, IMG submission 67491) | Tropical forest soil microbial communities from Panama analyzed to predict greenhouse gas emissions - Panama Soil - Plot 1 (version 2) | ecosystem: Environmental > Terrestrial > Soil >... | reverse complement strand
GCTGCCGCGCGAGGAGCACGGCTGGCTGGAACAGAGCTCGATGGGCATCATGCGGGCCCGGCTGCTCCGCCTGCTGCGCGCTTGCGATCGTCATGGCCGGCTGCGGCTCTACTACCCGATCATCCCCGCGCTGGATCGTGCCTGCATGAACGTTCACGGCAAGGTGATGATCGTCGACGATCGCACGGCGCGCGTCGGCTCCGCGAACCTCTCCAACCGCTCGATGGGTCTCGACACCGAGTGCGACTTGATCCTCGACGCGGACCTCGACCCGCAGCTCGGCGCCGCGATCGCGTCGCTGCGCAATCGCCTGATCGCGGAGCACCTCGACTGCGAACCCCAGGCGGTCGTCGACGCGCTGGCCGCGCAGGGGTCCCTGATCGGCGCCGTCGAATCTCTGCGCGGGCGCGCCCGCTCGCTCGCGCCGCTGCCCGCGCCGGACGACGATGCCACATCCGCGGCCGTCCCCGATCCGGCCGCCGCCGCGCGACCCGCGCTGGACCTGGCGTTTCTCGACGGCCTCGCCTGCGATCCCGAACAGCCGGCGCCCGACGAGCTGATCTCGATGCTGGTTCCGACCGGCCTCCGCCGGCCCGTCCGCCGATCGCTCGTCGGCTGGGGACTGGCGGTCGCGGCGGTCATCGCCGTCGTCGCCGCCTGGCGGCTGACGCCGCTGCGCGCGCTGCTGAGCGTGGACCGCGTCGCCGCCCTCGGACAGACGCTGAGCCGGCACCCGGCGGCGCCGTTCGCCGTGCTGGGCGCCTACCTGGCCGGGACGCTGGTCTTCTTTCCGATCACGCCGCTGCTGGGCGCCACCGCCCTGGTCTTTCCGGCCCCTACTGCGTTCGCCTACTGCATGATCGGCGCGCTGTCGGCGGCGGTCACCACTTACGGAATCGGACGGCTGGTCGGCCGGTTCCGCCCGCGCTGGCTGGAACGCCCGCGCGTGCAGCGCGTGAGCCGGCAGCTCCAGCGCCGCGGCATCCTGGCGGTGATCGCCGCCCGCCTGCTGCCCGTCGGCAACTTCTCCCTCATCAACATCACGGCGGGCGCGCTGGGCGTCCGGTTCCGCGACTATCTGCTCGGCAACATCCTGGGCCTGCTTCCGGGCGTCCTGGCCCTGACCGTGTTCGCCGACCGGATCGGCGCCACGGTCCGGCAGCCGCACGCGCGCAATCTGATCGTCCTCGCGCTCGTCGGCGCCGCGATCGGCGGCGCGCTCTGGTGGCTGAAGCGCCGGATCGCGAGGCGGCGATGACGGGCCGGCTGCGCGTCGCTTCCTACAACATCCACGCGTGCGTCGGCGCCGACGGCCGCTGCGATCCGGCGCGCATCGCGGCGGTGCTGCGCGAGATCGACGCCGACGTGATCGGGCTGCAGGAGGTGGACGCCCGCCCCGGCGAGACGGACACCGCGATGCAGATGCACTACCTCGCCGCGGCGCTCGGCCTTCACGGGATCGCCGGTCCGACGCTGCATCGATTTGGCGGTCACTATTACGGCAACGCGCTGCTGACGCGCCGGCCGGTCCTGGAGGTCCGTCACATCGATCTGACCGTCTACAGCCGCGAGCCGCGCGCCGCGCTGGACGTGGACCTGGACATCGACGGGTCGCCCGTGCGCGTGATTGTCACCCACCTGGGCCTTCTGCCGGGCGAGCGCCGCAGGCAGGTGCGCCGGCTGCTCGATCGGCTGGGCGGCAACGGGTCCGAGCTGGTCGTCCTGTGCGGCGACATCAATGAATGGTTCGCGATCGGCCGCCCGCTTCGCTGGCTGCACGCGCGCCTGGGTCGGACCGACGGCGTCGCCACCTTCCCGGCGGTATTTCCGGTATTCGCGCTGGATCGCATCTGGGTGCACCCGCGGGGAAGGATGGCGGGACTGACCGCGCACGCCAGCCCCGAAGCCCGGCTGGCATCCGACCATCTCCCCGTGCTGGCCGATCTGCGGCTCTGATCGGGCGCGCGGCCCCGATCGCGCATATGATGATGCCCGATGCGCGGCGCGCTGGTGGTGGCGTGCGTCGCCCTGCTGATCGTTCCCGGGGCGCACGCCCAGCAGCAGGACACCGACCCCTGGTTCGGCCGGGACAAGGCCCTCCACTTCGCCGCCAGCGCCTCGATCGCAGTGGTCGTCTACGCAGGCGCCTCCTTCCAGACGGACAGCCGCCCGAAACGAGCCATCGCCGCGGCGTCGGTCGCCCTCAGCGCCGGAATCGCGAAGGAGCTTTGGGATCTGAGCGGCCACGGCGACGCCTCCTGGCGCGATCTCACCTGGGATGTAATCGGCGCGACCACAGGGACGCTGGTGGCCTACGTGATCGACTGGGCGGTCAGCCGCCTCCGGGGTCCTGCCAGCCCGGTGCCGGCCCGGTGACAGGGGCATACGACTCTTGAACTTGGGAAAACAGGGGCTTAAGGTCATCGGGCAGTCCCGTCGATCCACGCAGTTCGAAAACGCACCCGGAGGCGACCCACTTTGATGACAGCGCGGAGACGTGTTCTGCAGACAACCCTGGCGGTCCTGACCTGCGCCGCGCTCGGCGGCGGACAGCGCGCCGCCCTCGCCGGCGAGGAAGACGATCTCCAGCGCGAGATCGACACCCAGCGCGTCAGCGTCGCCGACCTGGAGCGCCTCGACGAGCTGAAGGCGACCGGCGACGAGATCACGCAACTGCGATCCTGGTTGGACGAGGCCTGGAGCCTGCGTTCGAAGCACGAATACGACCAGGTCCGCGAGGTGCTGGAGCGAACCCGCAAGCAGGCGGATCTGATCCGCGCCAAGATCACGGCGTCGAAGCTGCGCGCCCAGGCGAACGCGCGCGAGGCCGCGCTCGCGGACGTGCGGGCCCGCATCGCGCGCACGCAGAAGTCGCTCGCCGACACGATCAAGAAGAAGAAGGCGATCGAGGGCAACGAGAAGGCCGGCGGCAAGAGCAGCGACAACGCCGGCGACAAGGCCCCCGAGAAGACCGCCGACAAGACCGGCGAGAAAGCGGCCGACAAGACCGCCGACAAAGGGAGCACGCCATGAGGCCCCGCCTGACCGCACCCCGCGTCGCGCTCGCGCTGCTGCCGGCCGCCCTCGCCGCGTGCGCGACGCCGCCCAAGCCGCACGAGCTCGAGGCCTACGATCTGCTTCACCAGACCTCCAACCTCCAGGAGGCCAGCAAGAAGTCGCCCGATCTGGTGGCGGGCGCCGAGAAGCTCGCCGACCGCTCGCGCGAGGAGTGGCAATCGAACGATCTGGAGGAATCGCGCCGCGACGCCATCATGGCGAACATCAGGCTGAAGACCGCGCTGGCGCTGATGGAGCAGGAGCAGCTCAAGGTCAAGATACAGACGCTGTCCGCCGAGCAGGCCAGGGCCGAAGAGGAAGCCGGCGATCTCTCCGAGAAGCTGGCGAACGAGACCGAGAAGCTCTCGCTGCTGCAGAAGTACGTCGAGGCGCGCAAGGCGGCCGACGCCGAGAAGCAGCGGCTGTCCGCGCAGATGACCAGCGAACAGCAGAAGGCGCAGGCCGAGCACGATCGCCTGGCGCTGCAGCTCGCGAGCGAGCAGAAGATCGCGGCCGCCCAGCTGGCGCTGCGCACGGCCGACACGGTCGACGCGTCCAAGTTCTCCAAGGCGGAATACAGCGCCGCCAGCGACATGCTGGCGAAGGCGAGCGCCGAGCTTCAGCAGAACGACTACGCCGGCGCGCAGGCGAGCGCCGAGGTGGCCAAGAAGAACGCCGACAAGGCGACCGAGCTGGCCAAGCCGCTCTACGAGCAGGCCGAGCAGGCGAGCCAGAACAAGGCGCGCGACGAGGCCCTGGCGCGCGACGCATCGGGGATCACCGGCACCGACGTGCGCCTGGAACGGCGCGGGGACCTGCAGCGTCTGGTGATCGCCGTGCCTGAGCTGTTCAGCAAGCGGAAGCCGGAGATTGCCAACGGCCACGACGCCGTCATCGACGCGCTCGCCGAGCTGATCAAGAAGTACCCGACCTATCCGGTGCAGATCATCGGCTACACGGACAACCGCGGCAAGGCGTCGGAGTTACTGGCAATTTCCGCGGCGCGCGCCCAATCCGTCTACTCCGCGCTGGCGTCGAAGGGCGTGGAGACGAAGCGGCTGATGGCGAGCGGCCTCGGCGGCGACGATCCGCGCTTCGACAACAAGACCGCCCCCGGCCGAGCCAAGAACAACCGGATCGAGATCGTCTTTCTCTATCATTGATGTTCGAGGGGAGCCGATTTGAGGGTTCCCACCAATTGGCCGATAATTTCCGTCAGTGTGGCGGTTTTCGCGTTTCGTCGCTTGCGCCCTGCTGCTGACAGCCGCGGGGTGCGGCGGTCGAAAGGGCGGCGGGACGACCGACGGCGGGAGCATCGACGCGACCTGCGCGACGACCGACGGCGGAACGAAGAAACCGAACGGTCAGGCCTGCGGCTGCGCGGCTGACTGCCAGAGCGGCTTCTGCGTCGGGGGCCTCTGTTGCAACAGCGCGTGCACCGACACGTGCAAGACCTGCAACGACCAGAGCGCGCCCGGAATCTGCACGCTCGTCCCGAGCGGCGGCCAGGCGCCGCCCGGATCGTGCCCGATGGGCGCCGCCTCGACCTGCGGGCTGGACGGCACCTGTGACGGCAAGGGGAATTGCCGCAGATATCCCGCCGGCACGGTCTGCATGGCGGGCACGTGCGACGGCGCCTCGGTCAGCGACGTCAACGTCTGCGACGGCGAAGGGCACTGCAAGTCGGGACCCGCCACGATCTGCGTCCCCTACAACTGCGACCCGACGACCAACAAGTGCGCGACCAGCTGCGAGACCAACACCGACTGCGCCAGCGGCGTCCTGTGCGTGAACGGCAGCTGCGGCCTGAAACCGAACGGCGCCGTCTGCACCGCGAACAGCGAGTGCAAGTCGACGTTCTGCGCCGACGGCGTCTGCTGCAACGTCGCCTGCAAGGGCGCCTGCATCAGCTGCAACCAGCCGGGTCGCGGCGGCACGTGCTGGCCCGTCGACGCCGGCGGATCGGATCCGCACAGCGTCTGCGCGGTGCAGGCGCCCGCGACCTGCGGCACCACCGGCGCGTGCGACGGTTTCGGCGGCTGCGCGAAGTTCGCGTCCCAGATCATCTGCATCGCGCCGGCCTGCAGCGGCGACCGCCTGAACACGGCCGGGACCTGCGACGGCCTGGGCAGCTGCCTGCCCCCCGGGATGCAGAACTGCGACCCCTACCGGTGCCTCAACGGCGCCTGCATCAACAAGTGCGCCAGCGACGCCGACTGCGTGACCGGCCACGCCTGTCAGGCCGGCAGCTGCGGCAAGAAGACGAACGGGCAGCCCTGCACGATGGCCGGCGACTGCGTCAGCAACCACTGCGTCGACGGCGTCTGCTGCGACCAGGCCTGCGCCGGCCCGTGCCGGAGCTGCGCCCTCCTGTCGTCGCTCGGCACCTGCACGCCCGTCTCGAACGGCGCCGACGATCCCCGGAACATGTGCACGACCCAGGCGGCGTCGACGTGCGGCACCGACGGCAAGTGCGACGGCGCGGGCGGCTGCCGGAAATACCGGTCCGGGACGGTCTGCGCGGCCGAGCACTGTGACAGCGGCGTCTACACGCCCGAGGCGACGTGCAGCACGACCGGCGCCTGCGTCGCGCCGGACGCGATGTCGTGCGTGCCGTACGTCTGCAACGGCAGCAAGTGCTTCGGCAGCTGCACTGCCGACGCCAACTGCTCGACCGGAAACTTCTGCGTCGGGAACTCGTGTGGCCCGAAGCCGATCGGCGCCTTCTGTTCAGCCGGAAGCGAGTGCGGGTCGGGCAACTGCGCCCAGGGCGTCTGCTGCGCCACCGCCTGCGCGACCGCGTGCAAGTCGTGCGCGCTGTCCAGCACGCGCGGCGCGTGCACCAACGTTCCGGCGGCCAGCCCCGACCCGTCGCAGACCTGCGTCGACAAGCCCGGCACCTGCGACACGAACGGCAAGTGCGAGGCGGGCGCCTGCCAGCGCTACGCGCAAGGAACGCCATGCGGCGCAGCCAGCTGCCCGTCGAGCGGTTTCACCCTGACGTCGTCGTCGGCCTGTGACGGCGCCGGCGCGTGCGTCACGCCCCCGCCCAGCTCGTGCTACCCGTTCATGTGCGGGGTCGCCGCCTGCAAATCCACCTGCACCGCGGACGGGGACTGCGCCCCGCCGAACGTCTGCAACGGCGGATCGTGCGGGCTGCGCCCGATCGGCGCGAGCTGCGCCGGCGCCGTCGACTGCCAGAGTAACTTCTGCGCGCAGGGCGTCTGTTGCGCCACCGCCTGCACAGGAAGCTGCACCTCGTGCGCGCTGGTCGGGACGCTGGGGATGTGCAAACCGGTCACCGCTGGCGGCACCGATCCGAAAGGCCAGTGCATGGTCGAGGGCGCGACCACATGCGGAAAGACCGGCCTCTGCGACGGCGCGGGCGGCTGCCAGCTTTACGCAGCCGGCACGCAGTGCGCGCCGCCCACCTGTCCGACGGGCACGGCGACCGCGACGCTGGCGCGGACCTGCGACGGCGCGGGCACCTGCCGCCCGGCCACGACCCAATCCTGCGGCGCCTACGCGTGCAACGGCACGACCTGCAACGCCGCCTGCGCCGGCAACAGCGACTGCGCCGCCAACAACGTCTGCAATTCGGGTATGTGCGGGCTCAAGCGCCTCGGCCAGCTCTGCGCCGCCGGCAGCGAGTGCGACAGCGGCAACTGCACCGACGGCGTCTGCTGCATGACGGGCCCCTGTGGCACCTGTCAGTCGTGCAACGTCGTCGGGTTGGCGGGGACGTGCAACAAGGTTCCCGACGGCGACATGGAGCCGCACGGCGGCTGCACGCCCAGCCCACCCTGCGGGAACACCGGCAAGTGCGACGGCAACGGCGCCTGCCGCAGCGCCCCCGCGACCACCAGCTGCGGCACCGCCATGTGCAGCGGTTCGACGTTCAAACCCGTGGGCAACTGCGACGGAATGGGCGCCTGCTCCCAGCCGTCGATGAGCTGCGGCGCCTATGCGTGCAACGGGACGACCTCGTGCAACACCATGTGCGGCGGCGACAACGACTGCGCCAGCGGCTTTACCTGCATGTCGAACGTCTGCACCAACCTGAAGGCTAACGGAACGATGTGCGCGGCAGGCGCCGAGTGCTTCAGCGGCAACTGCACCGAGGGATATTGCTGCGACAAGACCGCCGCCGTCTGCGGCACCTGCATGTCGTGCAAGGTCGCGAGCCACCTCGGAAGCTGCTGGCCCGTCCCGATGGGCGGCAGTGATCCGCTCGCCGGCTGCATGAACATGGCGGTCGCAACCTGCGGGACCACGGGCACTTGCAACGGCGCCGGCCAGTGCGCGACCTACGCGCCGGGGACGATGTGCATGCCGTCGACCTGTGCCGCGTCGACGCTGACGACGTACGCCTGCAACGGCGGCGGCGCGTGTGTGCCGCAGATGACGGATTGCACGCCGTTCGCCTGTGACGGCAGCAGCGCCTGCAAGATGAGCTGCGTGGACGATAACGATTGCGCGGCCACACTCACCTGCACCGCCCCCACTTGCGGTCCCTGACGTTTGAAGCCAGCTGGCTTCGGTGAGCCAGCCCTCCGTAAAGGCCATTCGGATCAGCGGCTTGGGTCCCCTAGGGGGCTTGGTTTCGCCTCCGGAGGCGTGTTAGGTTAGCCGTCGTTTTCGGCCCCCCCCAAGCCTGCCAGATCGTGACCTGGGAAGAGGCCGTCTCGCATGCCAACCGTTCGCGAATACGAAGCCGCGATGGACAGGAATCCGGCGGACACCGAAGCGTTCGTCGCGCTGCGTAAGGCCTATCGCCAGTCGCAGAAGCACGACCGCCTCGTGGTTTTGTACGAGCAGCGCGCGCAGGCGATCGAGGACAACGCGAAGGCGGGCGAGCTCTTCTATCTCGCCGCGGAGCTGCGGATCGACCAGCTGGGCGACGCCGAGGGGGCCGAGGCCGACCTGGTCAACGCCGTCGATCGCGATCCGACGCACATCCGCGCCGCCGCGCGCCTGAAAGACATCTACCGCGAACAGGGCCGCACCGCCGACTACATGACGATGCTGGAGATGGAGGCCGCTGCCGTCGCGCGCACGCGCGATCCGGCCCGCATCGCCGAGCTGGAAGCGGAGATGAGCCAGCTGTTCTTGAACCACTTCGCCCGCCTGGAACGGGCGATCCGCAACCCGCAGCGGGCCGGGGCGAAGCTGGCCCAGGAGCACGTCCGGTCGATCGAGTCGGCCCGGAAGATCTACCGGGCGCTCGGCGACTTCCGCTCGGTCGTCCGCCTGTACGAGCTGGAGCTGGAAGGGACGGCGGACGCGCGCCGGCGGGCCGACCTGCTGCTGGGCCTCGGCCGCGTGCTGGCCGAGAAGCTGGAGGAGCTGGACGCGGCGGCCCAGCGACTCGCCGAGGTGGTGCGCATCCGCCCGCGCGACGAGAAGGCGCTGGAGCTGCTCGCGAACGTCTACGCCAACCCGAACTGGATCGGCGCCGACGGCGCGGAGCGCGCCGCCGCCATCTACTACCAGATCGCGCGCCGGCGTCAGGAGGCGAGCGACACCGAGAACGCGATCGCGGCGCTGCGGCGGGCGCTGGCGGCGGTCGCGGGTCACGCCGAATCGTCCGAGCTGCTCGAGCGCGTCTACTACGACGCGCGCCGGTTCCAGGAACTGGATCGCTTCTACCGCGAGCGGGTCGCGTCGGCGGTCAACGAGTCCGAGCGGATCGACTTCCTGTACAAGCGCGCGCAGCTGTCCGAGGGCGAGCTGGACGACGTCGCCGAGGCGATGCGCGTGTACAACGAGATCTCGCTGCTGGAGCCGGCGGGCGGACCGGCGTCCGAGAAGCTGGTCGAGCTGTATCTGCACGGCCAGGAGTACGCGAAGCTGGCCGAGCTGCGCGAGCGCCAGCTGGGCGCGATCGCCGAACCGCAGCAGCGCGCGAAGACGATGCTGGAGCTGGCGGCGCTTTATCGCGATCGCCTGGGCGACCGCGACCAGGCCGCCGTCTACCTGCACGCCGTGCTGGAGATCGAGCCCGAGAACCAGATGGCGCTGGGCGCGTACGCCGACCACTTCCGCGAGAAGGGCGACTGGGCGGCGCTGGCAGACCTGCTCGAGTTCTCGTTCGAGCGGGCGCGCCTGGCCGGCATCGGCGTCGACGAGCTGCTGCCGCGCCTGGAGGAGATCGCGATCGTCAGCGAGAAGCAACTGGGCGACGCGGAGCGGGCCATCGCCGCCTGGCAGCGGGCGGAGGAGATCGCGCCGACCTACGGCCGGGCCCGCGAGGCGCAGCGGCGCCTGCTTCTGAAGGGCAAGAGCTGGGATCGGCTGGCGGCGCTGCTGGAGCGCGAGGCGGCGGCCCAGACCGATCCGGCGGCGCGCGCCGAGGTGCTGCGGCGGGCGGCCCAGATCTATCGCGAGAAGCTGGGCAAGGCAGCTCGCGCCATCGAGATCTACAAGGACATCCTGAAGTCCGACCCGACCGACGCCGTGTCGATGCGGGCGGTCGTCGAGACCTACGAGCGCGAGGGCGACTTCGTCAGCCTGGCGGCGTTGCTGCGCGAGCAGATCGACCGCGCCGCCACCAAGCAGGAACGCGTCGGCCTCCTGCGCCGCGTGCTGGTCATTCACGACGAGCGGACCGGGGACCTGGCCCAGGGTCAGTGGGCGGCGAACGAGATCCTCCAGGCGGTCCCGGGCGATCGCGACACGCTGACGCGGTTCGAGCGGATCCTCGAGCGCGCGGGCCAGCCCGCCGAGCTGGTGCGCGTCCTCGATCAGCACACGAAGCACGCGGCCAACCCGGACGAGAAGCTGCAGATCCTCCACCGGATCGCCGAGATCCTGCGGGGGCCGCTGCAGGACGCGGCCGGCGCGGCGGTACGCCTCGAAGAGGTGGTCCGGCTGGATCCCGACGACGGCAAGGCGCTGGGCACGCTGGTCGACATCTACGCGGGCCTGAACCGCTTCGAGGACCTGGCCCGCATCCTGGATCTGCAGGTCGAGCGTGTGGTCGCCGATTCGGCGCAGCAGGCGGAGTTCCTGCGGCAGCTGGCCCGGCTGGTGGAGAGCCAGCTGCACGACCTCGGCCGTGCGCGCCATACGTGGGAGCAGCTGCTGGATCTGCTGCCGACCGACCGCGAGGCGCTCGATTCGCTGGCCCGCATCTTCAACAGCCAGGCCGACTGGAACTCGCTGGTGCGGATCATGGAGCGCCAGATGCCGCTCGCCGAGGAGCCGGGGCGCGCCGCCGACATCGGCCTGCAGCGCGCCCAGATCTTCGACGAGCAGCTGCACGACGCCGACCAGGCCGCGCTGGCGCTGGAGCAGCTGATCGCGGAGGTCGACCAGCGCAACGTGATCGCGCACGAGCGCCTGCGCAAGTACTACGAGGAGGACGAGGACTGGCCGCGCGTCGTCAAGATCGCCGAGCGGCAGCTGTACCTGACCGAGGATCCGGCCCTACGGGTCCCGGGCGCGATGGAGCTGGGGGCGCTGGTCCGCGACAAGCTGGGCGACGACAAGAAGGCGATCGCGATCTTCGAGCGCGTGCTGGAGATGGACGCGGACAACCTGGACGCGCTGCACGCGACGGCCGACCTGTACGCCAAGATCGGCGACCACCAGCGGCTCGCGTACGCGGACGAGAAGCTGCTGGAGCGCGAGACCGACGCCGACGAGCGGCGCGTGATCATGTTGCAGATCGCGACGCTCTACGAGACCCACCTGGACGACGCCGCGCGCGGGTTCGAGTGGTACCGCCGGGCCTACCTGGAGACGCCCGACGCCGAGGGACTGCAGCTGGTCGATCAGGCAGCCGAGCGCCACGGCCTCTTCGAGGAGCTGATCCAGATTTACGAGGGTGCGCGGGCGCGGGCGAGCGAGCCGATGGAACAGCTCGCGGCGTCGCTGAAGATCGCGCTCATCTGCGAGGAGAAACTGCGCGACCCGGCGCGCGCGTTCGCGACCCTGACCGAGGCCCTGCCCGCCGACCCGGCCGGCCGGGAGCTGCTGCCGAACCTGGAGCGGCTGTCCGAGCAGACCAAGGACTGGCGCGGCCTCCTGGATGTCTACGCGCGGGTGGCGCGGGCGCGAACGGAGGCGGGCGAGCGGGTCGAGCTTCTGCGTCTTCGCGCCGACGTGCGCGAGCGCAAGATGTCCGATCCGTCGGGCGCGCTCGACGAGATGCTGCGGAGCTTCGCGCTGGCGCCCGACAACGCGGCGACCCGGGACGAGATTCTGCGGCTGGCGCGCGCGACGGGACGCTGGGAGGAGGCGATCCGCGTCGAGGGCCACCTGTTCGCGCTGGCCGAGACGCTGCCCGAGAAGCTGGAGATCGCGCGCAACGCGGCCTACCTGGTCGAGCACGAGGTCAAGGACCTGGTGCGCGCCTTCCGCGCCTACCTGAACGCGTTCCGCCTGGCGCCGGACGATTCGGAGATCGTCGGTCACCTGTGGCGCCTCGCCACCAGCATCGTCAACTATCACGACTACCGCGCGGCCGCGCAGGCGGCGGCCGCGGAGGCCGCGCGCGCGTCGGACACGGCGCCCGGCGCCACGGACGACGAAGAGGACATCGACGTCGACGTCGACGAGGGCAAGACGCCCGCCCCCGTCGCGGCGGCGGCGCACGCAGCGCCGGACGACGGTATCGAAGACCAGCTGACGCCGCCCCCCGAGGTCGGCGGCGCGCTGCTCGAGCAGGCGATGGACGCCAGCGTCAGCGGCGCGATCCGCGCCGACGACGCCATCCTCGAGGAAGAGGAAGCGGACGCCGACGTCATCGAGGAGCTTGACGACGCCGAGCTGCTCGAGGACACGTCGGGGCCGCAGCCGGCCGCGGCGGCCCGTCCCCCTGCCCCGCCGCCGCTGTCGCGTGCGGCCGAACAGGACGAAGAGGACGAGCAGTTCGCGACGCCGTGGGAGGAGCTGGCCGACGCTTACGATTCGCTCCCCGCCGAGGACGCAGACACCCGCCGCGTCTACCTCCGCAAGATCGTCGAGGTCTGGGAGCGCGGCGAGAAGGACGTCGACCGCGCCCTCGGCGCGCTGGAGCGCGCGTTCCGCCTCGACATCAAGGACAAGGAGATCCGCGGCGAGCTCGAAAGAATTGGCGGCGAGTACGACAAATGGGATCGCGTCGTCGAGATCTACCTCGCCGCGATCGACGAGTTCGGACCGGTCGACACGGCGGTGGCGCTGCATCACGACGCCGCGCGCCTGCGCGAGAGCCTGGGCCAGACCGACAAGGCGGAGGCGCTGTATGACGAGATCCTGCGCCTCAAGTCGGACGACGAGGTCGCCCTGGCGCACGTCGAGGAGATTTACCGCAATCAGCAGCGCTGGGAGGATCTGGCCAACGTGCTCGAAAAGCGGACGAGCGCGCCGACCGAGGCGCTGCCGCTCGGTCCGGAGCGGCGGGCCCGCCTGCGCGAGCTCGCCGGCCTCTACGAGGACCGGCTGGAACGGCCCTACGAGGCGATCGACACGCTGGAGCGGCTGCTGGTCGAAGTCGCCGACGAGGAACGGAGCCACGGTGAAGCGGCCACGCCCGCCGAGGTGGCGGAGATGGTGGGCGCGCACGAGGCGCTGGCGCGCCTCTACTCGCGCGTCGGTCTGTGGGGCAAGGTCGTCGACAGCCTGAAGCGCCAGGCGGAGCTGACCACCGACCCGCAGAAGTCGCGCGCGCTGCGCCTGGAGGTCGCGTCGGTCTACGAGAAGGAGCTGGGCGTCCCCGAACGCGCCACCGAGGCGTACGAGGCGATCCTGGCGTCGGCGCCCGACGACGAAGAGGCGCTGGCTGCCCTGGACCGCCTGAACGAGGTCCACAGCCGGTTCGAGGACCTCCAGGAGATCCTCGAGAAGCGCGCGGTGCATGCCACCGGGAAAGAGCGGATCGACCTGGTCCGTCGGCGCGCCAAGCTGCTCGAAGAAAAACTGAACAACCCCGAGGCCGCCGCCAGCGCGCTGCGCGAGCTGGGCAACGACGCTATCGCCGACGACGAGATGCTGGGGGCCCTGCTGCGCAACCTGCGCCGCGCCGGACTGGCGCACGAGGCGGCGCGCGCGCTCTCCCAGCGGATCGACATCGAGCGCGCCCGCGGCGGCGCCGAGGCCGGCAAGCGCGTCGCCGAGCTGAACCTGGAGCTGTCGCTGCTCAAGCTCGACGACCTGCACGACCCGGCCGCCGCGCGCAAGGAGGTCGAGGCGGCCCTGGAGGCGGCGCCCGAAAACCCGGCGGCGCTGGCGGCCCTCGGCCAGCTGCACCTGAAACAGAACGACTTCGCCGCCTACGCCGCGACCCGCGTGCGCGAGGCGCGCGCGCTGCGCGGGCGCCCGGACGCGCAAGAGTCCATCGATGCGCTGCTCGACGCGGGCCGGGTCTACCGCGAACAGGTCCAGGCGCCCGACAAGGCGCGCGCCTGCTTCGAAGAGGCGCTGCAGGAAGATCCGCGCAACGGCGAGGCGCTGCGCGCGCTGGCGTCGCTGCTGTCCGCCGAAGCGAACTGGGATCAGGCGCGGCGCGTGCTGGAACGCCAGCTCGAGATGACCGAGGACCCGGGCGATCGCGCCGTGGTGCTGACCGATCTGGCCCGCACCGCCTGGGAAGGCTTCAGCGACGGCGCCGAGGCGCAGCGCTACCTCGACGAGGCGCTGACCCTGGTGCCGAACCACCTGCCCGCCATCCTCGCCGTCGCCGACATCCACTACAAGGAAGGCCAGTGGGAGCAGGCGGAGAAGCGCCTGACCGAGGCGGTGCGCCGGCTGCGCAGCCAGCCGCAGCAGGCCGCCAAGCTGTTCCAGCGGCTCGCCGAGGTCCACGAGAAGCTCGGCAAGCTGGACGAGGCCTACCGCCAGCTGGTCGAGGCGGACCGGATGGGTCCCGGTCAGCTGCTGACCAAGCTGTCCCTCGGCGAGAACCGCTTCCGGGCCGGGCGCTGGCGCGAGGCCGCGCTGCACCTCGGCGGCCTGGTCGACCACCCGGACGCCGCCCTCTATCCCGAGGAGGTGGCGGACGCGCTGGCGCACGCCGCGCAAGCCGAGGTCAAGCTGCGCCACCCCGACCGCGCCGTCGATCTGTACGAGTCGGCCCTCAAGCTGCGCGGCAATCATCGTCCCACGCTGCGCGCGCTGGCGGAGCTGGCGCTGGAGCGCGGCGAGAAGCAGAAGGCGGCCATCTACCTCCGGCGGATCGCGGAGGATTCGAGCGATCGCATGGAGCGCGCGCAGATGTTCGAGCGCCTCGGCGACCTGTGTCTGGAGCTCGAAGACGAGCCGCAGGCCCTGTCGGCGTTCAGCGAGGCGGTCAAGGCCTACAACGTCCCGGGCGAGGAGCAGGTGTCGCTGCTCGAGAAGGTGCTGAAGCTGCAGCGATCGACGGGCGCGACCGAGGCGGCCGCGCAGACCTCCGCGCTGCTCGTCGAGCTGGTCAAGGATCCGAAGGAGCGCGGCGAGCGCCGCCGCGACGCCGCCCTGCTGATGGCCGAACGCGGCTCCGTCCGCGAGGCGGCGGAGCTGCTGGAGCAGGCGCTGGTCGAGGATCCGCAGGACGAGGCGGCGCTGGTCGCGCTGTGCGGCCTGGCCGACAAGCTGCCGAAGAACTTCGGGCTGTCGGACAAGCTGGCGCGCGCCCTCGAGGGCCTGGCGCCGCCCGCGGCGGACGCGGCCTCGCGGCGCCGGCGCGCCGAGCTGTGGCAGCGGCTCGGCGAGCTCGCGCGCAAGAAGGACGCCGTCGCCGCCATCGAGGCGTTCGAGCACGTCGTCGCGCTGGATCCCGAACAGCTCCCGGCCCGCGAGGCGCTGGCCGCGCTGTACAAGGATCGCGGCGGTTACGAGGACGCCGCCATCGAGAACCACCGCCGGCTGCTGGCCCTGGACGTCACGCGCGCCGATTCGCTGCGCGCGCTGGCGGCCGCCTACGTGCGCCGCGGCCTGGTGGACCGCGCGCGCTGCTGCACCGAGGTGCTGTCGGTGCTGGGGCTGGCGACCAAGGACGAGGAAGCATTCCTCGACGCGCACCCGTCGCAGGAGCTGAAGCCGGACGATCCCTACGCGTCGGCCATCGAGGAGCAGGACCGGCGCGAGCACCTCGCCCTGCCCGAGGCGACGCTGATGGCGGAGATCTTCTCCTGCCTGTGGGAAGGGGCGCCCGGCCTGATCGGCCAGCGCCTGGAGGACTTCGGCGTGTCCACGCACGACAAGGTGTCGCCGATGTCCGACCTCGACCTCGGCAAGATCTACGGCCAGGTCGCGAAGGCGCTCGGCAACCGAAAGACGGCGCTCTACGTTCGTCCCGACGGCGCGCCCCACGACGTCATGATCGTCGTGCAGGCGCCACCGGCGCTGGTGGTGGGGCCGGCGCTGGCGAACGGCGCCAAGTCTGCCGAGGTCCGCTTCCAGCTCGGCCGCGGCATCGAGCTGTCACGTCCCGAATACATCCTCGCCGCGGGCGTGCGCCCCAAGCAGTTCACGACGCTGTTCGCCAGCGTCCTGCGCGCCTTCCACCCCCGTCACGCTCGGCGGCGGGCCAGCGCGGGCGACGCCGCCGCCGAGCAGGCCGCGAAGCTGAAGAAGAACGTCCCCTACAAGGTGTCGAAGCAGCTGGTCGAGCTGTTCGGCGCGCTCGGCACCACGTCGTGGAGCTCGTTGCGCTGGCGGACCGTCGTCCACCACGTCGGCAACCGCACCGGCCTCGTCCTGTGCGGCGATCTCAAGACCGCCGCCGCCATCGTCGTCAGCGAGAGCGGCGCGTTCACGATCGGCGACACGCCGACGACCGAGGACGTGCGGAAGCTGGCCGTCAGCTACGAACCGCTGCGCGAGCTGCTCCGCTTCGCGGTCAGCGAGGACCACTTCCTGCTGCGCGAGAAGCTCGGCACCGCGATCGCGAAGGCCGCGGCCGCCTAGAAACGCAGCGGGATTCGGATCTATCTATCGCTGGGCTGCGGGCGCGACAGCGCCAGCAGCGGGACCTTCGTCTCTTCCAGTCGGGCCAGCAGCGTGTTGATGTCGTTCTGGAACGCGACCTCGCTGCGAATGTCGCCGTTCGTGAGCGCCCGCCGCGCTTCAGCTGCTGTGACGATTTTCACTTGGGGGTCGTTCATGTGCGCGCCTCGTTTCGGGATTTCAGCAACGCTCATGCCAGGGGTCTCACACCCTTATGCCCGAGGGGTACCCGACCGATCACGAAGACGTACGCGCCTGATGGCGCCACCGGCGCGTCACGTTCGTGTTACTGCGTGACGGTGTTGCGCCACATTGTTTCGCTCAGCCACGCCTGGAGATCCGGCGGCCAGGGACTGTCGAATGACAGGTTGGCGCTGGTACGTGGATGTGCGAGAGCGAGCCGGGTCGCGTGCAGCGCCATGCGGGGCGGCGCGGGCGAAAACGGGCGCCCGTAACGAGCGTCGCCGATGACGGGCGTTCCGACCTCGGCCATGTGGATGCGGATCTGGTGCGTCCGGCCCGTCTCGAGCCGACACGTCAGAGCCGTGGCGCGATCGCCGAACCGTTCCCGAACCTCGACGTGGGTGACGGCGCGGCGGCCGCCCACAGGCCGGTCGACGGTTTTCAGGTCCGCCGGAAACGCGCCCGCGACGACCGCCAGGTACGCGCGTTCCAGATCGTGGTCGCGAAAGCGACGCGACAGCTCGCGGTTCGCGTCGGCGGTCTTCGCGAACACGACCAGGCCGCTGGTGTCGAGATCGATCCGGTGGACGACGAAGATCGTGGCCGGTGGCTGGGTGCGGCGCGCCAGCATGTCGGCGAGGTTGTTGCGGTCGCTCTCCGGCGTCGGCGCGGTCAGCAGGCCCGCCGGCTTTTCGACCACGACGATGTCGCCGTCCTCGAACACCACCGCGAACGGCGGCAGCTGTCGCTCGTCGGCGCTGCGCGCGGCACGGCCGGTCTTCTTGGTCGCGCGCGCGAGCGCGCCGCCCATCACCGCGACCACCTCCTCGCCCGCATGCATCGGACGACTGGCGACCTTGACCCGCCGCCCGCCGACGAACACGCCGCCGATATCCAGCAGCACGCGCGCCTGCCGCCGCGACAGGCCCTCCACGCGCGCCGCCAGCACCTGATCCAGGCGCCGCCCGACGTCGTCGTCTCCGACGGTGAATGCGACGCGGTTGGGGGCAGGCACCCGCGCACTCTAAACATTCGCGCTGCCCGGATCCACGGCGCGCGCTCGTCCGGCCCTACTGGATCGTCAGCGTCGCCGGAGCGGATTGCCCGTACCAGCCTCCTGGCGAGACGACGACGGAGGTGGTGCGCGCTGCCGCGATCTCCCCGGCCGGGACGTCGACGTCGAGGTGACAGGCTGAGGCCGGTATGCCGTTGAGCGCGATTCCGTTGCCGACGACGACGATGGCGTAGTCGTTCGGCCCCGTGGCCAGGTGGTGACCGTAGATGGCGATCCTGACATTGACGTTCGCGGGGACGGTGTCGGGCGACAGGCAGGTGATCTCCGCGGCGAGGCCCGCATCGGGCCGGTCGTTGTAGCCTTCGCAGTTGGCAGGCTCGCCACAGGTCAACGTGGTGCCGCCGGTGCCGCCGGTTCCTGTCGTGCCCGCGCCCCCGCCGGTTCCAGCTGAGCCCGCGCCGCCGCCGGTTCCTGTTGCACCCGCGCCGCCGCCCGTTCCCGCCGTGGCCGCGCCACCACGCCCACCGCCGCCGGGGCCGGCGCCGTTGCCGGACGAATCGGTGCAACCGGCAGCCGCGGCCGCCAACAGGCCAAGCAAGGCGATCTTCCGCATGAAACCCCCTCGAGGCAACTGACCCAAAGCCCGAGCGTAACACGAGCCCGGGTATCCCCGATTGACAGCCCGAAGCGCGCCGCGGTAACTCGACGGTCGTGGATCGCAAGCAGAGGTTCTACGTCTGGCTCACGGCCATCTTCGTCGCCGCGCTGGTGACCAGCGACCTGATCGGCGGCAAGGTGTTCCGCGTGTGGGGACTCGACCTCTCGGTCGGCATGATCCCGTTTCCTCTGACCTTCCTGCTGACCGACATCATCAACGAGTTCTACGGAACCGAGGGCGCGCGGCGGGTGACGTTCGTCGGGCTCGGCGTCGCATTGTTCGTGTTCACGATCATCAACATCGCGATCGCCCTGCCGACCAGCCCCGAATCGCCGATGCACGGCGACCAGTTCCGCGCCGTGTTCGGCTGGTCGGTGCGCCTCTACATCGCGTCGCTGACGGCCTACGTGATCGGCCAGCTGCTCGACATCTCGATCTTCTTCACGCTGCGCAAGATGACCGGTCACCGGTTCCTCTGGCTCCGGTCGACCGGTTCGACCGTGCTCTCGCAGGCCGTCGATACACTGGTCGTCAGCTTCGTTCTCTTCTCCGGCGCGAAGTCGACGTCGTTCATCCTGCACATCGCGCGCAACAGCTACATCGTCAAGCTGGTGCTGGCCGTCGGGCTTACGCCACTCATCTACGTGGGGCACGCCCTCCTGCACCGGCACTTCCATGTCCGCGAGGTGCTGGTCAAGGACAGCGACGGCTGACGATCACGGCTGGGTTCCGCAGGGCGGGCTGCCGCCCCAGCAGACGACCGTACCGTCGGGCTTGATGCCGCACGTGTGATACGACCCGGCGCTGACGTGCGCGAGGACCAGGCCGGCGGGCGGCACCGTGTCGCCGTAGTGGTCCTCTCCCCAGCAGGTGACCGCGCCGGCCGCGTCGAGGGCGCAGGCGTGGAACTCGCCGACGCTCAGCTCGCGGAACGGCCCCGCCGGAGGCGTCTGTTGAAGGATCGCCGCTTCTGACGCTGGAGGCCACGCCGCCACCCAGCAGGCGACGCTTCCGTCGACGCGCAGGCCGCACGCGAAGAAGCGCCCCGTGTCGACCGTCGCGAACGGCCCCTGCTGGACGCCCTGCGACTCCATGCCGACCCGCGGCTCCCAGCAGACGGCCGCGTGCTGGCTCGCCTCGAGGCCGCACATGTAATAAGCGCCACCCGTCAGCGATTCGAAGACATACCCCTGGGGCGCGTAGCCCGCGTGGCCCCAGCAGTCGACCTGAGCCCCGGCGCGCGCGCACAGCGCGTCTTCGGCGATGACCACCTGGTCGTAGATGCCAGCAGGCGTCGTACCGACGCTGGTGGGCAATCCCGCGCAATCGAGCTGCCCGGTCGTCCGGACACCGCAAGCGCCGAGGAGCGCGCTGACGTCCTTGAAGACGCCCGTCAACGCCGGCACGGAGAGCCCCCAGCAGGTCAGCGTCCCGTCGGGATGGATGCCGCAGGTCAAGCTGTTACCGGCGCTCAGGAAGTTGAACGTCCCCGCGGGCGCGATCGTGACAGGACACGGACCACCGCCGTCGATCCCATCGATCGCTTCGTCCATTCCGGCGTCGCGCGAGGTCGAGGGTGGCACGCGGTCCGTGCCGGCGTCCGTCCCGCTCACGGGATCCGAGCTGGGAAGCGTCCTCACGCACCCGGCGATCGCGATCGAGGCCGCGAGCAGGTCCCATCCCCGGCGCCGGTTCATCACGGTTGGATCATAAGGCACGTCGGCGCGCTCCGCGTGGCCTATCCTCGATTGGTGCCTCGCGCCGTCGTCCTCGCACTGGTCGTTGTCGTTCTGGGCGCGTGCCGCACCTGCCCGCCGCGACCGCCACCACCGCCGGGCGCCCTGTGCCGGACCGACGCTCAGTGCGGCGCGCCCTTCGTCTGCCGCGATCCGCTGACCGGCCAACCGGGGACGGCGACCGATCCGGGGAACTGCACCGGGCCCTGCCGGTCGAGCGAGGACTGCCGCGGCGGCACTTGTCGGCGCGGCACCTGCGAGTCCATGTCCACCATCAGCTGGCCGGATCTGTTGCTGGAGCTTGACGAACGCCCGGCGCCATTCGAGGTCGGGCCCTGGATCAATTTCGGCGGTGGCTTCCGCAGCCAGTTTGGTGGGACGACCACCGCCAGCGCGGTCGGCACGGGCGCCGAGGGGACGTTCCGTCTTCATGCCGACACGGGCAACTGCGCCGGCCACCCTGAGCAGGGGCCCTGCCCCGCCTGGCTGCCGCGCCTCGGCCCCTGGGCGACGGTCGAGGCGACCGAGAGATTGACTCACCCGCACGTCGACGGCGGCCTCGCATTCGATCTCGGCGGCCCCCTAGCCCGGTCGTTCTCGACGTTCGGCGCGCGCGTCGGTCTCGGGCGCGGCGAGGGCGCCACCGAGATCGCGGGGCAGCTCTCCTGGGGCCTGCGCTTCGTCAGAATGCGAAGCCAGGCATTCGGCAGCAACGGCCCGTGCCGCACCGTCATCGCGCCGGTCACCGGCCTCCGCCTCTACGCGGCCGCCCGCCGTGCGATCGAGGGCGGCGACGCGCTGACGGTTACGTTCGGCGTCGAATGGCGCCCGTTCGGCCGCGGCCTCGGCCTGATGGAGTGAGGACGGCCCAGCGCTTCACGCCGCCGCGGGCGGCGGCGGCGCGGGCGGTGGCGGCAGGACGGGGGCCGACATGACGCCCAGCTTCGGCATCTCGGTCAGCACCAGCGGCAGGAGCTCGTCCATCCGCTTGACGTACTGGATCTCGATCTCGTTGCGCGGCTGCTCCGGGATCTCGATGACGTCCTTGCGGTTTCGCTCGGGCAGCACGACACGCTTGATGCCGGCCCGGTGCGCGGCCAGGAATTTCTCCTTGATGCCCCCGACCGGCAGCACCAGCCCGCGCAGCGTGATCTCGCCCGTCATCGCGACGTCGTTGCGGATCGGCTTGCCGGTCAGCAGCGACGCCATCGCGACGAACATCGTGACGCCCGCCGACGGGCCGTCCTTCGGGATCGCGCCCGCCGGGATGTGGACGTGGATGTCCGTCTTCTCGAGGAACGTCTCCTCGAGGCCGAGCCACTTGGCGCGCGACCGGATGAACGACAGCGCCGCCTGCGCCGATTCCTTCATCACGTCGCCGAGCTGGCCGGTCAGCACCAGCTGCCCCTTGCCGTTCATCTTGGTCGCCTCGATGAACAGGATGTCGCCGCCGACCGGCGTCCAGGCGAGGCCCGTGGCCACGCCCGGCTCCGCGGTCCGCTCTGCCACCTCCGAGATGTGCTTGGCCGGACCGAGGAACTCCGCGATCCGCTCGTGCGTCACCCGCTCTTGCGGCTGCGCCTTCCCCTCGGCGACCAGCACCGCCACGGCGCGAATGACGTTGGCGATCTCGCGTTCCAGGTTCCGGACCCCCGCCTCGCGCGTGTAGCTGTCGATCACCTCCGCGACCGCCGCGTCGTCGAACGTCAGCCGGTCGGTCGTCAGCCCGTGCTCTTCCAGCTGCTTCGGCACCAGGAACTGCTTCGAGATCGAGAGCTTCTCTTCACGCGTGTAGCCGGGCAGCTCCAGGACCTCGAGCCGGTCGCGCAGCGCGGGCGGCACCGGGTCCATGATGTTCGCCGTCGCGACGAACATGACCTTCGACAGGTCGAACGGCACCTCCAGGTAGTGGTCCGAGAAGGTGTGGTTCTGCTCCGGGTCCAGCACCTCCAGCAGCGCCGCCGCCGGGTCGCCGCGGAAGTCGTGCCCCAGCTTGTCGATCTCGTCGAGCATGAAGACGGGGTTGTTCGACCCGGCCTTCTTCATCCCCTGGATCAGGCGGCCCGGCAACGAGCCGACGTAGGTGCGCCGGTGGCCGCGAATCTCCGCCTCGTCGCGCACGCCGCCCAGCGAGATGCGGATGAACTTGCGCCCGAGGGCGCGCGCGATCGAACGCCCGAGCGACGTCTTGCCGACGCCGGGCGGGCCGACCAGGCAGAGGATCGGGCCCTTCTTGTCGCTCTTCAGCTTCCTGACCGCCAGGTACTCGAGGATGCGCTTCTTCACCTTCTCGAGGTCGTAGTGGTCGGTGTTCAGGATGTTGCGCGCCTCCTGGATGTCCAGCTTGTCCTCGGTCGAGATCGACCAGGGCAGCTCGACCAGCCATTCGAGGTACGTGCGCGTCACCGTGTATTCGGCCGACGACGGCTGCATCACTTTCAGCCGTTCCAGCTGCTTGAGCGCGACCTTCTCGGTCTCGCCCGGCATCTTGGCCGCCACGATCTTCTCGCGGAAGTCGTCCAGGTCGCCGCCGGTCTCGTCGATCTCGCCCAGCTCTTCCTTGATCGCCTTGAGCTGCTGGCGCAGGACGTACTCGCGCTGGTTGCGCCCCATCTCCTCCTGCACCTGGCTGTTGATCTTCTCGCGGACCTTCAGCACCTCGTGCTGGCGCGACAGGAACCCCAGCACCTTGCGCAGGCGCGCCTTGAGGTCGAACGTCTCCAGCACGTCCTGCTTCTCGTCCACCTGCACGTCCAGGTGCGAGATGATCACGTCGGACAGCTGGCCCGGCTCGACGACGCTGTCGACCAGCGCGCTCGCCTCCTTGGGCAGCTCGGGCATCAGCTTGATGACGCGCTTGGCGACATCCTTGACGTTCATCACCAGCGCGTCGAGCTCGACGTCTGTGGCCGACGAATCGGGGAGCGCCTGCACGCGCGCGGTCATGAACGGATCGCTGCCGCCGATCTCGAGCAGGCGGATGCGCGAGACGCCCTGCAGGATGACCGAGAAGTTGTCCTTGGCCAGCTTGATGACCTTGAGGATCCGCGCCGCGCAGCCGACCATGTAGAGGTCGCCGGGCCCGGGGTCCTCCGTCCGAGCGTCGCGCTGGGTGACGATGCCGATGACGGGGCGCTCCTTGGAGATCGCCTCCTCGACCAGCTTCACCGACTTCTTGCGGCCGACGTCGATCGGGATGATCGACCCTGGGAACAACACTGAATTTCGCAGCGGGAGGATCGAGATGATTTCAGGAACCTCGACGGGGCCCTCCGGCGCTGCCTTCTTGGACGCCATAGCTCGATCGTATACGGGAGAACGCCGCTTGGCCAGGGGGGCCTATGCCCGGAAATGCGCGGTTCACGGCAGCAACCGCGAAGCTTGCCGAGAGCGGCTTGCCCTCACCCCGACCCTCTCCCGCAAGCGGGAGAGGGAGAAAGATCCGGATCTGATCCCCTCGCCCCGCGGAGCGGCAGCGTGGGTAGTCGGTTAGGGTGAGGGGTCCGTCCGCGGCTAGCGCTTCTTGTCGCTGGCCGGCTTGGGCTGCGGGTTCAGGGTGTGGACGGTGGCGCCGCCGCCTGCCGTCCCGCCGCCGCCCAGGCTGGCCGTGCCGGTGTCGCGCGCCACGCCGAAGTGGGTCAGGATCTTCGCCTCGATCTTCTTCGCCACATCGGGGTGCTCGCGCAGGAACTGCTTGGCGTTCTCGCGCCCCTGGCCGATCCGGTCGCCGCCGAAGCCGAACCAGGCGCCCGACTTCTCGATCGCGCCGCATTCGGCGCCCAGGTCGACCAGATCGCCCTCGCGGCTGACGCCCTCGCCGTAAAGGATGTCGAACTCGACCTCCCGGAACGGCGGCGCCATCTTGTTCTTCACGACCTTCACGCGCGTGCGGTTGCCGACCACCTTCTCGCCGTCTTTCAGCGCGCCGACGCGGCGGATGTCCATGCGGACGCTCGCGTAGAACTTCAGCGCGTTGCCGCCGGTCGTCGTCTCCGGGTTGCCGAACATGACGCCGATCTTCATGCGGATCTGGTTGATGAAGATGACCAGCGTGTTCGACTTCGCGATCGTTCCGGTCAGCTTGCGCAGCGCCTGGCTCATCAGGCGCGCCTGCAGCCCGACGTGCGCGTCGCCCATCTCGCCTTCCAGTTCCGCCCGCGGCGTCAGCGCCGCGACCGAGTCGACGACGATGACGTCGACGGCGCCCGACCGCACCAGCATCTCCGTGATCTCCAGGGCCTGCTCGCCGCAGTCCGGCTGCGACACCAGCAGGTCGTCCGTGCGCACGCCGAGCTTGCGCGCGTAGCCGACGTCCAGCGCGTGCTCGGCGTCGACGAACGCGCAGATGCCGCCCATCTTCTGGGCCTCGCCGACCACGTGCAGCGCCAGCGTCGTCTTGCCCGACGACTCAGGCCCGTAGACCTCGATGACGCGCCCGCGCGGCAACCCGCCGACGCCCAGCGCGATGTCGAGGCCGAGCGATCCGGTCGGGACGACCTTCACCTCCGGCGGGGCGATCCCCTCGCCGAGGCGCATGATGCTCCCCTTGCCGAACTGCTTCTCGATGGTGGTCACAGCGACGTCGATCGCCTTCTCGCGAGCCGGATCCCGCTCGCGAATCGGCGCCACGGTCGCTTCCTTCTCGCCCTTCTCAGCTCGCTCGGCTTTCTCGGCCTTCTCGCTCTTCTCGGTCGTGGTCGTCGCCATGTCGTCGTCTCCTTTTAGTTGGCAGCCAGCGCGGCCCGTGACCGCAAAATGTAGGTCGACCCCTCGCCGCCCAGGCGGCTCTCGTAGACGTGGACCTCGTCGACGGTGGTCCCGCCGAAGTCCCGCTCGGCGAAGGCGTCCAGCGCGCGCCGCGCATCGACGCCCCGCCCTTTCGCCCGCCCGACCGTCACGTGCCCGGTGAACGGCCGCTGCTCGCGCGGGAAGCCGAGCCGCTCGCCCACCCCCTCGACCGCCTCCGCCACCGCGGCCAGCCCGCGGGCCGTGTCGTCGATCCCCACCCAGACGACGTTGGCCTTGCGGGCCGACGGGAACGCGCCCATCCGCCGCACCTCCAGCGGGAACCGCGGCACCGGCGCCAGCGCCCGCCCCAGCTCGTCCGCCAGCGCCGCCAGCTTCGCCTCGTCGACCTGGCCCAGGAATTTCACCGTGACGTGGAGGTTCTCGACCTTGCGGAACCACTTGATGCCCGACTCCGGCAGCACGCGCGCCATCTCCGCCGCGGCCGCCAGGATGCTCGTCCGGATCGCGTCCGGCAACGGAACCGCCACGAAGCTGCGCACGCTGTCTGTCATCGTTTGCGCGTATCGAAGTAACGGCGCGCCAGATCCAGCGCGTAGTAGGCGGCAGCGACCCGCACGCGATCGCGCCCGCCCGCGAACAGCTTGGTCGACGCGCGCGTCGTTCCCGGTCCGCAGACCGCGAAGCAGACCGTGCCGACCGGCTTGTCGGGCGCGCCGCCCTCCGGTCCGGCCACGCCGGTGATCGCCACCGCCACCGTCGAGCCGCACACCCGCTTCGCCCCCTCGGCCATCTCGCGCGCGGTCGGCTCGCTGACCGCGCCGAAGTCGGCGATGGTCTCGGGCTTTACGCCCAGCACGCCGGTCTTCACCTCGTCGGCGTAGGCGACGATGCTGCCCCGGAAGAACGAGCTGGCGCCCGACTCCGATGTCACCAGCTCGCCCGCCAGGCCGCCGGTGCACGATTCGGCGATGGCCAGCGTCGCCTCCTGCGCCTTCAGCGACTTGGAGACCGCCTGCGTGAACGTGTCGCCGTCGACGCCGTAGATGCCGGGGCCGATCCGCTTGCGCAGCTCGGCCTCGACTTTTTCCAGGATGGAACGCGCGTCCGCCTCGTCGTCGCGCCGTACGACCAGCTTGACGTGGTTGACCGGGTTCGAGGTGCGGAAGTGCAGCGTCGCGCCGTCGATGCCGGTCAGGATGCCGGCCAGGCGGTGGTCGATGTGCGATTCCCCCATCCCGTACAGGTGCCAGGTGCGGACGACCGGACGCGGCCCGCCCAGCTCCACCAGCCGGCGCGCCAGCCGCGGCATCACCTCGTCCGTGAACATCTTCTCCATCTCGCGCGGCACGCCGGGCAGGAAGAACGCCTCCGAGGTGCCGAGGCTGACCACGAACCCGGGCGCGATCCCGGCCGTGTTGGGCAGCGCCTTCGTGCCGTTCGGGATGCGCACCTGGCGCAGGTTGTTGGGCGTCAGCTCGAAACCGTGCGTCGAGAAGCGCTTCTTCATCGCCTCCAGCGACGGCTCGTCCGGCGACGTGCCCGTCACCAGCAGCTCGGCGACGACGTCGACGGTCCGATCGTCCTCGGTCGGCCCGAGGCCGCCGGTCGCGATGACGACGTCCATCTCGGCGCGCAGCCGGACCAGCGCGGTGCGGATCGCCTGCGGATCGTCGGACACCACGATCTGCTCCGCCAGCTCGTAGCCGGCCTCGAACAGCCGCTCCGCCACGAACGCGGCGTTCGTGTTGCTCACCTCGCCCCGCAGCACCTCGTCGCCGATGGCGAGTAGCGCTGCGCGTTGCGGCCTGACGCCCCGGGGACTAGACATTTGAGCAGTACCCTAGTCCTCGCCGAATGGCGTGTCAACGATTTGATCGCGCGCAGTTAGGCGGCCCGAGCAGACCCAAACGATTGACGCTTTCCGACGCCGCCGTTAGGCTGGGGTGTTCGATGCGCATCCGCTACGCCGCTAAGACCGACGTGGGCATGAAGCGGAACCACAACGAGGACTACTTCTCGCTGATCGAGGACGAGCAGTTGTTCCTGGTGGCCGACGGCATGGGCGGCCACGCGTCCGGCGAGGTCGCCTCGAAGATGGCCGCGGAAGTTTTGCAGGAGTTTTACGTTCGCACGAAGGACGATGAAGCAACCTGGCCCTACAAGATGGACCGGCAGCTTTCGTACGTGGAAAACCGCCTGGTCGTCGGCATCAAGATGGCCAACCAGCGCATCTTCCATGCCGCTTGCCGAGACATCAAATTCAAGGGGATGGGGACGACGATCGTCAGCGGCCAGGTGGTGGGCGACAAGTTCTACATCGCGCATGTCGGCGATTCGCGCTGCTATCGGATCCGCGGCGGAGCGATCCAGCAGATGACGCGCGATCACTCGCTGCTCGAGGACTACAAGGACGCGAAGCCCAACATGTCCGAGGAGGAGCAGCGCAAGTTCCCGCACAAGAACGTCATCACGCGGGCGCTCGGCATGCGCGAGACCGTGCAGGTCGATGTGCTGGCGCACGACATTCAGGACCAGGACGTGTTCTTGCTGTGCTCCGACGGACTGTCGGGCATGATCGAGGACGCGAAAATCGTGGAGTTGGTGAAAGCGGCGCCCGATCTCGAGCTCGCAGTCTCCAAGCTGGTCGAGGCCGCGAACGAGGCGGGCGGCACCGACAACGTCACCGTGCTCGCCTTGCAGTGCGCGAATTGATCGTCGCCTAGCTTCGCAAGGTTAGGAAAGGGTAGGAAAAGAACATGTGCGGGATCGTCGGTTACGTGGGACCCAAGGCGGCGACGCCGCTGCTCGTCGCGGGGCTGCGCAAGCTCGAATACCGCGGCTATGACTCGGCCGGCCTGGCGGTCGCCGACGGCGGGAAGATGCAGGTCGTGCGCTGCCGCGGCAAGCTGTCGGGCCTCGAAGACATGGTGGCGCGCGAGCCGCCGCCGGGCAGCGTCGGCATCGGCCACACGCGCTGGGCGACGCACGGGCGGCCGTCGGAGATCAACGCCCACCCGCACAAGACCGGATCGGTCGCGGTCGTGCACAACGGCATCATCGAGAACCACCTGGCCCTGCGCGCCCGCCTGGAAGCGGCCGGTCGCAAGTTCTCGTCGGAGACGGACACCGAGATCGCCGCTCACCTGATCGACGAGGCGCTGCTGGCCGGCGCGCCGACGCTGGTCGCGGCGGTCCGCAAGGCGCTGGAGCAGATCACCGGCGCCTACGCGCTGGCGGTCGTGTCGGACAAGCACCCGGGCCAGATCGTCGCCGCCAAGGTCGCGTCGCCGCTCTGCATCGGCATCGGCAAGGGTGAGGTCTTCCTGGCGTCCGACGTGCCCGCCTTCCTCGAGCACACGCGCGAGGTGATCTTCCTCGACGAGGGCGACGTCGCCGAAATCAGCGCGAGCGGCGTCAAGCTGACCAGCCTGGACGGGACGCCCGTCGATCGCCCTGCCAAGACCATCACCTGGGACGCGGCCGCCGCCGAGAAGGGCGGCTACCCGCACTTCATGCTCAAGGAGATTCACGAGCAGCCGCGCGCCATCGCCGACACGCTGCGGGCGCGGCTGCTGCTCGAGAAGCACGACGCCGACCTGGACGGGTTCGAGATCGACACGCGCAGCCTGCGTCGGGTGGTGCTGCTGGCGTGCGGGACGTCGTACCACGCGGGCCTCGTCGGCAAGTTCCTGATCGAGGGCGCGGCGCGCGTGCCCTGCGAGGTCGATCTGGCCAGCGAGTTCCGCTACCGCGATCCGGTGGTCGGGCCGGGCGACCTGGTCATCGCCATCTCGCAGAGCGGCGAGACGGCCGACACGCTGGCGGCGGTCAAGGAAGCGCGCGCGCGCGGCTGCCGCGTGCTGGCGATTTGCAACGTCGTCGACTCGGCGATCCCGCGCGCCTCGCACGGATCGCTGTACACGCACGCCGGGCCGGAGATCGGCGTGGCGTCGACCAAGTGCTTCACGGCGCAGCTGGCGGCGCTGGCGCTGGTGGCGATTCACCTCGGACGGCGAACGGGAACGCTGACGCCCGACGCGGCGGCGAAGCTGACCACGGAGTTCGCCGGCATCCCGGCCAAGATGGTCGAGACGCTGGAGGGGCTCGGCGACATGAGAGAGCTCGCCGAGTCATACAAGGACGCGCGCGACTTCCTGTTCCTCGGGCGCGGCACCAACTACCCGATCGCGCTCGAGGGCGCGCTGAAGCTGAAAGAGATCTCGTACATCCACGCCGAGGGCTACGCCGCCGGCGAGATGAAGCACGGCCCGATCGCGCTGGTCGACGACGGCGTGCCGGTCGTCGTGCTGGCGCCCAAGGGCCCCGGCTACGAGAAGGTGCTGTCGAACCTCGCCGAGGTGAAGGCGCGCAACGGCCACGTCATCGCGGTCGCGACCAAGGGCGACACCGAGATCGCGGCGCTGTGCGAGCGCGTTCTGACCATCCCCGACGCGCCCGCGGCGCTGCAACCGTTCCTGACCGTGCTGCCGCTGCAGCTCATGAGCTACGCGATCGCGCTGGCCAAGGGCAACGACGTCGACCAGCCGCGCAACCTGGCGAAATCCGTCACGGTCGAATAGCGACGAACGGGGTGGGAACCCGCCCGCCGGCCGGTTGTCCTAGCGATCGATGGATGACCTGCGGCCGCGGGGCCCCGGGCGATTCGTGCTCAGGGCGCTCGCCATCGCGAGCGCGCTCGGGTTTCTGTACCTGGTGATCTCGCAGGCGATGGCGTTCTACGCCCCGCCCTGGCAGCCGCCGAAAACGGGGCCTCATCTGATCGGTCCGGCCACCAAGTCGGCGCCGGTCGTCCATCCTCCGCCGCTCGTGAAGCCCGAGCCGCGTCAGCCACTGTATCTGTTCCCGGCGACCAAGGCCGGCATCCTCGGGCCGCTGCGCCTCTAGGGTCACGGTGAGCGCCTTCCTCGCCAATCTGGCCGCGTCCGCGTGGGCGGCGGGCGTCAGCATCGTCGCGCTGGCCCTCGTCATCTGGCCGCTCGAGCGTCTCTTCCCGGCGCGGCGCGGGCAGGCGCTGATCCGGCCGCGATGGGGGACGGACCTCGCGTTCTTCGCCGGCCAGTACCTGGTCTGGGTCGGTCTCGCCGCCGTCGCGATCCGCGCCCTCGACGCCCGCCTGATCGATCCGCTGATCCCGCGCGGTCTGCGCGCTGGCTTCGCGGCCTGGCCGCTTCCGCTGCAAGCGGTGGTGGTCGTGATGCTGGGCGACCTCTCGGTCTACTGGTTCCATCGCGCCTGCCATGCGCTGCCGCTCTTGTGGCGTTTTCACGCCGTCCACCACAGCGCCGAGCATCTGGACTGGCTGGCCGCGCACCGCGAGCACCCCGTCGACGGCCTGCTGACGCAGCTGGCGGTCAACGCGCCGGCCCTCGTCCTCGGCTTCTCGCTCGGTCAGATCGCCTGGTTGATCGCGCTGCGCGGAATGTGGGCGATCTTCGTCCACTCGAACGTGCGGTTGCCGCTCGGCCCGCTGCGCGTGCTGCTGGGCGCGCCGGAGCTGCACCACTGGCATCACGTTCGCGGACCGTCCGCGCAAAACTTCGCCAACCTCGCGCCGTGGACCGATCTCCTGTTCGGCACCTACCACAACCCGCCGGGACCCGAGGCGTGGCCACTCGGGACGGATCATCCACTGCCGCGAAGCTACCTGGGAATGCTCGCGCAGCCCCTCTGGCCGGGCCGCATCGACAGATGATGTCCGGGACGCGATCGCGCAGCGTGAGTAGACGCGTCGCGGCCAGCGCGCAACTCGACGACGGCCGACGGCGATGCGACAGTTGCTCCGTGGCGGTGTCGCGAATCGCGCTGATCGGCGTGGCGGCGGTTTCGTTCGGGGCTTGCGCGGCCACCATGTATCCCGGTCCGAAGCGGCCCGACAGCGAGACCATGGTGATCGAGACGAGCGGCATCGCCGTCGTCAGCATCGACGGTGCGGAGCCGCCCGCCGCTTCGCGGTTTCGGCTCTTGCCCGGCGCGCATCATATCGAGGTGGCCGTCGAGGACTGGACGGCGGGCCGGCGCAGCGAGCTGAGTCTGTCGGCCTGCTTCACCGGCCGGCCCGGTCACAGCTACCTGGTGCGGCCGCAGTACTTCCTCGGCCAGCGCTGGCGCCCGCAGGTCATCGACGAGAAAAACACGTTCGCGATCGCCAGCGACGATTGCTCGCCGCCGCCGAGACGCGAGATCGCCGCCGCCGTTCCCCCCGCCGCGAGCGGCGGGCCGGCGCCCTACCCGTCGCCCTACGCACCGCCCGAGGCGGCGGCGATCGCCTCGGCCCCGACCGACGGCGGCGCCGCGCCCGACGCTTCCCCGCCGGGCGACGCCGCACCACCACCGGCGGTCGCCGACGGCTGGGCCGCGGAGAAGCCACAGAGGCAGGAGGTGGACCGTGAGGCGCCCCCCCGCCGCGCGCGCGTGCGGGTCGACGCCGAAGCGCCGCGCATCGCGCGCGGACGAGACGCGCCTCCGCCCGTCTTCGTATTCCGGCCGCGGTTCGACCTCGGCTTCGAGACGGGATTCTTCCAGGGCGGGACGGCGCTCGTGACCGCGACCGACAGCGACGGAACGATGGAGACCCTGGGTACGGGCGACGGGTTCCTGCTCGGCCTCAGCACGCGGTTCACGCCGCTGTGGCTCGCCGACACCGTCGGATTCGGCGTCGGCGGCAGCCTCGGATTCAAGGTCTGGGAGGTGGGCTCGAGCGGCGCCGCATCGTCGATCTTCAAGTGGGTGGTGACCGGCACCGGTCACGTCGTCTTCGCGGTCGATCCGACCTGGCTGGTCGTCATCCAGGGCGGCGTCGAAAAAAACGCCGGGATCGACTGGCAGATCAACGACACGAGCACCGGCGTCCCCTTCCAGAGCAAGCTCGGGTTCGTCGGCGATCTCGGCATGCAACACGCCCTGGACGATCAGTGGAGTCTGGCCTTCTCGTTCCGTGCGACGATCATGGACTACACGGTCGTGGACCAGTCCTTCGGGGCCAACAGCTTCGGCGTGACGTTCTCGATGCACTACAGCCGCTGACGGCGACGCGCGCGTCCGTCAGGGGACGCGGAACGAGCCGATGTGGATCGAGCGCGAGGCGCTCTTGTAGTAATCGCCCATGTACCAGAAGGTCGCGTCGTCGGTCGGATCGACGACGGTGGTGGCGAAGTCCTCGTAGCGGTTGCCGCCGCCCTTGGCTGCCGTGCTGTCGATCAGCACCGACTCGCGATAGCCGAGCGTCCCGAGCGGATCGGCGGCGGCGCGCGCGGCGAAGCGCTGCCCCTGGTAGGTGGTGGCAGAGCCGAAGGAGAAACCGATGCCGATGTCTCCGCGCCCGTCGATCGCGGCGCTCCCCAGCCAGCGATAGCCGGTGTCGGGCGCGAACGTGCTCTGCTGGTAGAGGACCGGATTTCCCGAGCCGTCGATCCGGAACTCGTACCAGCGCAGGCCGCCGCCCGCGGTCGGGCCGTTGACCGAGTGCGTGATCACCAGCGACTGGTGATCGCCGAAGTTGCGATAGACGAGCCGCTGCATCAGCTTGTCGCCCTGCGCGTCGAGCTTCGTGCTGGACCCCATCTGCGGCACGCAGTTGGTCAGCTGGCCGTCGCACAGGTAGTGATAGCTGGCGACGGTGATTTTGGTCGGGCCGGTCAGCGTCGTCGCCGACGGGTTCGTCCAGTCGACGTGGAAGTTGTAGGCGTAGACGCCGTCGTCCTGGAACACGCTCGAAAGCTGCGTCCCGCCCAGCGCCATCACGATGTTGGGCGCGCCGGCGGGCGGACCCGTCGGGCCGTCGAGGTCGGATGGGTTGAAGAAGTTCACGCCGCTCTTGCCGACGCACTGCTCGGTGGCCGGCTGGCCCATCAGCATCTTGGCGCGATCGGCGGCGCAGATTCGCTTCTGGACGACGGTGTCACCGGCGCTGGTCCCGGTGTAGTAGCCGTCGGGCCAGACGCCGAGGCGCGGGTAGTCGGGGAACTCCTGGCGCGCGAACTCGTAGCGGTTGTAGGTGCCGAGCGGATCGGGGCCGGTGCTGACCGCGTAGCACATCGCGTACGGCGCGGCGAACACCGGCTGGATGATGACCCAGCGGCCGGCGAGCTGATCGTACCGGACGACGGTGTCGCCGTGATCGGCGGCGTTGCCGCCCTCGCAACGGCCGCCGAAGCCGGCGAAGATCGCATTGGACGCCTTCGTGCCGAGCGAC
>Ga0066903_100000212_pt1 | contig 32595 bp, 26 predicted proteins | sample PanSoiMetaGPlot1_FD_67491 | JGI IMG/M metagenome (GOLD analysis project Ga0066903, IMG submission 67491) | Tropical forest soil microbial communities from Panama analyzed to predict greenhouse gas emissions - Panama Soil - Plot 1 (version 2) | ecosystem: Environmental > Terrestrial > Soil >... | reverse complement strand
CGGGAACGGATTTGTTCTCCGATTTTGGCGGCCGGCCTGGTCGGGGCAGGTCCTCGAACTCCGGGCCGAACGAAGGGCACGGCCTTGTTGGCCAGTCTGATCTCGCCCGGCGAAGTGTGGACTCGAGGCACAGTTTCAGGGGTCCGGGCCGCGGCCTCCGAGCGGCCGGTCGGGCACGTCTCGGAACGAGCACAGGACGATGTCTTCTTCGGCGAGCGTTGCGCGGACGCGGGGATGACAGAGCGTCTCGAGTTCGAGCTCTCGTTCGCCGCGGTACTGCGAGGATAGGTCGTCAGCGTAACCCGGGTGGCAGCCGAGCTCAGTGATCCCCTCGGGCAGCTCGTGCAGCAGCCTCAGCAGCGAATCGACGCTGATCGCCTCCTCCAGAGACTCACCCGGCCTGGTCTGGCCGTAGAACGACCCGCAGTAGCCGATCACCGGGCTACAGGCCCGTACCGGCACGCCGAGCCGGCCCGCCGCGGTCAGCATGATCGAGCGCAGCGGCTCTTCCCTGTGCACGTGCTGGTGGGAATCCACGTGGGTCGGATCGGAGCCGACGAGCGAACGAAATACGACGAGCTGCCACTCGATCTCGGACTCGACCTGTTCCAGCTCGTACAACGCAGTCCACCTGCCGTTCTCGTAGATCCACTCCCCGAGATCGGCATGGAGGCCAAGGCTCAATAAAGGTCGCTGCTTGCCGTACTCGGCCGCTGCGGCGGCCGCAGGAGACCGCACCATCAGGCTCGCACTCGTGACGATCCCGTGCTCGTGTGCCTCGATCACTCCCCGGTTGACGGCCTCGCTGAGGCCGAAGTCGTCGGCGTTGACGATCAGCCGCCGTGTCACAGACCGAGTCGCCTCCGTGCGGCCGCGAGCGTCGCCGACCAGTCGCGGTTCTGGTCGGGCGGCGGCGACCAATCAGCCGACCAGCCGAGCCACTGGAGCGCGAGCTGAACGCGGGCGCAGTCCAGGTCACGGGCGAAGTCGCGCTCCTTCTGGGCGGATGCTTCCTCGAGATACGCCTGGACGAGGTGCTCCTGATCCGACTCCTCCCAGCCGCTCGTGACCGCCGCAACGTCGATGACTGCCGGCCCGATCGCGGCCATTTCCCAGTCGACGGGGCAGATCCGCTCGTCCACAACCAAGATGTTGGAGGCGTAGAACTCGCCGTGGAGCAACGTCGTCGGTAGCGAGGCGAGCAGCTCGGCGACTTCCTCGTAGCCCTCGGGAGCGTCGATTCCCGCGATCGACGACGCCCTGTCGCGCCAAGAGAGAAAGAAGTCGCGGTCGTACTGCAGCAAGCTCGGCGTGAGCGCCCGTCCTTGGAAGTGCCGATGGAAGCGCGCGAGCCACCGCATGACGGCCTCCCAGATCTCGATCTCCCCGACCTGATAGAGCTCACGGCCGACTACGCGCTCGATCAACAGCCAGTACTGGTCTCGGGAGGGATCGGCAACCGCTCCGTACAGCTTGGGTGTGCCGAGCTCCGCGCCCGCGAGCAGGGCACGATAGACCTCGACCTCCCGGACCGGATTGTGTAGCGCCCCGGGCTTGGCACGACGGGCGCGCTCGGTGAGGCCGTTCCGGCCCAAGTCCTTGAGAAGCATCACGGCAGCGCTTTGATCGGCGAACACGACGTCGACCTCGGCGATCGGAGCACTCGATCGAGCGACGAACGGGCGCCGGCGGATGGTCGCGATCGGGCGTCCGAGCGCGGCAGCCAGCTCGGCCTCGCCGGCGTCGTGCACGCTTTGTCGCCTCCCTTTCGTCAGAGCTCCCGCAGCTTGCAGCAGGTCGGTCAGCACGCGATCCGAATCCAGGAACTCCTCGGCGATCGCACGCGCCGCGCGCGCATGGCGCGCGTAGTCGCGACGAAGCTCGTCGACCGCGACGCCGACGTCATCCGCAACCGCGAACGAGAAAAGCCCGGCTCCGACCGGAAGGAACTCGTCGAAGCCCGTGCTCTGGGCGAGAACGGGCTTGCCGCACGCGAGGTACGCGGCGCTGCGATCGCCGAACCAGCCGCAGCGCGAGACCACGTAGCCTTCCTTCGCGATCCCGAACTCTGCCTTGGACGCCTGCAGGAAAGCCTGGTAGGCGGCGGGTGTCCCGGCCACCACCCGCGGATCGACGAGCTCCCAGCCGTTGGCCGCGAGTGCGGCGAGATCGGCCTCCTCGCCGGCGTCGATGGCTAGCGCGAGCGCGAAGCGCTCGTCCACCCGCCGCGGCAGGTCCATGAATCGCCGCAGCGAATGCGCCTTCTGCCCGTACCGGATGCCCCCACGCTCGATCGACCCGTATCCTCGCCAGTTGCCGACGGTGGTGAGCGCGTCCAGTTCGACGCGCTCCGCTACGGGCCAGCGCCCGAGCACGACCGGAGGAAACATGGGGATCCACTCGATGCCGCACGAAGCAACCTGACTGCCGCGACCGATCAGTCGGCCGACGCTGGCGAAGTGGGTGTGCCCTTCGAAACCGACGTCGATTCCCTCGGAGTGCCAGAGCTGGTTGAAGGCCGGGTCGAGGTCGAGGTAGATCCTGACCGGGATTCGCTCGACGAGAGAGTCGTCGCGAAGCAACCCGGAGATGTTAAGCAACACATCCGCCCGCCTGGCCGCTCGCCGTAAACAGTCCTGCGAGGAGCTCACAGTGCCAGACCCGGCCACGAGGGCCGATCGTCGTGCCAGATCGAACGTGCCCAGTACGTTTCGGAAGTAGGACGCCGTCTCCGGCCGGAGCTCTCCCACCGGCTCGACGACAAACACCTCGTGTCCGAGCTGCTCGAGCCCGAGGACGTACTGGAGCACGGCCCACGTGGCTCCGCCCTGGTGGGGGTCGCCGGCGATCATCCCGGCGACGAGGATCCTGAGGCGTCTAGCCAATGACCACCGCGACTTCCTTGCAGGAGCCTAGCTCTCGTGGTCGTAGCCGAACCGCTGCAGTCCGCGCGCGGCAATCCGGTGGAGCTCCGCAAGGACCTCGGGATCCCGGCGACGCCAGCGACCGATCGTGTCCGGGGGAACCACCTCGGCAGCCGCTGCGACGGGATCGCCGCCCCTGAGCTCGAAGAAGTCCAGGACGCGCTCGGCTGTTTGCGACGGCGCCGCGCAGAGATCCTCGAATCGAACGCGTAGGTACCGAGGGCCGAGAACTTCCTCGCCGTAGCGGGCCGTCTCGAGGTTGAGCTGGTTCCAGAGGGCGATTGCCGCGGTCGGGCCCTTTCCGGTAACGCCGTAGGCCGCGCCGTGCTTGCGGAGCTGGTTCTGGTTCGACGAGAACGCCATGTCGCGGCCGTCCCGGACGACGTGGAGGAACCGGATCGAGGGCAGGCATCGATGGAAGTACGGGAGCAGAAAGATGCTGCGCGGCTCCTTCCATCCCCAGCGGCGCGGCGGGCGCAAGCCGTTCAGATGAGCGGCCACGGTCTGACCGAGGTCCCGGCGCATCTCGGCCTCGAGATGTGCCGGAAGCGGCCGGAAGCGATGACGAAGCCAGATGTCGATCCAACGATCCGAAAGGGCTCCGAACGCGATCGGGTCCTCCGACTCGTTGAGGTCCTGCCCGATGTACATGCCCCCGCAGCTGACCAGTCGTGCAACCGCACGGGTGCCGGACCCACCGGTGGCGCCGATGACGTTGGGCCCTAGGAGCGACAGACGATCTGGCACGAGCGGCGCGCCTCTCGTCGGGATCACTGCTGGGATCTTCGGACTAGGGGGAGGTGGGTGCCGAGCCCGGAGCGGCACCGCCGCCTCCACTGGCGGGAGCCGGCGGCGGCGTGCCACCGGGGACGCCCGTCTGCGGCGGGCGGGCTCCCCGCATGCGCTCCCGTGTCCAGTAGGCGTAGGTGTCCTTCGGCGAAAGTACTGAACGGTGAGTTGCCGGCCCTCCCGGGCCACTCTTCCGGTGCTTTGTCTTCACGGGTTTCGTCGACGCCGTTGCCGCTTTCGGCTTCGTCCGTCGGAGGTGCGTCCCGGCCACCGCCAGACCCGCCAGCACGCCGACGATCAGGACGACGACTGCGAGCACCCTTGTGCCCCTCCTGGCCATTGAGTCGATCGTAGCAAGGGTCTTGTCGGGTCAAATCACTCGAACGAGTGGTTCGGGAGAAAGCAGCAACCACGTCCGGAGCCCGCCCCTACGCCCATAATCGGGCGGTGACGCATGCGCAGCAGCAACCAGCTGCGGCACTCCTCCTCTATCACCGTGTCGCCACGCTCGCCAACGATCCGTGGAAGATGGCCGTCACGACCGCGCATTTCGCCGAGCAGATGCACGTGCTCCAAACGGCGTTTCATCCCTGCTCACTCGCCGACATCGTTGACGCCGTCGCCCATGATGCGATTCGACCCCGCACGGTCTCGGTCACGTTCGACGACGGCTATCGAGATACCCTCTACGAGGCAAAGCCGATGCTCGAACGCTACGGCGTCCCGGCAACCGTCTTCGTGGTCACGGGTTACATCGAGTCGGGCCGCGACTTCTGGTGGGATGTTATGGAGCGGCAATGCCGAACGCTCGCCGTCGGCGACGAGTTCGACGCTCTCTGTCGCTCGCATCACGCGGAGCTCCAGCCACTGGGCCACGATGAGCGCCAGACATTTCTCGATCAGAAGCAGGCCGAAATCGGGCACGCGCCGCCCGCGACCGTCGAGACGATGACGATGGCGGAGCTCGAGTCCCTCGCGGCGAGCTCGCTGATCGAAGTCGGAGCGCACACCGTCACTCACCCCCTGCTGACGACGCTGAGCGCCGTCGAACAGCTCGATGAGATGCGAGCCAGCAAGCGGTATCTCGAGGACGTGCTCGGCCACCCGGTTCGCGCCTTCTCCTACCCGTTCGGGAGCTACGAGCCGACAAGCGTCGCGTCGGCCCGGACCGCCGGCTTCTCCTGCGCGTGCACGTCCGCACGGAGGCCGGTCACTGCCGGCACGGACGCCTTCGAGCTGCCTCGCTTCCCGGTCGGGAACTGGTCGGGCGAGGAGCTGGGGCGGACGCTGTCGACCTGGCTCGGAGAGCCTCACCGATCCGGCAGCGGGCGGTAGCACCCCTCGGGATCGATTCTCGCCCAGAGTTCGCGTGTGCGCGACCAGACGAAGTCGGCCGACTCCTCGTTCAGGACCGACGACCATCGACCGAGGCTCTCCGTGTGGACTCCCTTCGTGGCCGAGACGGCCGGGTCCTCGAGCCCGGGCTGGTGCGGGAGGTCGTTGAATGCCAGCTGGCGCGCATCGAGACGCTCCCCGAGCCAGGCCATGAGGTCGCCCAGGGACTCTTCGGGCGCTCCACAGAGCGCTTCGTAGATCACCACCCGGTACCGCGCCGGATGGCGCTTTCCGAAGGCGAGCCCCGCCTCCAGGCAGCGGCGGTAGAGGTCGACCCTGCCGTCGAGGTCGGGCGGCAAGGTCAAGGGAAAGCGGCCCTCCATCGAAGCGAGCGTGTCGAGCGGGTTGCGCGCAACGTGAAGCGCGCACCACTCGTCGCCGAGAAGGCGCTGCCACTGCTCGAGGTAGAGGACGTTCTCGGGCGCCTTGTCCGCCCACCGGGCCTTGCCTGCGTTCGTCGCTGCACGCTCGTGAACCTCGACGAAGGCACGCCCGAGCACCTCGAACAGCTCCTCCTCTTCGAGAATCGAGCGCACCGTGGTCGAGAAGCGAAGGTGGTCGAGCGGATCGGCGAGATAGTCGCGGTGGAAATCGCGGAAGAACGTCACCTCGGGGCCGCAGTGGATACGCGGATGGGCGTCGAGCATCCTGCGGACGAGGCTCGTCCCGGAGCGAACACACCCACCGACGACGATCGGCCAGCTCGAGCTCGGCATCACGGAGGCTCAGACGGGCGCGCCCAGGCTCGGGTGGTGCCCGAGCGGCTCGCTGGGATCGAGAAGCGCGTCGGATACGTAGCAGCGCAGTTCGGAGCGCGTGGGCAGGTTGATGGAGCCGGCCTGGACCGCAGCCCGTCGTCTGTGCCAGCCTTCCGCGACCTCTGCAGGGTCGTAGACCCGTGAGACGTACTTCGCGTGTGCATGCGGAACGCTCAGGAAGAGGTAGTGCCGCATCGGGAAGCTGTCCGGGCGCATTCGCAGACCGGGAAACGACACTGCGTGGCCGGCGCTCGACACGAGATCGACGCACTGTTCGGTGTTCCGCCATGCCTTCAGCTGGTGCGGATGCTTCGGTGAGAACGGGTAGTACCACCGCATCGTCCGCTGGAAGTCGGCGTGATCGTGATCCGGATCCTCCTTCGTCGGGACGAACGTGTACTCGAAGAAGTTGACGGCGTTGTAGCCCTGTTCGGCGACCTCGACGAACGCGTCGGCGAGCATGCAGACGGGGTCGGGCGGCAGCCGGATCTCGTCGGCGTCCACGTGCATGAACCAGTCGGCGTCGAGCTCGCACGCGAGCTCCTCCTTGCGCCGAAGGATCGGCTTCCAGCTGTAGATGCCCTTCCGCGGGACCGTTTCGATTCCGATCAGCCCCCGGTTGAGGTAGCGCGACGCGATCGCGACTGTTTCGTCCGTCGACTCGTTGTCGATCAGATACGTGTCGACGGCTTGCGACCGGAGGTGTTCGATGCACGTCGCGATGAAACGCTCCTCGTTGTATGCGGCTAGCAGGGCAACGACGCGCATCGGCTGAGGATAGTGTCGACCCGCCGCCGAGCCTCGCAAGCGAGGAGAGGGGCAGGAGTCCCGTCGGAACCCCTGCCCGTCACGGCCTTAGTCGAGCCCGGCTCCTAGCAGGTGATATCGGATCTGCCGGCGACCGACCAGACTTGACAGTCTCTCGTATCGACATACGGCGAGTTCATCGCGTTGGGGAGACTGTTCCACTTCCAGTCATTGTGGCCGTTTACCCAGTTGCCACCGCCCCAGCCGATGATCCATGGGCCGCCACTCGAGCCGCCAGTCATGTCGCAGCCAATCGCGATCGAGTTCGGTCCGCCGTCGTTATTCCCTGAGGAGGTCTCATACCCGAACTCGCTCAAGCACGAAACGAGGTAGTTTCCGTCGAACGGCGATGCCTGCGGGTAGCCGAAGGCACTGAAGTTCTGGTCTTCGCTTTGGCCCCATGCGACGCCGAGGTAGCCCGTCCGGTTAGCGATCGAGGTACACCAGACGCTCCCACAGGTGACCGTGTTGATTCCGCCGAAGTCCCACTCAAATGAGCCATCGTTGATCCACTGGTTCCATGCGACGAAGAAGTTCGCCGCCCAGCAGCCGACAGCACCATTGACTCCCGCGTTGTAGGAGGGGCAGAAGAGCGCGCTCGAGTCCCACTGATGCGTGCCGTCTGTGTTGGCGACGCAGTGGCCTGCAGTGTCGAGCGTGTTCGTGTAGATGACGGATGCCGAGCAGACGTAGTTTCCGCCATCGTTTGTGAAGAACAGCTTTCCGACGGTCGATGCCGGATAGGTCAGGTATTTTGCGAAGTAGTAGTAGCGGGTGAACGGGATGAAGCAGTACTGGCACTGAGTCTCTGGCGAGGGTCCTTGTGCCAGCGGCTGTTGTGGATTCACCGCAGAAGGTCCGTCCTTCACGCCATCCGGCGCCCAGCCAGAAGCCTTTCCTGACGCGGCCGGAGCCGCGTTCAACGACCCGACAGCAGTGGGCGTCCCAGACCGAATTGGAATCGGCGCCGGCTTCGCAGCTGCCATCCGTGCCGACGTCCAGTACGCCTTCGTCTGCGCGGGCGTCTGCGCGACGTAGTGGATGCTGAGTCCGTTGGCCAGCGTCACGTCGTGCTTCGCCTTCGTTGACGCTGTTCGTGTCGATGCGCCGTTCGCCGAAGCGATCCCGGCGACGACGGCCGCGGCGGTCGCAGCGATGATCAGAATCGCGCCTGCCCACCAAGCCCGGGATGAGGGCCTCATCCTTAGCCGATACATGTGATCCTCCTTCCCCCCCAAGAGACTACGGCGGCACCATCGTCGCGAGGCCGGAGATATTTGTCATCACTCGAACGAGTGATCCTGGATTGGGGTTCGTCGGGGCCGCGAGCAGCGGCTGTCAGCGTGGCTTGGAAGACTCCTTCTACGATGTCATCGCTACTCGTGGGCGGAAGCATCGCCGCCAACTATCTGAACGGCGGGATTGCCTGGGAGCGTCTCTCCTGGGTGCTCGGTCTGCGTGCTCTCGGCTTTGACGTGCTCCTGCTCGACCAGCTCGACCGCACGCGATGCGTGTATCCGACCGGCGTCGAGCGGAATTCGGAGGACGCCCTCAACCGGCAGTTTTTCGAGGCAATCGTTCGGCAATTCGGCCTCGGTTCGTCGGCGGCGCTCGTCGACGACGCAGGCAGGACGCTCTATGGCCCGGCCGAGAGCGAACTCCTGGAACTCGCCGAAGCCGCAGACGCACTGATCAACGTCGCCGGCAACGTCCGCCTCGAGAAAGTGAAGCAGCGCTCACGGCTGAATGTCTACGTGGATGTCGATCCGGGCTTCACGCAGCTCTGGCTGGACTCGGGGAAGCGTGCTCCGCGGATCGCCGACCACGACCTGTACTTCACGATCGGCGAGAACATCGGAACGCCGCGGTGCTCCTTGCCGTCAGGAGGCGTTACGTGGCTTCACACACGCCAGCCCGTTCTCATCGACGAGTGGCGGCCCGCCTTCGACGAAGGCGATCCCTGGCGTTTTACGAGCGTCCTCCGCTGGCGTGGCGCCGGTCCGCACGGCCGCCTAGAGGCCCTCGGTCTCGAATTCGGTGAGAAGGCCGACGAGTTCGCGAAGCTGATCGAGCTGCCGCAGAACGCGACGCCCGTGTTCGAGCTGGCGTTGGACATCGACTCGACAGATACCGAAGCCCGATTGCAGTTGGAGCGGCACGGGTGGCGCCTCGTCGACCCGCGCACGGTGGCTCATGACCCTGATTCGTTTCGACGCTACGTGCAGACGTCGGGCGCTGAGTTCTGTGTGGCAAAGCCGGTGTACGTGGACACCAACAGCGGCTGGTTCAGCGACCGGACGACTCGGTATCTGGCCTCTGGCAAGCCGGCTCTGGTGCAGGACACGGGCTTCGGCGATGTCATCGAAACCGGTGAGGGGCTGATCGCTTTCCGGACTCTCGGGGACGCACTCGATGGTGTCGGGAGAATCCAGCGCGATTACGCCGGACATTGCCGAGCCGCTCGCCACGTCGCTGAGCAGTACTTCGACTCCAACCTGGTGCTCGCGCGGTTCGTCGACGACGTGATGGCCGCCGGCAGGAGGCGACGCTGACCCGGCGCCTCGTCAGCCCGGCGCCGGAACGAGGCAGGGCTCGTAGCCGAGCTCGCGCGGGCCGTGCGTCCGGGCCCAGAGCAGGTACGCCTCGCGGTCGTGCCCGCGCACGTCGGGGAAGGCGGCAGACAGGTCCGAACGGATGCCGTAGACGTATTCGAGGAAGGGACTGAGTCCGTCGGCGGACGGCTGCCTTGCCCATTCGAGAAAGGAGTCGGGCCCCACCGCGAAGGGGTTGCCGAACCGCGTCCGCGTCTCGTCGTCCAGATCGAGGTAGACCCGTCGAAGGAGTCCGTCTACCCGCGTGCCGTCCTCGAAGCACGCAAAGTCGTAGCTCCACTCGCGGCAGCTCGGGAACCCACGTCGCATGTGCAGGCCGGTGTAGAGGCTGAGAAGATCGGCGAGGGGCGTTCCGGGCTCGACTTGCGTGCGGGCGCGGTCCTCGGGCACGCGCTGCGAGAGCGTCTCGGGTCGAGCCGGGTCGTAGCCGCTGAAGTGGTAGAAGGCGATACGGCGGCCGCCGACGAGAAAGCTGCCGTCGCGGCGCTCGAGCATCCGCTCGTGAAGGTTCCAGTAGGCGACGTTGTACGTCGGGTCGCGCAGAATCGCTGCCTCGGCGAAGTAGCTCGGAACGAGGTCGAACCACTTCTGGTCGTAGAAGAGGCCGGCGGCGTAGTCGATGCGGGAGGACTCGCGCAGCCGTAGCCCCCACCAGTCGAGGAGCTTCGTCGCCTCGTCGGAGCCACAGAGACCCAGGAACCCGAGGTTGTAGGCGCCGGTGTGAAGCATCCCCTCTTCCGAGGGCCGGAGTCCGTCGCACGGGATCGGGCTGAGCGAATGCGGCGTCACGACGATCGGAGCGGACTCGAGCAGCTGGATCGCTTCGTCGAACCTTCGCAGCACGAGAATGTCCGGATCGAGGTAGACGATCGCGTCCTCACGATCGAGAAGCAACGCAAGCAACGTCGGCTTGAGCGCGGTCGAGAGCTCGACGACGTCGTACTTGAAGGCGAGCTCGTCGAAGTACGGGAGGTCGAGCTCTCGGGGTTCGACGACATCGATGCCGTATCCGGCCTCGACCCCTTCCGGAAGGCGGTCGACTACGAGCGCGTAGAACCGCGAGCCCGGGTGGTGCTGCAGATAGGACTCGCCGACGATGCGGGCGTACGAGAGGAAGTTCCGCGAGACGACCGTGCAGCCCGCGGGAGGCTTGCGCGCAGGGGAACGACTCACGTCGTCTCCCGCTTCACGTGCGTGTTGACGACGGCTCGCTCCCGTAGCCATTCTGATCAGGATCGTCGACGAACTCGACCCAGGGATAGACGGGCTTCAGTCGACTCGAGAACCTCGGCACGTCTCCCCCCACGGGCCGGACTGCAAGCCGAACCGTGAGCGGTAGTCGGGGACGATGTCGTGCAGCGATCGACCGCAGCAGAAAGCAGGCCATGGCTCCTCCTTTCCGCGCTCGACTGTAGCTAATCGATCCCCGACTCGACGAGAAGTCGTCCGAGCACCAGGTCGGAGTCGAAGAGGCTCTCGGCGAGCGTGCGTGCTGCTCGAGCGTGGCGATCGCGGTTGCCGACGATCTCCCGGACGCCGGCCACGGCTTCTTCGATCGTCCGGAAGGTGAGCAACCCCTCACCCCTGCGCTGGAGGCTGGAACCGGTGTCCTGCACCAGCGCGGGCTTGCCCGAGGCGAGATAGCGGGCGGTACGGTCGCTGACCCAACCGCCCTGGGTCTCGACGTAGATCCCTTGCGCAACGGAGAACTCGCACCCCGAACCCTGGACGTACATACGAAAGGCATCGGGCGTCACCACCAAGCGACGGGGGTCGACGATCAGCCAACCATGTGCCTCGAGGACATCGCGGTCGGCCCGGTCAGCAGCGTCGATTCCGAGCGCGAGCTCGAACGACTCCCCTGTCCGGCCCGGGAGCTCCAGGAACTTGCGGAACTCGTGCGCCTTTTGTCCGAGCGTCTTGCCGCTCCACGACAACGGGCCGTACGGGCCTCTCCAGCTCCCGACTGTCGTGAACCGCGTGGAGTCGGCGGCTGCGACCGGCCATTCGTCCAGGACGACGGGGGGACGAGTCACCAGCCAGTCGATACCCAACGTAGGCAGCGGGCTCTCCCGTGCGATGTTCTCCCCGATCGTGAAGTAGACGTCGTGTCCGGCGAGCCCGATCTCGAGCCCGTTCGACGCCCAGAGCTGCGTGAAGCCCGGATCGAGGTCGACGAACGCCTTGCGGCGGAAGCGTCGCAGCAACTCTCGCACACGGAGGTTGCCGCCGACGTTCACCAGCAGCTCTGCGTCCCCCGCGAGCGAAATCGGATCGATGTCGCCGGGGCCGCGAATCACGACACCCTCACCGTCGACGAGCAGCGAGACTCGATCGAGGCCGAAACGCTCGAGCGTCTCGTCGAAGTAGTCACCGGCCTGATCCGTGTAGCGGGCCCGGTCGATCTGCTCGACGAAAGCAACATCGAATCCCAACTTGCGAAAGCCCATCAGGTAGCTGAGCCGCACCCAAGCTGCGCCGCCGTTCCCGGCCTTGTTCGCGAGCGCTCCGGCGACGACGATCGTGCTCATTGCGCTCCTTCCCTGGAAGGAGTCCGGTTCACGCGACCTCCAGTCGGTCGAGGAGGCGCTTGAGCACCTCGTCGGAGCCGAAGTACGCTTCAGCCACCGCACGTGCCGCCTGCGAATGGCGGGCCGGATCCGAGCAAACCGTCTCGATGCACGCGGCTGCGCCGTCGAGTGTCGTAAAGGTCAGGAGCCCCTCGTCGGCCGGATAGGCCTCGCGGAAGCCCGTGTCCTGTGCGACGACGGGACGACCGCTCGCGAGATAGCAGGCGCTCCGATCGCTGAACCAGCCGCTCATGGTCTTGACGTACATCTCCTTCGCCACCATCAGCTCGGCCTTCGACCCCGCGATGTACGCGCGGTACGACCCCGGATCGCCGGCGACCTCGCGTGGGTCGACGAGACGCCAGCCGTGCGCCGCCAGCTGACCGACATCGTCGGCGTCCGCGGGATCGATGTCGAGCGCGAGCTCGAGCTCGACGCCGGTGCGACGAGGAAGGCCGAAGAACCTTCGGAACTCGTGCACTCGCTGGCCGTATCTCTCGACGCCGCACTGCACGGGGGCAAACGCTCCGCGCCACGCGCAGACGCTCGTAATCCTGCCGCCTCGGATCCGCTCGATCGGCCAGAGATCGAGGACCACCGGCGGCGGCGAGACGATCCAGTCCAGCCCGCACGTCGGCACCCCGCAGCGAGGCTGCCCCATGTTCGCGGCCACGGTGACGAACCGATCATGACCGGCGAAGATGTCGGCGAGCCCGAGCTCGCGCCACATCTGGCCGAAACCCGGGTCGACATCGAGGAACACCCGGAGCGGTGCGGCGTCGAGCAGCTCGTCGTCGTCGAGGTATCCCATCACGTTGAGGACCAGGGCCGATGACCGCAGACGACGGACGAGCTCGGCCCGGGGCAGACCGGCGGTCCGGGAACGCGAGCCTGTCTCCAGGAGTGCGTACGAAACATCGAAGCGGTCCATGACCGATTGGAGGTACGCGGGCCCGGGCCCGCCGAATGCCTCAGGCTCGAGCCAGTCCACGAACACGACGTCGAACCCGAGACGCCGAAAGCCGAGGAGGTACTGGAGGAACACCCAGGCGTGGCCGCCTGTGAACGGTCGCCGGGCAAGCGCGCCGGCGACGACGATGCCTTCAGCCACCTTCCGGTGCGGGTGCCGTTCGCACCACCTCGCGGCACCCTAACCTGCGGCCGGCCGGGATCGTGATCGCCTATCATGGGTCGAGGCATGCGCCCGCCCTCACGTTTCGAGGTCGCCGGCGCGGCCCTTGGCGCCGTGCTGGCAACCGCTGCTTCCAGTCCCGAGTCGGTCGGGGCGCCAACGGTGTACCCGACGCCTTTCTACGCGCTGAGCGCTCAGCTGACGCCGAGGCAAGAGGTGTCGCGTCCAACGGGAGCCGGACAGGCCTTCGGCTCGTTCACGGGGCGGCTGACAGTGGGAAGCAGGAACGCGACACTGACCTGGCAGCTCCGGTTCACGAAGCTCACGGGCAAGCCCTCTTCCGCTCAGATCTCCTACGGCGCCGTCGGGAAGGCAGGGAAGGTCGCGATCGGGCTCTGCCCGCCGCCGGCGTGCGTCAGCGGGTTGCGCGGGACGTACTCGTGGGAGCAAACGGCCAGGCCCATGCTCTCGCAGGCGCTCCTGCACGGGCCCGTGTATGTCAACGTGCGCACGCAGCTGAATCCAAAGGGCGAGATCCGCGGCCAGGTCCGCGCGGCTGCGCCTGCCGCAACCGGCTGAGCGAGGACGTCTGCCCGGGGCTCGCTTGAGCGGACTCACTGAGATCCGCCGTTCGTCGAAACGCGCGTGGATGGTCCTCGCGTCGACGGCTGCAGCGACGCTCGTCCTCGCCCTTCTGTCCGCGGGCGGAGGCAATGCGAGCTCCGGAACCGCCGGGCGAGCAGGAGCGCTCAGCTACCTGGACGACGGCGTGATCAAGGTTGGCGTCGACCTCAACGCGGGAGGTGCGATCGCCTACCTCTCGCTGTCTCCAGAGGGTCGGAACGTCATCGACGCCTCCAGTTCCGGCCGTCTCGTCCAGAGCTCCTACTACGCCGGGCCTCGACCGTTCGGCAAACCGGAGCCTCCCTGGCAGAACATGCCCTGGAATCCCGTCGCGGCCGGTGACCGATATGGGCATGGGAGCCGCGTGTTGGCGCAAACCAACGACGGAAGGACGATCTACACGAAGAGCGTTCCGTTGCAGTGGGCGCTCAACGACGTCCCTTGTGAGTGCACGTTCGAGAGTTGGATCAGCCTCGACGGTCGTGTCGTGCACGTCCTCAGCCGATTGGTCAACCATCGCTCTGACCGTCGGCAGTATCCGGCACTGCCGCAAGAGCTTCCCGCGACGTATGCCGTCCCGAGCCTTTCGCGGCTCGTCACTTATTCCGGCTCGACTCCGTTCAGCAACGGGGCTTTGACGGAGATCGCGCACGGGTGCGCTCCTGTCGGGCCGTTTGCGGCGCCCGAGCACTGGGCTGCGCTCGTGAACGATCGACGCTGGGGGCTCGGGATCGTCAATCGAGCAGTCTGGCGGATGGTCGGGGGTGTCTTCTGCACTGCTGCGACTCCGGGCAGCAGCCCCGGATCGAACTCCCTCGAGACGAGCTATCTCGCACCCACGCAGCACGAGATCCTCGACTACAACATCAGGTACACGTACGCCTACGATCTCGTCCTCGGCTCAGTGCGGGACATTCGGGCTTATGCGACTGCCCATGGCCGGGCGAGCGCGCCCGCCTACCGGTTCCGGCACGACAGGCAGCACTGGTGGTACCGCAACGCGAGAGACAGCGGCTGGCCCATCAAGGGCATGTTGCGCGTTCAGCTCGGCCCTCATGCGCAGCTGGTCGGCCCGAAGCAGCTGTGGCAGGCCTCCGCGGTACGGAGCATCTACGTGCGCGCCGCCTTCCGAACGCGTGGAACCGTCGCGCACCTCCTCTGGAGCATCCCGAATCAGGCGTTCTCGCTAACGCGGCGCATGGCGTTCTCCGTCGTTTCCGACGGCCGCATGCGTACCTACAGGGTCGACCTCGGTGGAGCGAAGAACTATCGCGGACCGGTCACGGGGCTGGGGCTGGAGCCGCCGAAGACAGGCCTGGAGCGCCGTTTCGTCGAGATCGCCTGCATCTCTTCGACTCCCTGCTGAGTCCGGCGCTGGTCACGCCCTCGGCGCGACCGGGGGCCGCCGAGCCTAGTGCCGAGAAAGCCGGTTGAGGAAGCTGCGCCGGAATCGGGTTCCCTTCACCGGCCCTAGCTCGAACACCACGCATGTGTCGTCCCTATCGATCAGCGTCGTGTATCGGTCCACGAGATGCTTCCGGAAGCGGTCGTAGTGAGCCAGCCACCAGAGGGCGGTCGCAGGAAAGACGAGGTGGCTCGCGCCCCGGTTATGTAGCTGCTCCAGCTCGTCGATTGCGGCTTCGCCGTCGGGCGGATAATGGCCCGCGTAGCGGCCTTCAGCGTCCTGCGGGAAGTGCCACGCTCGGCGGCCGTAGAGGTTCAGGAGCTCTTCGTCCCCCCGGCTGACCACGAGCACGGTCGCATCCGTCGGGAGGTCTGCGTGCACCGCCTCGCGCAGGCGGACGACGAGGGCGGGGTAGTCGGTCGCGATGTCAGCCGTCGCGTCGGGCGGCGTGCTCAGCGCGAACACCACGCAAGCCCCGTCGTCGACCACACGCGAGTAGCGGCTGTCCAGGTGGTGGGTCAACTCCGTGTAGTGCGAGAGCCACCAGGACGCGGTCGCCGGGAAGAGGAGGAACTGGGCCCCACTCGCTCTCGCCGACTCGACCAGGTTGATCGCGGATGCGCTGTCCGCTGGGTGGTGCCCCGCGTAGGTGCCGTCACTTGCCTGCGGGAAGTGCACCCCTCGCCGGCCCGCGAAGTCGAGCAGCTCGTCGTCGCCCTTGCTGACGACCGCCACGAGCGCGCCTTCGGGCACTGTCGCCTCGACGACGCCTCGAATCTTGAGGATGACCCGCCTGTACTCGAGATGGGCCATCGACTGACCGGCGCGGCCGGCCGGCGCGGGTGGATCCCGACCGTCGAGCGCGACGGCCAGGGCGGCCTGGAGCTCGTCGTCGCGTCGAAGCAGCTGATCGTGGGCATCGAGGAGCAGCTCCCGCAACTCGCGCTCACGGCGGGAAGCCAGCGCGAGCTTGCCTGCAAGCTCGGTCGTGAGGCGAGTCTGCTCCGCGAGCTCCCTGTGCAGGCGTCGCTCCTCCGCCCTACCGGAGCCGTCCTCGTGCGGCGTGTCCGGCGGCCAGTTCGGAAACGGCGCGGAACCGAGCTCGGACGTCATGCCGGCACCGGGGCTCTCCCGTCGAGACCGGAGTCCAGCAGGACGTGACGGAGGACGTCGGCCTCGACGAGGCGGCTCGGTTCGCCCACGTCACCGCCCGCTGCGTCGATCGCCTTCTCGTACAACGTCCGTAGTGCGCGAGTGCGCGTTGCGAACGTCGCCAGCGCCGTTGCCCGTGCGCCCTGGCGGAGCCGTTGCAGCAACGCTTCGTCCTCGCTGATGTGACGAAGGATCGCGGCCAGCTCGTGCGGTCGCCGATGATCGAACGTCATGCCGTTGTCACCGTCGATGACGATCTCGGGCAATGCGCCCAGTCGCGAGGAGATGACGGGGACGCCGTTCGCGAGCGCCTCCCTGGGGCAGATCGGACCGGCCTCGGGAACGAGCGAGGGCGTGACGACGCAGTCTTCATCGTGGAGGAGATGGCGGAGGACCTGCGGCTCGTACTCCCCGTAGAACCTCAAGGTCAGGCCCTCGATCTCGGCGGCCATCGAGCGTAGCGAGCTCGCGTACCGCGGATCGGCCACGGAGCCGATCACGGTCAACGCCACCGACTCCAAGCGGGCGAGACGGAGCGCCTCGATGATCAGGTGGACGCCCTTGTGCGCGACCACGGTCCCGATAAAGGCGACGTTGAAGGTGCCCCTCTGCCTGGGCGTTGCCAGCTCCGCGATCGGTCGCGCGTCGGAGTCGATCGTGATGCCGTTGGGAAGGACGGACACGCACTGCGGATCGGCTCCGAAGCGCTCGAAGAACGCGGCGACGTACCGCGAGGGGCAGACGATGCGCTGAGCCGTGCCCAGGATCGAGCGAAAGTACGCGCTTCTCAGCCCCCAGCGAAGGAGCGTGGCCGGCTCTCCGTCCGCGAAGCACGTGCTCGCGCACTCACGGCCTCCGTCGGGGCCCTGGCAGAGTTCTCCGGACCGCTTCTGCAGGTGCACCACCGGGCAGGCGAAGTAGAAGTCCTGGAGCTCGAGCACGACAGGAACGCACAGGGCCCTGGCGATCTCGACGAACCGAGGCGACAGGCCGACCAGGTGCAGGAAGTGGACGACGTCGGGCTCCGCGGAGACCAGCGTGTGGGCGAACTGCGAGTCGAGCCTCTCGTGGTGGAGGAAGGGGCGGTCGAGCGACATCTCGCCTCCCACGAGTCGGACGAGCCGCGTCCCGTCGGGAAGTCGCTCGAGGATGCGCTGTGGCTGGGAGGGAGGCGGCAGCGTGCGGCGCGTTACGACGGTGACGGTGTCGCCACGCCGGACGAGCTCCGCCGCAAGGGACTGCGTGATGCGCTCGACACCGGCCACGCTGTCCGGTGGAAACCGGTGGCTGACAAGGAGCACGCGCACGCTACCTCGCCCCCACGGGCGTCTCGATCCTCGCCCCTGCCGGGCCGTTCGGCTCGTAGCCGAACTGCACCAAGACGTCTCCGAACGACCGCTCGCAGGCTTCCTGCAAGCCGGGCGCGAGATCTTGCCTCCACCGTCCCACCGAGCTCGCCGGATCGCGACTCGTCCGATGCAGCTCGAGCGCCCACGTTGGCTCGAGTGCTCTCGCGACGACCTCGTGCGCGGCCGAGGCGTCTAGCTCCAGATACGCGAAGGTCTCGCTCAGGGACTCGACCGGCCGCTCGATCAGATCCTCGTAACGCACGAGTCGAGCAACATCGTCGCGCCTGCGCCAGCTCTGCAGCAGACGTTCGAGCGGCGCCCGGAGCGACCCGATGAATTCCTCGTCGGACGCGTACCGCTCACGCCCGAACGACGGTCGACCTTTCTTCTTGCCGAACGCGAGGATCGAGCAGACGACGTCGCGCGGGTCGCGGATCAAAATCAGCTCGCGGGCCTGCGGGTACGCGGACCAGGCGATCCACGGAAGATCGGTGGGGCTCCACTTCTCTGCGAAATACGCCGGGTGAGGCTTTCCCATTGCTTCGGCGAGGCGCGCGTAGAAGCTCTCGATGCTCCTCTGGACAAACGTCCCGGCTTCCTCGACGTACGAGCGCCCGAACCATTGTGACATGCCCCGCAGCGTCGTCACGGGCGGGCAGTGGAACGGATGGTGGCCGACCCAGGATGGATCGTCGTGAAAGGTGTCGGGATGGGAGGAGCGCATGTGACTGGCGGGGTTACAGAGGACCTTGAGCGCATGCATCCAGTAACCCGCCGCCCGCGTCTCGTATGGATACTCCTCGTGCGCCACGATTGCCGGATGCGCAGCGAGGAGCCGCATGAGGAGCGTCGTACCCGTTCGGCCGATGCTCGTCACCATCACCGGCTGGATCATCGGCGCGAAATCCGCGGTGGGGAACCGCTGCCGCCCCGCGAGCAGGCCGAAATCACACCCGGTCTCGTCGGCGAAGACCGCGCGCACGCAAAGCTCGAACTCGGGCGCCACGCCGACCAATCCGACGAAGCCTTCGAATCCGCAGCGATCGTCCGCCAAGGCACCGGGGAACAGCGCTGCGACGTCGGGCCGCCGAGTCCCGACCGGCACCTTGACGACAACCGAACCCTCGTGCACCACGTGCAGTTCCCGTACCGGCTCGTCGCGGCCGACCACCCATCCCGCTAGGTCGAAGCCGTACGTTTCGCGACGGCCCACGGACGCGGGGCGGTCGAAATGAGCCGCGACGATGCGCTCGCTCTGGGGTAAGCATTCGATGCGGTCGATCGAGACGATCTCGCCGCTGATCGCAGGACGAGCCTTTCGCCCCGACTCAGGGCGCGCACTGATGATGTCCTGATACGACACGAAATCGTTTCGCCCGCACCACGAGCCGTAGTGAACTCGTGGAGTGAACTCGAATTCGTAGTCCTCGTACAGTGCGAGGACAGCCGGTTCGTCGTAGGCAACCGCGTGCTCGGGATTCGACTCCGTGGTCGTCCGGTAGACCCCGAAGTCGTATTTCAGGTCCAAGGTGCTCTTTCCTTCTGCGATTAGCCGTTCCGACTCGCTATTCAGGAGGAAGTAAGTGATGAACGATGATCCGGTCGGCTTCAGGACGCGTGCGATCTCGGCGAAGTAGTGCTCCATGTCGATCGGGAGCATGTGTGTGAATACTGATGTCAAGAGAACGAAATCGAAGTAGTGATTGTCGTAGGGAAATCGATACTCAGACGGAGCGATCGAGCCACCAGGGTTGTAGACCGAATTGAAGACGTTCGCCCACTCGAATCGAAACTGTGGATGTCGAGGAGTGATGTTCGCCCGACACCACTCGATGCTGGGCGCAACGATGTCGAATCCCTCGTACAGCCCGTTGCTGTCAAGGTAGGCAGTCAGGGGTCGAGCCATGCGACCAATCCCGCAACCGACGTCGAGCACGCGATGGGACGGGCGGAGCCCGCTGAGCTCGACGAAGAGCGGCAAGAAGAGGTCGCCAACGGCGTTGTACTCGCCGTCACCGACGTTGACGAGCTCGAGCGGCGGGACGGGGATGTCGGTATGGATGCTCACCGCGGCTCCATGGCCGCGCGGCCGTTCGCAGCCTGAACCTGCGTCCCCAGAGGCTGCTCCGGCGGGGCGCCGGCTCGTATTCGCTCGGTGAGCGAAAGTTGCGAGAACAATTCGTCCGACAGGAGCTCGCGATTCGTTCCGAGCCACTGTCCCACGATTTGCGCAGAGCGACGCAGAACCGAGTCGACGCGCCATTGCTCGAGCTCGAGCGGCTCGAGTACGCACTCCTCGGCCAGGAAACGCCAGTCGTCTCGAACAAGGGACGTGATCGTGGGCACGACGTCGTCGTCGGCCATGCGTCGCCCCACGATTTCCCGCGTTGCGAAGCCGTCGTCAACGTTTCTGCGCAGAACGTCGGCAAACGAGTACGCATGCGAATGGAGGACGACCGAGGAGGGCTCGTGCTGAATCTTCAGCCCGGCCTCGAGCACCTCCTTCGCCCAGAGCATGTCCTCAGCCATGAGGACCTCGCGGAAGGGGATGCGGGAAAGGACCTCGGGTCGGACCGCAGCACTGACCGTGTGGAAGTTCACGAGCAGACGCAGTTGATGCGGCGTCAGCGTCGCGTAGCGATCCGCGCTGTCGATCTGGCGGATCTGGCGCTCGAGCGAGGCGCTCGGATCGCGCAAGCCGTCTCGCAGAGTCAACAGATCAGCCTCGTCTCGAGGGAGGACGCAGCTGCAAGCGCCGGCCACGAACGGATCGCGATCCAGCGCCGCGACGAGGTTGGCGAGCCACGTCTCGTCGGCGGGCAACGCGCTCTGGTTCAGGAACACGAATACGTCCCCGCGAGCGAAGCTCGAGGCGAGGTTCCTGGTCAAGCCGTGGTTGAACGCTGCCGCGTCGATCGAGATGATCGTCGCGCCGAACTCGCGCAGCACACCGACGGTGTCGTCGGCGGACCCCGAGTCGACCGCGACGATCTCGACGCAATCGCTGGTCTCCTGCGCAAGCACCCGCGGCAGCAGTTCGCGAAGGCGCTCGGCGCCGTTCTTCACCGGGAGAATGACCGACACGAGCCGTCCGCTTGGTTCGTTCGAAAGCCAATGGACTTCTCCCTCTGCCACGCGTTCCGGTATCGGAGGGCGCAATCGACGACCGTTCCCCCGGCCGTTGTGCGATCCCTCACGCGCCTCGAGTTCCGCCTCCCCCACTCGCACACGGAGGCGGATGTTTTCCTTGAGAAGGTCGAAGAACTGATGAGAGCGTGCCTGGAGCAGACGGTCAGCGATGGGTTCGCGCTGGTCTTCGAGGAGAACGGCGAGCTCCGGGGAGATCGCGAGCTGGAGCGGATAGATCTCGGAATAGCCAATCCGCACCAGGCCGTCCTCCAGATAATGAGACAGATCGTCCGGCTGCACGCTGTTCGACCACCGGTCGACGTACAGCCTCGTGTTGTGCTCGATCTCGTGTCGAGGCAGTTGCCCCGACGTCGGTGTCTGGCGCGAAACGGACTCGAGATGGACGAGAACACTCTCGTGGCAGTAATGGGCCTCGAAGCCTCGCTCGGACAGTCGAAGGCAGAGATCGACGTCCTCGTACCCGTTGCGAAACGCGGTGTCGAATCCACCGATTTCGTCGAACGGCGAACGACGAACCAACATGCATGCGCCGGTGACGACCTGGAACCTCCTCGACCTGTTTACGGCCGGGTGATCCGCCGGAAAGCCCGCGTAGATGTGTCTGGGAAAGCCGTCCTGGCAAATGGCGACGCCCGCGTGCTGCACGGTTCCGTTCGGGAACAGAAGCTTGCTGCCGACCGCAGCGGCGAGTTCGTGGGCATCCGCATATGCGACGAGTGCGTCGAGCCATCCCGGTTGGGGGAGTGTGTCGTTGTTGAGGAAGACGATGTACTCGCCCGAGGCAGCCGCGGCCCCCGAGTTGCAGGACACGGCAAAGCCCGAGTTGGTCGCGTGCGTGACCACGCGGAGGCGATCCGTGTAGCCGGCGAGGAGTTCGGCCGTGCCGTCCGTCGAGGCGTCGTCGACGACGATCACCTCGAAGCAGACCTGTTCGCGCGACTCGTTCAGGAGCGCGTCGAGGCAGCGCTTCGTCACCGAACCCTTGTTGAAGACCGGGATCACGATCGAGCATCGCGGCGCGCCCGGACATGCGGGCGACGTTCGCCGAGACGGTTTCGGCGCCGGCGCCGGAGCCGGGGAGAGACGCGCTTCGAGCTCCTTGAGCTCCGTCTCTCGTGCCGAGAGCTCGGCCTGCGCGGCTGCCAAGGCCCGGCCTTGCTCGACGGCGGACGTCTCGGCCGCCTTCAGCTCGGCGCGCAGCTGCGACAGTTCGTGCACCTGACCCGCGAGCGCGCGGTCTCGGCTGCGCAGCTCGGCCTGAAGGCCCTCGCGCTCTCGCTCCGCCTCGTCTCTCGCCTTCGCGTCAGCCTGCCCGCGAGCTTCGAGATCGGCGCGTAGGAGTGCGATCTCGCGCTCCTGGTCGGCCGCCGCGCAGGTCAGGGCCGCACTCCGTGCCGCCAGATCGGCTCGTGCCGAGACGACCTCGTGCTCCCTGGCGGAGGACGCGGCTTCCTGTTCGACGAGCTCTCGACGGAGTCGCTCCAGGTCCTCAAGCTGACCGTCGGCGCGGCGGCCGGCTTGCGCCGCCGCTGCCTCGAGGGCATCGCATGCAAGCCGCGACGCAACGGCCGAGTCGGCGAAGGGCTCGAGAACGCCGTCGAGGAGCGCCTCTCCTCTCGCGGAGGTGAGCGTCAACCGTTCCTGGAGAACCAGCATGAGATACAGCGCCTTGGCCTCGAACGCGAGCCCTGCGTCGTCTGCCATGTCGACAAGGGAGCAGTGGTGGTGCCGGAGCTCACGCTCGATGAAGTCACCGGACGAGGCCTGGATTTCCAGGTTGCGCGCAAGCTTCGGTCGACCCACGAACGCAGCAAGGCGTTCCAGGGTGATCTTCGGATCGTTCAAGGCGCTTCCGTACGAGAGGATCAGACGCTTGACCCCCGCGGTGTGGTCAAGCGCGCCCCGGACGTACGTCAACCATAGCTCGACGCCGTGCGTGAAGTCGTACGCGTTCTCGAGCGAGGCGGCGGTCTCGAGCGGGTTTCGGACGCAGATCACGTAGCGCGTCCGCGGGACGAGCCGGCGCCAGAAAGGCAGCGTCAGGCAGGTCCGGGGATCCTTCCAACCCCACATCCTCGCCTCGCCGAACTCGCTTCTGACCAGCTCGCGGGCCCTGCGCCGAAGATCCGAAAGCTCTGGCGCCGCGTCCCAGCCCTGGGGGAGCTCGGGGGGTTCGTGCCAGCTGCCGCCCAGCCGTACCAGGATCTCCTCGTTGAGGTCCGAGATGAGCTGGTTCTCCCAGAACCCCGTCGTGTTGATGTCGGTTGGCGGCATGAGGTGATCGTCCGGTCCGAGATAGACGCCGAGGAGGTTCAGGACCCTCGTCACGAGCGACGTGCCGCTCCGATGCATCCCGAGCACGCAGACGACCGTGGGGTCACTCATCGCTGTTACCGTCGAGCTCGAAGATCAGGCAAACGCCCTCGTGCTGGGCCGCGACCCGCGAAGTCGCCTCGAGATACCTGCTCAGGTACGCGTAGTGATCGAGCCACCAGAGCGACGGTTCCGGGAATAGGAGGTACCGGGCGCCCCGGACCCGTTCCCCCTCGACCAACGCGATCGCCTCGAAGCTGTCTGCCGGGTAGTGGCCTGCCCAGACGCCGTTCGCCGCGCGCGGGAAGTGGACCGCACGTCGCCCGCACATCTGCACGAGCTCGTCGTCCCCCTTCGACACGACGAGGATCGGAGGCTGTTCCGGAAGCGCCTCGCGGATGACACGGTGAATCGCCTGCACCGTCCGCAGGTACTCCTCGCTCGGCCGACGCTGGTGCTCCTCCCACACGATCCCCCACTTGCTCTCGAATCGGCGCTTGTTGGCCTCGAACAGCGCACCGAACTCCCCTGATGGCACGAGCCGGCCGAACGACGCTTGTCCGAAGTGGTGAACAAGCACGTCTTCCGCACAGACGACCCGGAAGCCGGCGTTTCGTACGCGGCGCGAATAGTCGTCGTCCTCGAACAGTCCCGTCTCGAAGCACTCGTCGAGCGGGCCGACTCGGTCGAGGACGCTGCGCCGCAAGGCCACGCAGAACATCGTGAGCATCGGCAGGTCGGTCACCTTGCCCGCGTGCGCGGAGGCCCGCTCGGCGGCCGCTTCGACGAGCTCGCCGTAGGTTCTGTACGGCGCGTCGATCTCGGCTTCGGTCGCTGCCCCGTTGCTCGCGGGACCGACGATGCCGAGCGAGGGGTCCGCAAGGTGTCGGGCCAGGCGACTGATCGCTCCGGGTGGGGCCACGACGTCGTTGTTGAGGACAACGAGCGTCTCCCCTCGCGCCGTCGCAAGGCCCTGGTTCACCGCGGCGGGGAACCCCCGATTGCGCTCGTTGAGAACGACCTGGAGCCGTGGGTCGAGCTGCGCCAGCTCTGCGAGATACGCTCGTGTCCCGTCTGTCGACGCATTGTCGACGACGACGACCTCGAGCGTAGGCCCGTTCGCCCGGTCCAGCACGCTCTCGAGGCAGAGGCGAGTGAAGGGAAGCCCGTCCACCGTGACGACCACCGCGCTCAGCTCGGGCCGGCCGCCGTTCCGCCCTCCGGGACCGAGCGGCCTGGCAAGGACGTGCCGGACGGTCTCGTCGGGGAGCCTTGTGGGGCGGCGCGAGACCGGCATCAGGACGAGCCCGGGCGGGAACGTCGGCAGGTCGAGCGTCCTGAGGAGCCTGCCGAGGACGCGCTCGGCAGCGAAGTACTCCCGTGCGAGCTCGGTCGCGGCTCGGGCATGGCGCGCGTAGTCCGCCTGGATGGATTCGACCGACGCACGAGCCTCGTCGATCGTCGTGAACGAGAACAGCCCCTCACCGGTGGGCAACGTGCTGCCGAAGCCCGTGTCCTGGGTGACAACCGGGCGGCCTGCCGCCAGGTACGTTGCGCTCCGATCGCTGAACCAGCCGGTGCGCAGCCTGACGTTCTGATCCTTGGCCACCGTGAACTCCGCCCGGGAGCTCGCGAGGTACGTGCGATAGAGATCGACATCGGCGGAGAGCGACCGGGGCTCGCGCACGCGCCAGCCGTGGCTCTCGAGCAGCCGCCGTTCTTGCGCGTCGACGCCGCCGAGCGCGAGCTCGAAGCTCGCGTTGACCCGGCTGGGCAGGTCGACGAACTTCATGAACTCGTGGTGCTTACTCCAGCTGTAGGTCTCCCCGTCGATCACGATGTCCCGCCAGGGTTGGCGCCAGCTTCCGACGGTCGTGAAGACCTCACGGCCGGCCGGAACGGCGTTTGCCCAGTAGTCGACCACGACGGGTTGCCGAGTCGGCTGGAACGTGAATCCCTCCCACCGGGGGAGGCGGCAATCCGGGTCGGCGAGGTTTTCGCCGAACGAGAAGAGGGCGACGTGTGGCTCGAGGAACTCGACCGTCGACCTCCGTCGCTCGTACAGCTGGACCTGGACCTCGACGGGATCGGTCTCGACGTAGACGAGCCGGCCCGTGGCGGCGTGTTCGGGGAGCGGGAGCGTCCCGCCGTGGAGGTTGAGCAGGACGTGCGCTTCGCCGTAGAGCCGCCTGAGCATGCCGTCGGCCATCCCGTAGACGCGCCCGTCGTCGTGCAGTGCGTGATACGCCCAGCGGCCGCCGAACCCGAAGCGCCGCATCACCCGATCGATGAACGCGGCCGCGCGCCCCGAGCCGTCGTCGGTCTCCCGGTCCATGAACATCGACGGCGTCCGCCCGTGAGCTTCGACGTAGTACGCCTCGTAGCCGAGGCGCTCGAAGCCGACGAGGTAGTGGATGGTCTGCCAGACGACGCCGGCAACCGGCATCTTGGACATCATCCCGAGGAGGACGATCCGCGGCCTCTGCGTCATCGGCGGTCTCCGAGCGCGCGAGCGACCTCGACGACCGACTCGCCGGCCCCGGCGGCGGCAGGAACGGCGACGAGGGGGCGAGTCTTCTGCCCCTCCAGCCCGTCGAGGAGCGAATGGGCGAGCTTCGCGGCGAGCCGAACCTCCTGGGTCGGGTGCGAGTGCAGATGCGAAAGCGCCTCGAGCGCGGTCGGCGTCCCGTTGTCGGCCAGCTCGCGCGCCGCCACCAGGAGCAGCCAGGCCGCCGCCGCCGGCAGTCCCACCGGAGCGGCACCGAGCGAGCCGCCGTTCGCCGACTGCGGCGGTGAGACGTCCATCAGGGCCGGCTGCCGCGGCGCCCGCGCGCGGCGACGAACGATCTGGGCGTCGTGCAACTCCCTGTAGAGGCCGGCCACCTCGAGGAGCTCGTCGTGCGTCCCGCGTTCGACGAGCCGACCGTGACTCATGACGAGAATGACATCGGCATGGCGGATTGTCGAGAGACGGTGAGCGATCATGAAGGTCGTCCGGCCGACCATGAGCTGGTCGAGGGCGTCGAGGATCACGCTCTCCGTCTTCGAGTCGATCGACGAGGTCGGCTCGTCGAGGATCAGGATCGGCGCGTCCTTCAGGAACGCTCGCGCGACGCAGATTCGCTGTCGCTCGCCGACTGAGATCTGGGCGCCGCCCTCGCTGAGCTCAGTCGAATAGCCCTCCGGCAGGCGCTCGATGAAGTCGTGCGCGTTCGCGGCCTTCGCGGCCTCGACGATCTCGTCGTCCGACGCGTCGAGGCGACCGTAGCGGATGTTGTCGGCGATCGTTCCCGAGAACAGCTGCGGAACCTGTAGCACCACGCTGATCTGCTCCCGCAGCGAGCGGAGCTTGAGCTTGCGGACGTCGATGCCGTCGAGCTCCACGCGTCCGTCGTCGGGATCGTGAAAACGCTTGATCAGGTTCGCGAGCGTCGTCTTGCCTGCACCGGTCGGGCCGACGATCCCGATGTGCTGCCCCGGATCCACCGTGAACGTGATGTCGCGCAGCGTTTCGTCTCGCTTCTCGTAGCTGAACGAGACGTGGTCGAACGCGATCGCCCCCCGCGCGCGCCTGATCTCGACGGCGTCCAGGGCGTCGTTGATCTCCGGATCGGTGTCCAGCAGCATGAACGCCCCCTGAACCGCCACGAACTGCTGTTGCATGGAGCCGACGGTCGAGCTGATCGTCTCCAGCGGTTGGTACACAGAGGCGATGTAGGAGAGCACGACGAGCAGTTCGCCGACGGTCAATTGCCCGTGCAGCACGTTCAGTGCGCCGACGGCGAGAATCAGCGCGGTTCCGGCAGCAGTTGCCGTATTGACCCCGAGCGAGAAGAGGGTTTGCCGTACGGTGAGCCCGACGCGAGCATTTGCAGCGGTCTCGCCCTGCGTTCGAAAGCGCCGGAATTCGTAGGGCTCGCGCGCGAATGCGGCAACGACCCTGAGCATGGACATCGACTCGAAGATGATCGACGCGCTCTGCCACTCCAGACCGCGGACGTATCTGAGGAGCGGCACGATCCGGGTGCTGTAGAACCCGACCGAGTAGTAGACGAAGGGCACGACAATGAGCGAGAGAAGGGCAAGCTCGGCATCCATCCGCAGGACGATCACGAACATCCCGACGAGCGTGAACAGGCTTTGGGCCAGCGGGAGCAGCTCCATGACGAGCGAGCCGGCGGCGTCGGCCTCCTGAAGCAGCTGGGTCATGAGCTGCCCCGTTTGCTTTCGGTCGTGATAGTCGACCGAGAGCCGTTGCGCATGCCAGAAGAGATCGCTCCGGAAATCCAGGACCAGCCGCTGCTCGAGCTTGGTGTTCACGTACTCGTGAACAACCGCGAGCCCGTTGGTGACAATCGCGAGCGCCAGGGTGGCCAGGGCGGCGAACACGAGCAACGTGTACTTGTCGGAGGTCCCGAGGAGACTCGTGATCGCCGCCGGAGGCGGGTGGTTGCCGAGGACAGAGTCGACCATGAACGCGAGCGGCCAGGGCTGTGCGAGGCCGACCACGACCGCGAGACCGGTGAGCAACGCCGAAGCGACTGCGAGCAGCGAGTGCGGCCTGACCCAGGGCCACATTCGCGGCACGACCTTCCAGGTCTCCCAGGCTCCCTTCAACCGGAACTTCGAGAGGCGCGACCTCGCCGTCGACTCGCCGGATGTCTTCGGATCGACGCTCACGCTCGGTCCTCGCTCTCCGTTGCCGGGGCCAACGACCCCTCCTGGCCCGTCCTGTGGAACAGTGGCGGTGCGGGCTCGAGCGCCGCGAGGCGGGCCGCCGCCGATGCCCGCGCCAGGAGCGCGCCGTCGATCTCGTCCTGGACGGCTGACTGCGCCTCGACGGCGGCGAACAGCGGCGGTTGGGCGGCGGCGCATTCGTGCAGAACCCGCATCGCGAGGAGAGCTCCCACGATGGCGAACGAGATCGCCAGTGCACCACGCCCGGCCCCGGCCAGGATCGCTGCCAGGACGGCAAGAGCGACGATGACGATGCTCAAGCCCTGAGACGGTTTCGGCCAGATCCGATAGCGGAGCAGCTGATGCCCATCGCCGTGTTCTTCGACGGCGAGCTGCAGCCGCGCGGCTCCGAGCGATCCGGCCCGGAGCTGGAGGTCCCACCGATCGAACTCTCCTCCTCGAAGGACACCCGTGCTGTTCGGGCGCAGTTCGGCTTCCAGCGCAGTAAGACGATCGGACGACGACCGCCAGCCGTCGCACCAGACGGCTCCCGCTCGCGGCCAGGGGACCGAGATCCGGCTGCCCCGGCGGCGCCAGGGCGTGAGGCCGTGCCGGAGCCTTCCGCTCAAGCGCGCGATCGGCTGTCCGAGAAAGAGAACTGCCGTCAGTGCCCAGCGTCCGAGATCGCCGTTCGGCTTCCACGCGGCGCGCGCGCTTGTCGCCGCAAGGAAGACGGTGAGAAGGAACGCGACGATGAGCAGCGCGGCGGCAAGCTGGATCGGAGAGGCTGGAATCGCGACCAGGATCGGCCCGAGAAGCGTTTCGGAGACCGCGAGGGCGGCGAGCACCGCGATCACCAGGTACCACTCCGGCATCAGCGGAAGTGACGCCAAGGTCGACGGCACCCGTTCGTAGAGCGACTGGAAGAGAGAGCTCCCCCAGGTCCCGTAGTAGACGCGCCACCTCCTGCCGATCGGTTTCGCGTAGGGGCCCCCGTAGACGCGACCGGCCCAGCTCGGATGCCCGCTGCGGTTGTACTTCTTGGGCCACTTGCGCTCGAGAAGCGCCTCGGCCTTCCCGTAACCCATTTGCTGCTTGAGGTATGCCCGCACCGAGCGACGCCGGCGGTGCCAGACGACGGCGGCCGGGCTGAACCCGATCGTCCAGCCGCGTTCGTGCAGGCGCCAGCAGACGTCGACGTCGTCGCCTGCGACCCGGAACTGCGGGTCGAACCCGCCGATCTCCTCGAGGGCCTGCCGCCGAAACGCCATGTTGCACCCGGGAATGTGCTCGGCCTCGCGATCTGACACGAGGACGTGCGTGGGGCCGCCGGGCGCGCGGGCGACGCAGTCGGCGATCAACCCGTCACCCTCGGGTGCGAGGTTCGGCCCGCCGACCGCGGCGTGCGGCGTCTCGATGAACGTCGCGGCCAGGTAGCGGAGCCACTGTGGATCGGGACGCGCGTCGTCGTCGAGGTAGGCGACGATCTCTCCGGTGGCGATGCTCAGGCCGCGGTTGCGTGCGTTGGCGAGCCCGTCGTTCGGCGTCCGAACCAGGCAGACATCGAAGCGTTCGGCGATCTCGGCGCTGCCGTCCGTTGAGCCGTCGTCGACTACGATGCATTCGAAGTCGGGGTAGTCGAGCTCGGCCACGCCCTCGAGACAGTCAGGGAGCGTCGACGCGCCGTTGTGTGTGCAGACGACGACCGAGATGCGGGGCCAATCGAGATCGGAGCGGAACGGGATGTCGGTGAAGGTCTCGCGGGCGATTTCGAGGGCCGGCTTCGGTTCACGCCTTCGGTCGACGAGCCCGAAGTCCCAGTCCTCGATGTCGTGTCCGCCACGGTGCCATTCGTCGGTCCACGAGAAGACGACCGCGCCGGCACAACCGCCGGCGAAGGCCGTGCGCAGTTGCCGGCCGAGGGCGGTCGCCTGCCGCTCCCGACCGTGACGGCGGCTGTCCAGCCCGATCTCGGCGAGGACCAGAGGGAGCTCGCCGGCGATGTTCTGGAGTCGAGCGACGTAGGCGTTGAGCAGCTCCTCGGCCTCGAGATAGACGTTGAAGCCGACCAGGTCGAGAAAGGGGAGCCGGAGATACTCGGTCGTCGGATAGTTCACATATGTGACGAGAGCCGTCGGATCCTCACGCTTCGCGGCCACGTAGAGGTGCTCGAGGAAGCGCTCGACACGCCGTCTACCGTGCCATCTCACGATCGGAGCCGGGATCTCATTGCCGATCGCATAACAGAGAACGGCAGGATGTCCGGCGCAGGCGCGGACGCCCGCGCGCACACGGTCTTCGATCGACCGGACGCGGCCGCGCTCGCTCAGGAACGCCACATGCTGCTCCCACGGGACCCCGACCATCACACAGAGTCCGTGCTCGTGGGCGAGGTCGAGAAGCCAGTCGGGCGGCACGGTGTAGGTGCGAATCGTGTTGACGCCGTTCGCAGCGATCAGCTCGAAGTCGCGCTCGACCACGACGACCTCGGGAAATTCGCCTCTCCCCGACGAGCCGAATGGACCGTACGTAACGCCTCGAACGTAGAACTTCTCGCCGCCGCGCCAGAGGAACTTGCCCTCGACGTGGGGGCGACAACTCGCTGGAAAGGGGCCTTGCTCGGTGAGGTGCGGCCGGGTGGGGCGTACCGCTTCAGCCACAGCACTCCAGGAGCGCTCGTCCCGGCGCCGACGGCCGCAGCGTGAAGGAACTCACGCTTATGTCCTTCTACTCCCGACTCGGTGACGAGTGCTGCAGTCCCTGCCCGAGAGAAATAGTCATGGAACTCTCATGCAAACTCAACCCGCCGCGACGAAATCCCCCGTTCGAGGGATAGGCGTGTCCCGATGCGCAGCGGCATCAGCAGACGCCCAGTGCGGGCCGAAAGCTGCGGCTCGTCGCCCGCGCACTCTGAAAGCGAGCAAGGCTGTCCAATCCTCCCGACGATCATCGATACACGTCCTTCGCCTTAGGCATAGACAGGCTGGTGGAGCCCAAAGGAACGGCTTGATGGCTCCTTGCCGGCCAGGGCCGTGAGTTGGTGCGGGTTGTGGGGGCGCCGTTAGAGGCGCCATGTGGGCGCCGGTGGCGGGCCGGTCGTCTTGGTGCCGCGTTCGGCGCCTTTGTGCGTCTGTCACGGCAGGAGTCGGGTCGCCCCGCTGGAACAACGGGCAGGCGGAGAGGACGGCCTGATGTTCAACGGTGCCAACACGGGGTTCATGCTCCTCGCGGCCGCCTTGGTGATGGTCATGACACCGGGGCTGGCGTTCTTTTACGGCGGCCTCGTCGGCCGGTCGAACACGCTGACGATCATGAAAAGGCGGTTGCACTCCTTGCCGCCGCCCTGAACGATCCTGAGCGATCGCGGATCGGCGAACCCCGCCGAGGAAGCTACACGGTCTGCTTGGTCACGACAGATAGCAGCGAAGCGCGGACGTTTGAAGACGCTCTTCGGAAGCTCGACCTGGTCGTGAAGACGAACTACCACCAGGACCCGGGCGACCCGGTACAGATCGTTTCGGTGGCCGTGTACGACGTCGGTGACCAGCGACGGCTGTACCTGGCCGTCGAAGGCCGGCTTGAGCCGGAACGGCGCGAGCTGTTCGAGCAGCTCGTGCGAGCGCTCGGTCCGATTCCGCCCGCGTTGCTCGAGCAGATCAAGCACAAGTACGACGAAGGCGTGTCGCTCGATGAGATCGCCGCACAGCTGAAACGAACGCGGTGTCATCGACGGCATGAAGGGCAAGCGATGGTCGTGGCGACGGATCGAGTCCGCGCTTGCCTAACTCCGCACGGACGGGAGCGGCGGCCGACTGATGAACCGCCTCCCGCGCGAGGCGCGCGATGGTCTGATGCGTGCCTGGTTGGACATCCTCAAGGAGCGTCACCCCGAAGTCAGCTGGATCGCGGGTAGCGCTTCCTGGGACGCTGCTGCCAGTCTCGGCGTAGACCAGGTCGACCTACTGGCGGCATAGCAGAGACAAGAGGGCGATCGCTCTGGGAATCACTCCAGGCGCGGTCGCCCTCCTCTTTTGTGTGTTCCTTACGCCAGCTGGCGAAGACTCTAGGCGGCCGCTGCCTTTGGCCGCCGGCCTCGGCGCGCGACTTGCTGCCCAGGCATCTTGGTGGAGCAGTCGTCACAGAGATCGGCTTGCTTTGATCCTCGACGCGCATCGGTGTAGTTGATGCGGGCTACTGCGCCCTTTCCCTCCGCTACTTCTTGGCCGCAGTTATCACAAACAAGCACCGTCTTCCTAGCCACTGCTACTCCTTGGTAGGGGGAAAATACCGCTGCCGAGTGTAGCTCGAATATGTCTCCCTCTGTGTCAAAGTGTTGCCGATAGCACTGAAGAAACCGCACGGAGTATTCGACATTTGCTCCGCCGATATCCGACTATCGGCTGTTACTTGAGGCGGACGACTTTGATGCGTACTTCGCGCCGGTCGTCGAGCTTCAGCCCGCACGCGACAACCTCGTGGTTGTGCGCCTCGTAGCTGTACAGAGGGCTGCGATAACGTCGCAGAGACCGCGCAGGGACCTTTACGTCGATGAGCATGTCCATCGCCGACTCGTTGGTCGTCCCATCGTCGTAATGGCGGACAGGAACGATGTTTACCTTGCCTCCGGCCCGGCCACTGTTCCTGAGTGTGAAGAAGAAGCCGATCTTCCCATCACCGGTGTAAACGTCCGAGATCCCCGTAGACGTACAGAAGCTTTTCTTGGCAACGAGGTAGATGTTCGCTTTCGCGGTCACATCCGCCGGTGCCTCGCCGCGTGCGGAACCCCCAAACGCCGCAGGAGCGGCGCACGCGGCCGCGACTGCAGCCAGCACGAAGTACTTCAGATAGGTCACGTGCTCCTCCCATAGATCCAGGCGCGCGCCTTACGCGCCATCTGTCCTCGGTCGGAGCTGCCGCACCGCCGCGCCTGCCTCCTCC
>Ga0066903_100000211_pt1 | contig 32632 bp, 27 predicted proteins | sample PanSoiMetaGPlot1_FD_67491 | JGI IMG/M metagenome (GOLD analysis project Ga0066903, IMG submission 67491) | Tropical forest soil microbial communities from Panama analyzed to predict greenhouse gas emissions - Panama Soil - Plot 1 (version 2) | ecosystem: Environmental > Terrestrial > Soil >... | reverse complement strand
ATGCAGCGACGCCGAGTCCGGCCGCGATCCGACCGGCGCAATGCCGGTCGCCCACGACAGCGCGGTGCCGAGCGCGACGGCGAGCATGCCGCCGGGGATGCGTCCGCGAAACCGGACGCGCCCGAAGTAGGTGAGCATCACGATGCCGAGCGTGGTGAGGCCGACGATGGGCCGCGCGAAGCTGCGGAAGAGAAAGCCGAAGGCGATGAAGCCGACCGCAATGCCAGCCAGCGTGGACAGGAGTGCGGCACGGGGTGTCACCTGGCGCACGCGTTCGGCAAATGGCGCGGCCGCCAACTCGATCACGCCCGAGCAGAAGGTGGCCAGGAGCCCGGCCTGCCAGGCCACCCGCACCGGGTCGTACACACCGGCGGCCGTGGCCAGCGCCTTGGCTGGCAGCATGACCAGAAAGACGTGCGCGATGAGCGAGACCGTGTTGATCCCGTAGGGAAGCGCGCAGACGTCGGTTCGGCCGGTTCGAGCGGCGAGCTTGCGTGCCTGCATCCCGTAGAAGATGTTGCCGACCAGAATGGAGATGGCGGCTCCGGGGAGTACGCGTCCGTACACGAGTTCGGCCGGAAACCCGAGCACGAACCGGCACAACGTGTCGATGAGAAGCAGTTGAACGAGGTTGTCGATGGCCAGGCCAAAGAACCCGTCAATGTCGCCGCGCACGAACCAACTCATGCGGCGCAGGATACACGAACGCGCTTCGGCCTGTGCGAAAGTGTGCAGCCGACAGACAGCCGCGACAGCGCGAGCCGCCGCTCCCTCTAATCGGGTCTTCGCCCTTGGTCGATACCTCAGGTGAAAGGAGGATGCGTCCGATGGCTGTACGAACGTCCCGGACGTCTCACGCGCGACGCCCCCCACGGGAGCGCCGTGAGCAAATCAAGCAGTTCCGGCTCTGGCAGCGATTCACGCCGTCACAGATTCCCGTGCTCGTCCAGCTGCTGCGCCTCAGCGCGCGGTAGCCGCCCGTTAGCCCCGCGTCCGCCCTCGAGACTTTCAGGTCAACCGAACTCGAAGGGCAGGTCGCCAGTTCCCCCACTAAAATGGCGGTATGCGCAGACAGCGATACCGCTTCACCGCCTTCTTTATCCCGGCGTTCAGCCTCGCGCTCCTGACTCTCATTGCTGCGGCGCAGGAACGCGACCGCGCCAAGATCCCTGACCGATACAAGTGGAACCTCGCCGATATCTACCCGAATGACGCCGCCTGGCGGACCGCCAAGGACAAGCTGGCCGCGGAAATCCCGCAGCTGAAGCAGTATCGCGGCAAGCTCGCGTCGTCGGCGGCAACGCTGGCCGATGCGCTCGACAAGCAGTACGGGCTCGATAAGGAGCTGTCGCGGCTCTACGTGTTTGCCAGCATGCAGGCGGACCAGGACACACGCGACGCAGCGCATCAGGGCATGAAGCAGGAGATGACCCAGCTGGCGTCGACGTTCGGCGCCGAGTCGGCGTTCATCGAGCCCGAGCTCCTGCGTATTGACAAGCAGGCGACCGAGCGCTTGATCGCCTCCGACCCGCGGCTTCGCGTGTACAAGTTCTACCTGGAGGACGTTCAGCGGCGCGCGCCGCATACGCTGTCGGAAAACGAGGAGAAGATCCTCGCGGATTCAGGTCCGCTCGCCGGCAGCCCGGCCAACGCGTACACCATCCTGTCGAACGCCGACTTTCCGTTTCCGACGGTCACGCTGTCCGACGGCCGCTCGGTGAAGATCGATCAGGCCGCGTTTGCCGACCTGCGGGCGGTGCCGAACCGCAGCGATCGCGACAAGGTGATGGGCGGATTCTTCAAGGCGCTCGGCGGGTTCAGTCGGACGTTCGGGACCACGATGAACGGCGAAGTGCAGAAGGTGCGCTTCTTCGCCAACGCGCGGAAGTATCCGTCGTCGCTCGAGGCGTCGCTCGACGGTCCGAACATTCCCGTGTCGGTGTACTCGAGGCTCGTCGACGGCATCAACAAGAATCTCCCGTCGTTTCATCGCTACCTGAAGCTGCGCAAGCGCATCCTGGGCGTCGACGAGCTGCACTACTACGATCTCTACGCGCCGCTCGTCGAATCGGCCAAGCTCGAATACACACCCGAAGAAGCGCAGAAGCTGGTGCTTGGCGCGGTGGCGCCGCTCGGATCCGACTACGCGTCGGTGATTCAGAAGGCGTTCAACGAGCGGTGGATCGATCTGCTGCCGTCGGAGGGGAAAGTGTCGGGCGCCTACTCGAACGGCGGTGCGTACGACGTCCATCCGTTCATGCTGATCAACTACAACGGCAAGTTCGCCGACGTGAGCACGGTGGCGCACGAGCTCGGCCACACGATGCAGAGCTACTTCTCCAACAAGGCGCAACCGTACCCGCTCTCCGGCTACCCGATCTTCGTGGCGGAGGTCGCGTCGACGTTCAACGAATCGCTGCTGGTGGACCACATGCTCAAGACGCTCAAGGACGACGACGCGCGGCTGTCGATCCTGGGCAATTACCTGGAGAACATCAAGGGCACGGTGTTCCGCCAGACGCAGTTCGCCGAGTTCGAGCTGCGGATGCACGAGATGGCGCAGAAGGGGGAGCCGATCACCGGCGCGGCGCTGTCGAAGCTGTACATGGACATCACGAAGCGCTACTACGGGCACGATCAGAAGGTGTGCATCGTCGACGACTACGTGGCGAACGAGTGGAGCTTCATCCCGCACTTCTATCGCGACTTCTACGTGTTCCAGTACGCGACGTCGTTCACGGCCTCAGAGGCGCTCGCGGCCAAGGTGAAGAGCGGCGATCAGGCCGCGACGCGGAAGTACCTGGCGTTCCTGAGCGCCGGAGGCTCGAAGTATCCGATCGAGCTGCTGAAGGACGCCGGCGTCGACATGACGACCGACGAACCGCTGACGCTGACCGTGCAGTCGATGAACCGCGTCATGGACGAGATCGAGAAGCTGCTGGACAAGCGCGGCAAGCGATAAGAACCACGTCTTGCAATAAGATGCGTTCGACACCCAAGGAGCCGGGATGAGGAGAGAACTCTCGATGGCCTGCGCGTACTCGGTCGCCATGCTGGCCGCAAGCGGCGCGGGCCTGCTGGGCCAGGGCGTCGGGCCCGGGAAACCGGCGGCAGCCAGGACCGCGGCGCGCTACACCCCGCCCCGCACGCCGTGGGGCGATCCCGACCTGCAGGGCATCTATACCGACAAGGATGAGAACGGCATTCCGATGGAGCGCCCGAACCAGTTCGCGGGCAAGGAGCAGCTGGACGACTCGGAACTGGCCGACGTGGTGCGCGAGCGCAACGAGCGGGCGGCTGCGAGCGCGGGCGCCATCGGCGGCGCCGATACGGGCGCCGGGCCGACGCACTGGTACGAACACTACAACGCGAAGAACAGCCGGGCCTGGCTCATCGTCGACCCGCCCGACGGCCGAATGCCGCCGCTGACGCCGGCGGCGCAGCAGCGGGCGGGCGCGCGCGCGGCCGTGCGGACGGTACGCGGGCCCGCCGACTCCTACGAGGACCGCAGCCTCTACGACCAGTGCATCACGCGCGGCATCGTCGGATCCATGCTGCCGGTCATCTACGGCAACTCCTTCCAGTTCGTGCAGGGGCCGGGCGTCGTGACCATTCGCTACGAGATGATTCACGAGGCGCGCGTCATTCCGGTCGACGGCCGACCGCATCGCGGAGCGGGTATCCGGAGCTACATGGGCGATCCGCGCGGTCATTGGGACGGCGCCACGCTCGTCGTCGAGACGACGAACTTCACCGACCGGACCGCCATCGGCGTCAACGGCAACGGCACGTTCAACAGCGAGAAGCTGACGCTGGTCGAACGGTTCACGCCGACGTCGGCCACCACGCTCGAGTGGCGCGCCACGGTGGACGATCCCGACACATGGACGCGCGCCTGGACATTCGGGCTGAATCTGACAAAGGACCCAACGCAGGCCGTCTTCGAATACGCGTGCCACGAGGGCAACTACGGCCTGCGTAACATCCTGAGCGCTGCACGGGCCGAAGAGAGAAGCGCGCGGTAACGCGGTCACGCCTGATGGACCTGCATCATCTTCGCGAGTTCGCGGCGATCGCCGAGTCGCGCAGCTTCTCCAGGGCTGCACGGCATCTCCACGTCGCGCAGCCGCCGCTCAGCCGCCACATCCGTCAGCTCGAAGACGAGCTCGGCGTGAAGCTCTTCGTCCGCACGGCGACCGGCGTGGAGCTGACGGCGGAAGGCACCATGCTGCTGTCGCAGGCGCGCGTCGTGCTCGGCGATGCGGCGGCGTTCGTCGACCTCGCGCGGCGCGCAAAGGAAGGGCTGGCCAACACGCTCCGCGTCGCGATGGCGCCGGGCCTCTGCGAAGTCGTCAACAAGATCCGTCTGCACCTGTCGAGCCGTTCACCGCGTCTGTCGATTGAGGGCACGGACATGTCGTCGCTGCGCCAGCACGCGGCGCTGAGGCGCCGCACGGCCGACGTTGGCCTGCTGCGTCACGTGCCCGACGACCCTGACATCGACGCGGAGCCGCTCTTCACCGAACACTTCGTGGCGATCGTGAGCGCGTCGCATCCGCTCGCAAAGCGGCGGAAGGTCCGCCTGAAGCAGATTGCCACCGACCGCCTGATGCTGCAGGACCGCGACTGGGCGGCGCTGGCGCACGACAAGATCTTCGCCCTCTATGCCGCGGCGGGTGTGACCCCGAGCGTCGTGACGCTCGAGGCATTTCCCGGCAATCAGGCGTCGATGCTCAAAGTGGCGGCAGGTGAGGCGATTTGCCTGGGGCTGCGCGGCCCGATCAGCCGCAGCTATACGCCGGTCAATGGCGTCGCCGTCCTGGGGCTCGACGAACCGGATGCGTCCTTTTCGGTGCAGCTCGCATGGCGGAAGCACGAAACCTCGCGGGTGGTGCACGACTTCCTGGACGCGGCGCGCATGCTGTTTGCGCGCCATCCTCTGCACGGCCGCCGCGTCAATGGAGCGGAGCCGGCGCCGCTTCAGCGGGCCGGCTCGCGTGCTGAAGCGGCCAGAACTGAAAGAACTCCGCGTAGAAGATCAGAAGCGGGAACGTCACGCTGAGCAGCGCCGTGGCGAGCCAGATCTCGAAGTCGTAGGTCGGCGGTCCGGGCTTCAGCGCGCCCGTGACGACTTGCGCCAGCCGACCGTACAGGATCGACAGCAGCTCGCCAATCACGACGACCGCGACGACGTTCAGGATTCCTTTCATCGGCTGCTTCGCTCCAGCGAACAGCGACGCCTTCAGCATGTTCTGCACGACGATGGTGCCGAAGATGAAGGGCACCGGCACCCGCACCATGAACGCCACCGGATCCATCCCCATCGCGACGACGCCCACGTAGAACGCCAGGCCGCCGAGCACGATGGCCGCAACCGTCCAGGCGACGCCGAGCGTGGGCTGGCGCATGACGCCGGGCACCGTCGTCAGGGGCCAGAGCTCGAAATTGATGATGAAGAACATGCCCGCCAGACACGACAGGTAGAAAACGAGTGCGTTCCACGCCGGAAAGAGCCCTTTCGGATCCTGTGCGGCGATATACACGGGGGCGTCCGCCATGAACCGGTAGTCGAAGAAGACACGGAAGAGCGCGTAGTTGATCACGTAGGCTGCGACGAGCAGCACGAGGCCGGCCGCGATCGGATGTTTGATCGTGGCGGTGAAGGGCCATCCGCCCCACATGATCGCCAGCCAGAAGGTGATCACCACCGAGACGATGGCGCACATGATGAGCATCGGCGTCGGCGGGCTGACCGCGCCGCCGATGGTCGCGTGAGTGACCGCGGCCACGATGAGACCGACGACGAACGTCGCCACCGTCAGCAGGAGCCCCTTCGCGGGCTGAGGCCGGCCGGCGGCGAACCCGGGGTTGGCGCCCCACGTCACGGCCGCCACGATTTGCATCGGGATGACGCAGAGCAGGCCGAAGCCCACCCAGCCGCTGAAGGTGGGGAAGTCGAAGAGCGACACGAACGCGAGCGCGAGCACCATCATCAGCAGTGTCGCCGCCGTTCCGAGCAACGGTTGCTTCATCGTTCGGATCCTCTGCAGCTGGAAGGGGCGGCGGACCTGAAGGTCCGCCCTACTTCTTCTTCATGATGGCGCTGACGTCCTTCGGGTTGATGAGATCCGGAACAGTCCAGCCGTCGAGGTCGTACTCGGCCATGCACTGTTCGGCAAACCCTTTGTAGCGCTTCGTTGCGCCGGTGACATCGGCCACGAGCAGCGTCTCGAACCGGATGCTCTCGTGGTTCCCGAAGTAGTTGCGCTCGTACAGCTCGTGCCGCCCGCCGAACTCCGACCCGATGGCGTCCCACATCAGCTTCATCAGCTTGACGCGATCGACGGCCGTGTAGCCGTTCGAGCCCCGGACGAACTGATCGAGGTACGGGCGAATCTCCGGCACCTTCATGTCGAGTGCGCTGGAGGGCAGATAGATGAGCGCGCTGGCCAGCGTGTTCTCGATGATCTCTTTGATCTTCGGATAGGCGATGCTCGCCATCACGCGGTAGGCCAGGCCGTACTCGAGATTGGGCAGCACGTAACCGTCGGTCCACGGAATCGGCGTGCGCGCCATGGCGTCGGTGAGCCCCCAGAACAGATTGCGCCAGGCGAGCACTTCGCCCACCTGCGCCTGCACGCCGCGGAAGTCCTTCACGCCCGTGGCTTCGACGGCCTTCAGCAGGAGGCCGGCAACGAAGTCGAGCTTGACGGCGAGGCGTGTGCAGCCCTGGAACATGAAGCGCGGCAGGAAACCCGAGCGCGGGAAGAAGTTGTTCACTTTGTCGATGTCGCCGTACGCGAACACGTTCTCCCACGGCACGAAGACCTTGTCGAAGACGAGAATCGAATCGTTCTCGTCCATGCGGCTGGAGAGCGGGTAGTCGAAGGGCGTCCCGACGGTGGCGGCGGCGAGCTCGTACGACGGCCGGCAGAACAGCTTCACCCCCTCGGCGTGGGTCGGCACCATGCACACGAAGGCGAACGGCGCGGTCTTGATCGGCAGCGCGCCGTTGTTGGCGATGAAGTTGAAGTGCGTCAGGCTCGATGTCGTCGCCACGACCTTCGCGCCGCTCACGATCAGGCCGCCGTCGGTCTCCTTCTCGACGTGCATGTACACGTCCTTGACCTCGTCGAGCGGCTTGTCACGGTCGACCGGCGGGTTGACGATGGCGTGGTTGACGAACGACACCTCTTCCTGCACGCGCTTGTACCAGACGCGCGCGTTGTTGTCGAAAGGCGTGTAGAAGGACGAGTTCGCACCCAGCGTCGCGAGAAAGGCGGCCTTGTAGTCGGGGCTGCGGCCGATCCAGCCGTAGGTGACCCGTGCCCACTCGGCAATGGCGTCGCGCGCGCCCACCAGCTCGTCGACGTTCCGCGTCGCGCGATAGAACCGGTGGGTGAAGCCGCCGTTGCCGGTGTCGGTGTCCATCGTCAGCGCCGGCTTGCGGGGGCCGTCGTGCAGCGCGTCGTAGAGCCGCGCGATCATCCGCACTGTATTGCGGAACGCCGGATGCGTCGTCACATCCTTCACGCGCTCGCCGTAGATCCAGATCTCTCGGCTGTCACGGATGCTGTCGAGATACTCGGCTCCGGTGAGCGGCCGGACACGCGTGGCGCTGTCATTGCCTGTGACGATGGACATCGAACGACCTCCTGAATCGTGAGCGCCAGATTCTACCTGCGAAGACGGAGGCGGGCGAACCCGTTGCTGAAATCGGTATAACCCGTTTCAGGCGAGGTATGGCCGCGTCGGCGCCGAGCGCGGTCCAAATTCTGCGATCAGATCCAAATCGTTAGATTCGGTAGCCGCGTGCGGACGTCGATCGCGCGTGACGGCGATGCAGTCGTCAAAAACGGCCATGTTCCGTGGGTTGTCGTGGCGGTATGACCTCCGTTCATCGTGCGCATGACGTTGCTCCGAGTGTGAAGCGTGCCTATCATGCGCCGCAACCTAAGGATTCCGCGAGTCCGGAGCAAGGATCCCACGAGTCCACAGTAAGGATTCAGCGAGTCCACAGAGAGCCCCGAGAAGGTGGTCGAGTAAGGAGGCGAAGGTATGCGTGGATTGGTGAAGGCTGTATTCGCGCTCTCGTGTCTGCTCTTGATGCCATCGGTGGCGTACGCGCAAGGAGCCATCGCCGGTACGGTGAAAGACCCCTCAGGCGCCGTCCTGCCCGGCGTCACCGTTGAAGCGGCGAGCCCGGTGCTGATTGAGAAGACCCGCAGCGTCGTGTCCGACGGCTCGGGGAACTACCGAATCGAGGACTTGCGGCCCGGCACCTACACGGTCACGTTCACACTGTCTGGATTCAACACCCTGAAGCGCGACGAGCTGCTGGTGTCGGGATCGGCCGTGACCACGGTTGAGGCGACATTGCGCGTCGGCTCGGTGGAAGAAACTATCACCGTCACGGGCGAGTCACCGATCATCGACACGACCAACACGAGGAAGCAAGTCGTGCTCGATCACGACGCGGTCCAGAACCTGCCAAGCTCACGTCAGTACTTCACGCTGGCACGAATGGCGGCAGGCACGTCCGGCGGCGGCGGTGACGTGGGTGGGAGCGCCGGCATCGCCGATGTCGGCCAAAGCCTCACGGCACACGGCAGCAAGGCGGTCGATCAGCGCGTGATGCTGAACGGCGTCAGCATCATGACGCTGCAGGCCGGCGGCAACATCGGCGGCCAGCAGCCCGATGTGGGTTCGGCGGCCGAAATCGCCATCGACACGTCGTCGCTGTCTGCCGAAGGGCCGACGGGTGGCGTGCGAATCAACTTCATCCCCAAGGACGGCGGCAACAGGTTCGGCAATTCGACGTTCTTCTCATTCGCGAACAATTCGATGCAGGGGACCAACTACACCGACGAGCTCAAGGCCAGAGGGTTGGCGACGCCGACCAAGATCGACCACGTCTGGGACTTGAACGAATCGGTTGGCGGCCCCATTGTCAAGGACAAAGCGTGGTTCTGGTTCTCGACGCGCTTCAATCGCGCGGACTCGTTCGCCGGCATCTTCGAGAACAAGAACGCGTTCAATCCGAACGCATGGGCGTACGTGCCCGACCAGAACGCCCCGGCGAAAAATCACGGAGAGGTGCAGCAGAACAACTTGCGCATCACCTGGCAGGCGGCGCCGAAGATCAAGGTCGCGTTCGAGCAGAAGATCGATTCATTCTGCAACTGCCCGTTTCAGGCCGGTGCCATTGCTGCAACCAATAACGGTGTGTTCAATGCTCTGCAGGCCGCTCCCGAAGCCGCCCGCGATCGGCGCTTCCCGCGGCTCCGGCAAGAGCACGTGGAATTCACGTCGCCCGTGACCAACAAGCTGCTGCTCGAGTTCGTCGGCATGCACCTGTTCGAACGCTGGGGCAACATGGACCTTCGGTCCGAGAGCAACGGCGGCTCGCTGACCGACGCCGAGGCAGCCGCGATTCAGAAGATGATCTCGGTAGTCGATTCGTCGAACGGCATGATGTACCGCAGCTTCGCCTCCGCTCCGGCCGGCGGCAGCGGAGCCGGGGGGCTCAACAACACGCTTGTACCCAACTACACCTATCGCGTGGCTGCGTCGTACGTCACCGGCACACACGCCATCAAGACCGGCTGGAACGACACGTGGGGATACCAGCAGGTGTCCAACTACGCCTATCAACCGATCAGCTACACATTCAACAGTTCGACACCGACGTTCGTCACCGAGTACGCGGCCCCATATACCGTGACCAGCAATGAGGACCACGACTTCGGCGCGTTTGTGCAGGACACCTGGAAGACGAGTCGGACGACGCTCACAGGGGCGATCAGGTACGACTGGTTCAAGACGTCCTTTCCGGAACAGACGATCGGGCCTGGTCCCGCATTACTCGGCCTTCAGAACCGAAACATCACCGTCCCCGCGCAGGACAACACCAGCTGGAAGGACCTCACGTATCGATCCGGAGTCGTCTTCGACCTGTTCGGCGACGGCAAGTCGGCGGTGAAGGTGGCGGCGAACAAGTATCTCCTCGGGCAGACACTGAACAACCTGGGCGCTGCCACGACAAATCCGCTCAACGCACTGCGAACGTTCACGTCCCGTAGTTGGACCGACTCGAACGGCAACTTCGTCGTCGATTGCAACCTGGCGAACAAGGCGGCGCAGAACCTGACGGCGAGCGGCGGCGACAACTGCGGCGCGCTCGCCAACCAGGACTTCGGCACCACCTTTCCTGGTGCGACGTTCGATCCGGATTTGCTGACCGGTTGGGGACACCGGGCGAGCAACTGGGAATTTTCGGCGGGTATCCAGCAGCAGCTTCATCCGCGCATTTCGCTGGACGTCGCCTATTACCGGCGTATCTGGCAGAACTTCCCGGTCGTCGATAACGTCCTGGCGGCACCCAGTGACTTTCAGCAGTTCACGATGACCGTGCCGACCGACTCGCGCTTGCCCGGCGGCGGCGGCTACCCGTTGACCTACTACAACATCAACCCGGCCGATCCTGTGAACAGCCGAGGATTCGGATTCACCCAGAACAACTACACGCTGTCGGACAAGTTTGGCAAGGAGTACGAACACTGGAACGGTTTCGACATCAGTGTGAATGCTCGCCTCGCGAACGGTCTCCGGTTCCAGGCGGGGACCGGCACCGGGCGAACCGTCACCGACAACTGCGAGATCATCGCGCAGCTACCTGAGATGTTGAGCTGGGGCGCCACAAACGCGGCCGCCGTTGCCGCAAACGGGAATCAGCCGCAACTCGCCAAGGAGTTCTGCCACCTCCAGGAACCGTGGATGACCGGCTTCAAAGGGCTGGCGTTCTACACGATTCCCAAAGCGGATGTGCAGGTCGCGGCGACGTTCCGCAGCGTGCCTGGCCTCGCGAACACCTTTGGCGGGGGAGCCGGCGGCGCGCAGCCGTCAGGGCTGGCCGCGAATTTCGCAGCGACTAATGCCTATCTCGCCGCAAACTCGAACCTCGGACGTGCGCTCTCTGGAGGCGCTGCAAACACACCAGTGGTCATCGTCAATCCGGACACGACATACCTCGACCGCGACAACCAGCTTGATTTCCGGATCGGAAAAGTGTTTCGCTGGTCGGGCACCAGAACGACGGTCAACCTCGATATGTACAACCTGTTGAACAGCAACACGGTGCTGACCGCTAATCAGACGTACTCGCTTGTCAACAACCCCTGGCTGACGCCGACCGCCATCGCGAATCCGCGACTGTTCAAGATCAGCTTCACGTTTGATGTCAGATAGCCACTGATTCGTCCCTGCGCTGAAGGATCGGACCTTGTCGAGAGGTCTCGATCCTTCAGCGCGTCAGCTTCCTCCAGGCCCGCCGCGTGATATGCCCTCGGCTGTCGTTTCCCTTCTTTTCTTCTGTTCCGGCGTGAGCAGTCCTGTGTACCAGGTCGTCTAGGTGCGTCAGTTCGGAAATGTCTTTGGCGCGACGGTGTATTCGACATCGCTGATCGTCGCCATCTTCATGCTGGGTCTCGGCTCGGGAGGCTATCTGGTCGGCCGCTGGGTTGATCGTCGGTACCTCCAGGCGCCCGAGTCGCTGCTGCGCGCCTATGGGTTCGTCGAGTTCGCGATCGCGGGGCTCGGGCTCGCGATTTCGCTGGCATTGCCCGCACCTTCAGGCGCTGGCGACGCTCTTTTCATCGTACGCGGCGGACAACGCTGACAGCGCCGGATGGTTCGCTCTGTCGCCGCTGTCGTACGCCGCACGAGCAGCGATCGCACTCGGCATGCTCGGTCCCATCGCGTTGCTGATGGACGGCACGCTGACGTTGCTGATTCGTCATCGCGTCCGCGCTGATGTCGAGCGTGCCGCCAGGTGGAAGATTGCTGTTCTGTATGCCGTCAACACGGCCGGCGCGGCGGCGGGCGCGTTCCTGACCGATTTCGCGCTCATTCCCGCCGCAGGTCTCCGCGCCACGCAGCTGGTTGCCGTCGGCCTCAACGTCGTTGCCGGCGCTGGAGCCCTGCTGCTGTCGAGGTCTGTCGCGAGACTCCCGATGAAGGCTCCGGCGCCGGCCCGCCGCCGCCAGAAGATCGCGATCGTGCCCGAGTCGCCGCCGACAGAATTCCTCGACCGGCATCGACACGTCGTGATCGGGACGTGCGTGGCGCTGATGCTCTCAGGATTTGCCGCGATGGGCATGGAGATGCTCTGGCTGTGCCACTTCAATCTGCTGCTGGGCGGTTTTCGCGCCGTGTTCTCGCTCGTGCTGACGATCATGCTGACCGGTATCGGCAGCGGCGCGTTCATCGCCGGCGTCATCACTCGGTGGTCGGCGAAACCGGTTCAGCATCTGATGATGGTGCAGGCGCTGCTGGCGGCGGCCCTGCTGCTCGGACTGGCCTCGAACAGTTTTTCAGATCTCGATCGCGAGCGTCACGCGATCGAAGCAGCGCTGGCGGGTCTCTCTCCCTTCGGCCGTCGCTCGCGGAGCTCTGGTACAACGTGCGCCCGATGCTCATCGAGCTGGGTGTCCCGTCGCTTCTGATGGGCGCGTCGTTTCCCCTCGCCAATGCCGTCGTTCAACACGCCGAGCGCGCCGTCGGCACCCGTGCGGGCGTGCTCTATCTCACAAACGCCGCGGGCGCCGTCTGCGGATCGATCGTGACGGCTTATGTGCTGTTGCCCCTGTTGGGCATACAGGCCAGCGCCACGATTCTCGCGCTCGTGGCCGCGCTGCCGATTCTTCCGCTCGCGTTCATCATCGACCGGCGTGCGGCACTCGGTGCTGTGCTCGCGCCGGTGCTCGTCGCGGCCGTGTCGGTCGGCTGGTGGCTTCGCGTCCCCTCGAATGACATCCTGCGGCGCTCTCTGGCTCCGCCATCTGCCGGCGAACGGCTAGTCACCGTCCGCGAAGGCGTCACTGAAGTGGTCGCCGTCACCGAAGTGCCGGGCCGTGGCCGGAGCCTCCTGACGAATGGCCATGCCATGTCGTCTACGGCCCTTCTTGACCAGCGGTACATGCGTGCGCTCACGCATATCCCCCTGTTAATGTCGTCGGCCCATCCCTCGCGGGTCCTGGTGATCGGTTTCGGCGTTGGCAACAGCACCGACGCAGCCGCGCTTCACCCGAGCGTCGAACGCGTGGATGTCGCTGACCTTTCCCGTGCGATCCTCGAGGACGCCGGCTATTTCCATGACACGAACCATGACGTCCTGCGTGATCTGCGCGTCCGGATCCATGTCAACGACGGCCGACAGCATCTGCGCATGCAGGCGGCGGCGACCTACGATCTCCGGGGTGGCGGCGCTGTACTCGCGCGAGTTCTACAAGCTGGCGCGCTCGCGGCTGAAGCCGGGTGGGTTTCTCAGCCAGTGGCTGCCGGCGTACCAGGTGCCTGCAGAGACGAGCCTCGCGATGGCGCGCGCGTTCATCGACGTGTTTCCGGTGTCCGTGCTTCTGTCGGGGATGCAGGGAGAGCTCCTGCTCGTGGGGACGACCAGTGCCTCCATCCAAGTCGATCCGGATCGGCTCGCGAGGGCGCTCGAGCAGTCACCAAAGGTCGCGGCGGACCTGCGCCGGCTCGATCTCGGCACCGTCACTGAAATTGTTGGCACGTTCGTTGGATCGGCTGACACGCTCGCCCGAGCGACGCGCGACTCCCTGCCGGTGTCAGATGACCGTCCTCTTCAGGAGTACGGCGTCCACTCCGTCCTCAGCTCAGGACCGAGCGGCGTGCCGGCCGCGTTGTTCGATCTGTCCGCGGCGTCCAGGTGGTGCCCTCGATGTTTCAATGGAGACCGATCGACGCCTGCAGCCGCCGGACTGGACACGTACCTGGCGCTGCTCGACGAAGCGTACCACGCGCCGGCAGGCGCACGGACTCTCGAGCCGCGCCACGCCGAGACGCGGCGAATTCTGGGCAGCGAGTACCTGGGTGCGATCCTTCCTGATAGCGACGCCGTCTACAACATCATCGGCGTGACGCTGTTGCGCGAAGGCCGTTATGCCGAAGCGGCCGAGGCCTTCACTGCCGCACTCAAACGGCGCCCTGATTCTGCCGACGCCAACCGCAATCTCGGAACGGCGCTGGCCGCGACCGGACATGCGTCAGAAGCCATCGCGTACCTTCGTCGTGCCGTGCAGCTCGCACCTGACAACGGCGGCGCGCAATACGAGCTCGGGAATCTCTTGCTCGCGCGTCGCGAGTTCACGGAGGCGGCGACGTGTCTGCGAGAGGCAGTACGCGCACAGCCAGACTTCGCGGCCGGGCGCAACAGCCTCGGGATCGCGCTCGCGTCGCTCTGTGAGACGACTCAGGCGATCGAGCAGTTCAAGGAGGCCGTGAACCTGGATCCTCACTTTGGCGAGGCGCGCCGCAATCTGGCCTTGGCGTTACTGAACGAACAGAAAGGTTTTAGAGGTTCTAGAGGGTTCTAGAGGTTCAGGCGTTCGAAGGTTCTCCAATCGAACCTCTTAGAACCCTCTAGAACTTCCTGGAACCCCTAGAACCTCTCTTGCTTAGGTCACTTCGCTGAGCAATCGGTCCCGAGCGACCGCACCGACGACACGCGGAGACGCTCCGACGCACTCGCGGACGCGGACGCCGATGATCCCGCCGCTCCCGACGAGGACGAACCTGGTGTCGCCGACGAAGACGAGCCAGGCGCACCGGTCGTCGTCGACGAACTGCTCGACGTGTCAGGCGTTGCCGTGATTTCTACGCGCTTGCCCACGTACTTGGACAGGTCGTCGCTCTTGCCTTCAAGCGTGTAGGTCTTACCGCCGCTCGCCGACGATCCCGAGGTGCCGACGCTGCTCGCGGAGGAGCTGCTGCCACCGGGTGTCGTGCTCGATGCCGACGCGCTCGATGCGGGCATCGCGTTGGTGAGCGTGAACTGTTCGCCAGCGGCCGATCGCGCCGACGACGCCGAGCTGCTGGACGCGGCCGATGGACTGCCCTGCAGGCACCCGACCACCATCATGGAGCCGCTTGCAGGGGTCTGCCGCGAACTGGACTGGCCGGATGTCCCAGCCGTTCCCGGACGCTCGGACTGATCGGTGGCCGGCGGTTGGCTCGAGGGCGAGGGCGGGTTCGACTGGCTCTGTGCGGAAAGCACAGCGGCAAGCGCGAACGCGCACGCTGTCGTGATGCCGAAGGTTCGTTTCATTCACTCCTCCTGATGGACATGCTCGTCTTTTCGTCGTCTCGTATCGCGTTGGGCCGATTGCAATCGCAGCGCCAGTGCACGTGCGCTCGAGGTCGTCGGTGAACGCGGAACCACGATGCGACGACGTTTTCGGCGTCGAAAAAGACAACACCCGTCGTCTCTGCCGAACTCAGGCGGGCCGACTGTGTGGCAGCGACTCCAAGCTCGTGCAAGAATGATGTGCAGTCAGGGAGTGCAGATGCGACGAATGTTCACGGTAGCGGGCGTGATTGGAGCGGTGTCGATTCTCGTGTGGAGTGCGGTGCCGTCGGCGGCTCAGGGCCGCGGCGGCGGTCGCGGCGGCGCAGCGAAGCCGCCCTCAGCCCTGCGAGCGGTTCCTGCGGAGACGACGGCGGCGAGGGCCAAGGATCTGAACTGGAAGGGGCCGCGCACGCCTTGGGGGCACCCTGACATCTCGGGCATCTGGACGAGCGACGACATGCGCGGCGTCCCGATGTCGCGGCCCGCGGCTCAGGGCGATCGCGAGTCGCTCACAGCTGAAGAATTTGCGAGGCGCGCCGGTATGGACGAGGCGTCGCGCGATCGCGCCGTCAATCAGGAAACGGTCCTGCGCAACGAGTTCGGCGTGCGGACGTTCGGTTACACGTCCTTCATCGTCGAGCCGGCGAACGGACAGATGCCCGCGCTGACGCCGGCCGGCAATGCGCACCGCGCCTCGACGTTCAACGTCGGCACGTTCGGAAGCGGGCCGTTCGACGACTTCAAGGATTTCACGCTCTACGATCGCTGCATCACCCGCGGCGTGAGCGGCATTCTGCCGGTGCTCTACGGTAACGGCATCCGCATTGCGCAAACCCCAACCGAGGTGGTGATCAGCTACGAGATGATTCACGACACGCGCGTGATTCCGCTGGACGGGCGGCCGCATCTGGGATCGTCGATTCGGCAGTACATGGGCGATGCGCGCGGCCACTGGGAGGGCGACACGCTCGTCGTCGAGACGACGAACTTCACGGATCGCACCGCGTTCGGTGCGCCGCACAGCGACAAGCTGAAGCTGACCGAGTGGTTCACGCGGATCGATCCGCAGATGATCGACTACCGGATTCGCGTCGACGATCCCGTGACGTTCACGGCGCCGTTCACGCTGCGGCTGACAATCACCGAGCAGCCGAATTACCAGCTGTACGAGTACTCCTGCCACGAAGGCAACAGTGCGGTTCGCGACGCGCTGAGCGGCGAGCGCGCGTACGACAAGGCGGTGGCGGAGGCGATTGCCAAGGGCCAGCCGATTCCGCCGCGGACCATGGGGATGGAGGTCTATACCGGCGGCGCCGTCGAAGGGCGGCAGCCGGTGAGGGAATTCGGCTTCGGAAAGTAGGGGACTACGCGGCCACTGCTGCTGGTGACGACGCTCGTCGCGGCCGTGCCGGTGGCCGCACACGCGGCCGAACCCGCCCAGCAGCGGCCCGATCCCCGAACGCCGGTCTTTGGAGCCTCCTCGCAGCGGCGGTCCATCCGCCGCGCCCCAGACCTCGGACGTCTCGAAGATTGGCTCGATCGCGTCGCGGCACATCAGCCTGGCGCAGTCGACGAGCCCGCGAAATACGTCGCGAGCTGGCAGCGCCACGAGCTCGAGGATGCGCTGCTCGATCTGAGCGCGCTCTTTCAGATTCTCTTTCAGCCAAACAAGCCGCGCTTTCCGTCGGTGACGCGTCCGCTGACCACGGAGGAAGTGGACGAGCTGCGGCGCCTCGCCGATCGCGAATGCGATCGAGCGCTCGGCGTCCGCTGTGTGACCCTCGGCGGCATCGAGCCAGGCTATGCGAAGCGCGTGGCCAATCGCGTCCTCAAGCATGCGGCGCTGCTCCACACCGACATCGCGTTGCTCGTGCCGTCGGCGGCCGATCGGGTTGGTGTCCACGCGGGATTCGTGCTGCCCGTGTGGGAGAGCGTGCTGGTCTCCGACGGCAGGCAGGAGAACGTGGGCCTCGGCGGCGCACACTGGGATGTTGCCCGGTGGCTGTTCGACCGTGTGCAGCCTGCCCCCTCGCAGGACGCAGTCGTGCTCGACTGGTATCAGAGCGTCGCGGCGTCGTTCGCGAGCAAGCGCCAGATGGCCGAAGCGGAGCCGCATCTCGAGCAGGCGCGCCGGCTGTTTCCCTCGAACGCGGAGATCCTGGGTGCGAGCGGTGCGCTGTACGAAACGATGGCGATGCCCCGAATCCAGAACTTCGTGCGGGAGGCACAGGCGCGCGGCGAGCGCACCGCGGTCGGATCCGAACGGGCGAACCTGCGCCGCGCCGAGGACTTTCTGAAGCACGCGCTGGAAACCGACGCGGGAAACGCCGAGGCGCGCGTCCGGCTCGGGCACGTCCTCGGCCGACAGGGCCGCCATCAGGAAGCCGCGGACCTGCTCAGGAGGGCGGTGGCCGACACGGCGGCCGATCCGCTGAACCAGTACTACGCGGCGCTCTTCCTCGGCACCGAGCAATCGGCCCTTGGCCAGTTCGACGAGGCGCGGCGGTCGTTCGAGCTCGCGTCAGCGCACGCGCCGAACGCGCAGTCGCCGTACCTGGCGCTCAGCCAGCTGGCGAGGCGCGCAGGCGATCGGGCCGGTGCCCTTCGCGCGATGGAGCGCATGCTGGCGCTGCCGCCCGACGGCGCAGACCGATGGGATCCGTGGTGGTCATATTCCGACGAGCCGGCCGGCCGGGCGGAGTCACGCCTGGAACACGTGCGCGCCAGGCTGTATCTGGCGGCAGAGGAGCGATGAAGCCATGAGGAGGATCGCTCTCGCCACGTCGCTCGTTCTGTGTTTCTCGCATGCGCCGTCCGCCTGGCAGCAGCCGGCCTTCTCGAGCAAAGTCGAAGCGGTTCGCGTCGACGTGCTGGTGACCGACAAGGGACAGCCGATCCGCGGGCTTTCGCTCGGCGATTTCGAGCTGCTCGACAACGCCGTGCCGCAGCAGCTCGATCTGGTGAGCTTCGAACAGATTCCCCTGAACCTGGTGCTGGTGCTCGACATGAGCAGTAGCGTCGTCGGCGAGCGGCTCGAGCATCTCCGCGCCGGCGCACGCTCGGTGCTCGACGGGCTGAAACGCGAGGATCAGGCCGCGCTGGTCACGTTCAATCACGCCGTTGTGCGCGGCGCGCCGCTGAGCGGCGCCCTCGATCGCGTGCGTGACGGCCTGGCGCGGCCAGTGATTGCAGGAGAGACGTCGCTCGTCGATGCCGTCTATTCAGGCATGCTCGTGGGCGAGTCCGATGCCGGCCGGGCGCTCGCGATCGTCTTCAGCGACGGCCTCGACACCGCGAGCTGGCTCACGACGGACGCCGTCCTCGACACGGCCAGGCGCTCGGACGTAGTGGTTTACGGCGTCACGGCCGGCGAATCGCCGCGCCGATCGTTTCTGCACGAGCTGACCGATCTCACGGGCGGCACGCTGCTCGACGCCGGGTCGGCCGAGAACGTCGGCGCGACGTTCCGCAAGGTGCTCGAGGAGTTCCGGCAGCGCTATCTCGTGAGCTACTCTCCACGCGGCGTCGTTCGGGGGGGATGGCATCGGCTCGAGGTGCGGGTCAAACGAGCGAACGCCACCGTGAAGGCGCGACCGGGATACCTTGCCGACTAAGAATCGGGACGGATGCGACAACACCTGATCATCGACGCGGACGACACGCTCTGGGAAAACAACATCTACTTCGAGCGGGCGTTCGATCGCTTCGTGGCGTTTCTCGCGCACGCCAGCCTGTCGGCCACACAGGTGCGTGATGTGCTCGACGAGATCGAGCGCGTGAACGCGAGAATTCACGGCTACGGGTCGTTGAATTTCGGACGCAATCTTCGCCAGTGCTACGAGCGGCTGGCCGAGCGCGCGATTGCGGACGCCGACCTCGAAGTCGTCGTGCGGTTTGCCGAGGAGATTCTCGAGGAACCGATCGAGGTGATCGAGGGTGTGCCCGACACGCTCGCGTATCTGTCGGAGCGGCACGAGTTGACGCTGTTCACGAAGGGACACGCCGACGAACAGCGTCTGAAGATCGATCGGTCGGGCCTGGCTGGCTACTTCGTACACGTCGCGATTGTCCGGGAGAAGGAGGCAGCGGCGTACCGGCAGCTCGTGGAGGAGCGGGGCATGGAGCCGTCGCGGGTTTGGATGATCGGCAACAGCCCGAAGTCCGACGTGAATCCCGCGCTCGAAGCGGGACTCAACGCCGTGTTCGTTCCGCACGCGCGGACGTGGGTGCTGGAGAAGGAAGAGATCCGGCCGGGCGCGGGACGGCTGCTGACCGTCGATCGCTTCAGCGATCTGCGCGAGCACTTCTGAGGCGCCGCGCGCTCCGCGTACCCGGCCGTGTGAATCGTGCCGACAGTCTGTGGCTACGTCACCCTCACTCGCACGCGGCCGCCAGCACCTTTCCGGATTCGACCTTGAGTGCCGGACCCGCTGCCGCTGTCGTCGTCGCAGCGGACTCCGTCGATGAGTCCAGCGTGCCGCTCAATTCGAGCTTCTTTCCCACGTGCGGTTTGAGCGCCGACTCGTTCGCGATCAGACGATAGGTCTGAGCTCCTCCGGCGGCCGTCGTGGTCGCGGTGCTGGTCGCCGCGCCGGATGAGGCGCTCGCGTTGGTGAGCACAAATTTCATGGCGTCGTCGGTTTTGGTCCCGCTTGTACCGGTCGCGCCCGGCGTGCTGGTCGCCGCGGCTGAGGCCGACGGCGCTTCCTTGAGGCAGCCCGTGATGGTCACCTTGTCGGCGCTGCTTGCGGGCGCCGAAGCAGCCGGGGGACTCGTTTGCGCGCCGCCCGGTGCGGGACTCGGGGGCTGCTGAGCGGGCGGCGGCTGCTGAGCGGTGGCGACCATCGCCGCCGCGGCCACGATTGCTGTACACGTTGCTGTCCAGATTGATTTCCTCATGACACCTCCAAAGACCGGCGCGGAGTGCAACGATCGGTCCCGCCTGCAACGGATCAGATTCCCGTGGTGCCGAGGTGGGATTTGACTCTGACGTTGGGGAAGAGCGGATCGTCGTCTCCGCGATGGAGGTGCAGGCGTGGACGTGACGATCTTCACCGGACCGGGCTGCGTCTCATGTCAGCGGGCCAAGGCGTTCTTGCGCGATCATCAGATCGAGTTCACCGAGCGCGACGTCGCGGCCGATCCTGCGGCTGTGGAGGAACTCGTGAAGCGGGGATGCCGCCGGCTGCCGGTGATTCTGATTGACGGGGACGTTGTGCAGGGATTCGACCTGCAGGATCTAGTGCAGCGGCTCCGATTGCCGCAGCCGCCATGACGGCGACTACTCCTGCTGGCTATTCAGCGTGAAATCGAGATTCGTGTCGTCGACAGCGTGCACCGTTTGCTCGACGCTCTCGTAGCCGGTCTTGCTCGCACGAACGGTCAAGTCGCCGGGGAGCACACGCTGCATGGTATACACGCCGGATGCGTTCGTGCGCGCGCTCAACCCTTTGTTCGGCCCAGAGGTAAGTTCGACGACAACATCGTTCAACAGCAGCGAGTTGAACGGGGTAAATGGCGGGGGGCCGCCGCTACCGGCCGCCAGGACTCTGCCACCGAGCATGATGCCGAGGTGAAGGGTGAAATCGAGCACCGTCGGGCCTGAGACCTGAACAGCCATGACATCGACCCGTTCATAGCCTGGATGTTTGGCGCTTGCGCTGTACCCGCCGGCCGGGAGACTGCCGCGGAACACTCCCGCGGCATCTGAATAAGCGGTGAAGGACGGCGCACCCTGGCGTGAGGTGAAGGCGTCGCCACCGACGTAGACACTCGCGCCTTGGAGCGGCAAGCCGTCGGTGTCTCGTACCGTCCCTGATACCGCGTACGTGGTCGGCGACGGGGATGGCACAGGCGTGGGCGTCACCGGTGCGCTGACGTCGCTGCCGCAGGACCCGAGCAGCATGGTGAGAACGGTGAGAACGAGCAGACTGCTACGACTCACGTCGAGCGAACTCCGGCAACCTACCTACCATGACGGTCGGCGCCAGCCAACAGCTTTTCGATGGATGAGCTTTCATCGCCGAGATTGGCCGGCGTGAAAGAGACGGGGCTTCCTAGCGTATTACGGACGAGCCGGACCGGGGGACGAGCCAATCGGCATCATTCGCGTCGCATCGTGCTGAGGGCGACGCAGGCGAGGATCCACGCGCGGACCCGGTACTGAGCAGCGCGCTGTTTTCTCGCGGCTCCTCCAGGACGTGCGCGTTCCGCCGCGACGACGGCTGAGCGAGCCGACATGTGAGGAGGCATGCGCGCGACGCGGTCCTTAAAGGCCGCCACTCAGTCGCCTGTGCTGTTTGATTCCGGAAGCTGAATCGCCCCGTTGTCTTGGTTTGGTTTACGTGGAGAGGGAGCCGCGACGCCTGAAGCGCCGTCGTTATTGGCATCGTTCGGGTCGTCGTCAAACGTTCGGAAGATTTCATCCAAGCCAAGACGATCCGGGTCGCGGTCCTCAGCCAATGTAATCGGCCTGCCTTCGATAGCACGATGGTTGCCGCTGCGGTTCGATTCGCACGTATAGGTTTCCCTTACCGCGTTGTCGCTCGACCGATTGAGAGCCGATTCGGATCCGTGTGGCTGTCAAATTGGCCGTCAAATCGGGATCGAAGCTCGAAGTTCCTTAGAGACTGCTGTTTTTCCTAAGGAATTTGGAGCCGGCGCGCGGACTTGAACCGCGGACCTGCTGATTACGAATCAGCTGCTCTACCAACTGAGCTACGCCGGCGGTGGTGGGATCCGGGCACGCCCGCGGCGCACCCGAAGCCTCATCTTAGCACTGGATGTCGAAGGGAAGGGTGGATCAGGCCGACCAGAGCGGTTCGAACGACGGTTGGGCCGACGATCCGCGCTGGCCCACCAGGCGCCGCAGTTCGCGGACCTCGGCGCTCAGCGTGCGCAGTTCCTCGGCCAGCGACTCCTGCTCCGACTTCGTGCGCGGCATCGTCGCGCGATCGAGCAGCCGTTCGAGGCGATCGAGCTGCGCCGACAGGCGGCGCGAGAGGCGGGACTGGAGCGTCGGCACTATTTCCCCGTCAGACTGCCTGGAAGCCGGTCGACTGCCACGCCAGCGTCCCGACGTCGAGGCGCGGCTGGTTTTTCGGCTTGTTCGTGTGAGCGACGGCGTGCGCCATCACCGTCCGCAGGGTCTGCATCAGCATCGCGCCCGTTTGCGCCAGCCGCGGAAACGCTTCTTCAATCACCGACGTCAGCCACTGTTCGCCGAGCGGCGTCACCGTCAGCAGCACGCGGCGACGGTCTTTCGGGTCCCGCGCGCGCTCGACGAATCGCCGCCGGACCAGATCGTCCACCAGGGCGTCGGCCGCGAAGCGTTCGACGCCCATCCACTGCGCGAGCAGGCCAACCGTCGCGAAGCTGCCCTCGCGCGGCGACTTGATCGTCAGCAGCGTCAGGCACTGCTGCCAGGTGATGTTGCCTTCCTGCGTGAAGCTTTCGTCCGCCGCGAAAAGGCTGAAGAGCGCGCAGCGAAAATCGACGAGCGCTCGGAAGTCGTTTTGAGCGGGTGCGGTGGTCATCATCGGCTTCTGCTCTGTCGTTGAAAGTTGGGTTGTTGTAACGTTCGCCAATCGAGCATCGACATGAGCAATTGGAAGGCCACAGATGAGGCGGTTGCAGCACGGTTGCATCTCACTGAATGGACGCGGGTTAGCCTTACCGACGAAAGTGAGCGCAATGGCGATAACAAGACTGTATGTGACAGAAGGGGACATCGCGAATACCAATTCTGTCGTTGTCCGGCAAAAACACGATGTTTTTCAGGCTTAATCCGGCATCTGTTCCGATCCGAACCACCCCATCTCACTTTGAGACAGCCGGATCGTGCGCTTACGGTCATCACCGTGAATCATGGTTGAGACATTTCGTCGCGAACTGGCCACGCGTGCACAAGGCGACGCGCACGACATCACGCCGGTGGTTGCGGACGCGGTGACGCGCTCTTCCGCCGCTGCCGGCATCGTCACGGTGTTCGTGGTGGGATCGACGGCCGGCGTCACGACGATCGAATTCGAGCCGGGCGCCGTGTCGGATCTCAATCGCGCGTTCGAGGCACTCGCGCCGCGCGCGGCCGACTCCCGCCATCATCTGCGGTGGGGCGACGACAACGGATCGAGCCACGTCAGGGCCGCGCTGCTCGGGCCGTCCATCATGGTGCCGTTCACCAATCGCGAGCTCCTGCTCGGCACCTGGCAGCAGATCGCGCTCGTGGAATTCGACACGCGTCCGCGCAAGCGCGAAATCATCTTGCAGATCATCGGAGAATAGACGTGAGGACGCGATGAAGGCGAAGGCGAATACAGAACGTGCGCTGTGCGCGGCAGTGGCTGCGGTCTGGATTGCGGGCGGGCTGGGCGCCGCCCAGGGACCGCCGCCCGGTAAGGCCGATCTCGTCGGCGCGTGGACTCTCGCAGCGGAAGATCGCCGCGATGAGGCGGACACCGTGATTGCGACAACCGCGGCGCCGCGCGGCCTTCTCGTCTACGACGCCGCCGGCCACGTCATGATGGTTGCGACGCGCGGAGGCCGGCCGGCCAACCGTGCGGCTCAGGCGACTCCTGAGGAAGCGCTCGCCACCTTCAACAGCGTCGCGGGATTCTTCGGAACGTACGAGGTCGTGGCGGGGGAAAGCGCCTCGCGGATCGTGCATCGCGTGCAGGGGGGACTCAATCCGAACCGGATGGGAGCGGACGAGACGGTGACGTTCACGATGGCTGGCGATCGGATGACCACCACGTGGCCCTCTTCGGGCGGCATGCGCATCCGGCGGACGTGGGAACGCGCGCCGGCACTCGAGTCGATGTCAGCGGCCGACCGCCGCCTGGTGGGCTTCTGGGAATGGACGTCCGAGAAGCGGGCCACCAGCGCCGGCGCCCTGATCTCCGAGAACCATCGTGACAAGAGCATGATCGTGTACACGCCGAGCGGCCACGTCGCGGTTCACTTTCTGCCGCCTCCTCGCCGCCGTTTCGCCGAGGAGCGGCCGACCGCCGATGAAGCGCGGGCGGCGATGGCCGGTTACGTGTGCTACGAAGGGATCTTCACGACCTTCCCCGAGCGCGGCTTCGTGCACCACTACCTGCTTGCGTCGCTACAGCCGGCGGCGGCCGGCGACAGGTTCCGCCGGTTCTTCGAGATCGTCGGCGACGAGCTCAGCCTGCGCCTCCCCGAGGCGGTGGTCAACGGCCAGGCAACGCGTACCACGGTGACGCTCCGGAAGATCAGCGGCGAAGCGCAGATGCTGCCGACGCGTACTGCTCGTCCGTAACGGGCTCCATCCACGTCGTCGATGCGTTCACGTTGATGGCGAGGTGCACGCCGCGCGAGGCGCCGGTCGCGCCGTGCCAGTGTTTCTCGCCAGGCTGAATGACCACGGCGTCGCCCGCGACGGCCTCGTACGGCTCTTCGCCAAGCTTTTGCACCTTGATGCGTCCCTCGACGACGAGCAGCCACTGAGGGCCCGAGTGGGTGTGCCAGTGCGTGCGCGCGCCGCGTTCGAACTCGACGCGGTACACGTTCACGGGAGTGCCGGCCGCGTCACTCGCGAGTGTCTTTCTGGTAACGTCTCCGGTGAAGGTGTTCGGGTCTCCGCCTTCTAACGGTGTCTCTGCCGCACGAAAGATCTTCATCGCCTGAGCTCCTGGCGCGTGCTACGATAAATGGTTTAGGCGACGCCTGCAATTCGCGACAGGGAGATCGCCAGAGACCCCATGGCCGCAGACCCCGCCTCGGCGCCCCAGCAGGGGACCGCTGAAGCCGCGGACCTCGTCGTCCGCGGCGCTCGTACGCACAATCTCAAGAACATCGACCTGACGCTGCCCGTCGGCAAGCTGATCATCGTCACGGGCGTCAGCGGATCGGGCAAGTCGTCGCTTGCCTTCGACACGATCTACGCCGAAGGACAGCGGCGCTATGTGGAATCGCTGTCGGCCTATGCGCGTCAGTTCCTCGAGCGCATGGAAAAGCCCGACGTCGACCGCATCGACGGCATCTCGCCCGCCATTGCGATTCGCCAGAAGAACAGCATCCGCAACCCGCGGTCCACGGTGGGGACGACGACGGAAATCCACGATTACATGCGGCTGCTGTTCGCGCGTGTCGGCCGGACATTCTGCCGCAATTGCGGCCGCGAAGTGGTGCGGGAAACGGCGGAGGTCGTGGCGCGACAGCTGAGCACACTGGCGCCGGGTACCCGCCTGCTGCTCGGGTTCGATCTTGAGGTTGTGACGTCCGCCGCGATCGTCGACGACCCGATCGGTGAGGCGGCCGAACCCGTCGACGAAGTGCACGAGGCGGGCGACGGCCTGAGCCTCCTGACCGGCGTCGAAGATGAGCAGAACGGAGCGGCGCAGGATTCGAAACCGTTGGCCGACACGCGCGAGAGCGAGCGTGCCGCCATCGCCACGACGCTCGACGGTCTTCGGCGGAAGGGTTTCCGGCGCGTCCTGATCGACGGCCAGGCGGTGTCGCTCGACGACGTGACGCCCGTGTCGCTGCAGGGGCAGACGCAGCTGCAGGTGGTCGTGGATCGCGTGCAGCTCGGCTCCGAAGACCTGCGGCAGCGGCTCACCGATTCGATCGAGACCGCGTACACCGAGGGGGGCGGTGCGGCCTGGGCCGTGGAGCGGCCCTCGGCGGGCGATCGCCAGACACCGGTCGTCCATCATTTTTCCGAGCGCTTCGAATGCCGGCCGTGCGGGATCACGTACGAGGATCCGCAGCCGCGGTTGTTCTCGTTCAATAACCCGTTCGGCGCATGCCCGACCTGCCACGGGTTCGGCAACATCATCGAGCTCGACGTGAACCTCGTCGTGCCCGATGCGACGAAATCGATCCAGCAGGGCGCCATCGAGCCCTGGAGCAAGCCGCATTACCGGACGCAGCTCGCTGATCTCAAACGCGTCGCGCGCCGTCACAAGATTCGCCTCGATGTGCCCTGGAATGACCTGACCGACGTTGAGCGGCAGTTCGTCATCGAGGGCGGCGGCTCGGGTGAGGACGCGTACGGAGGCGTGCGCGGCTTTTTTCAGTGGCTCGAGCGGAAGAAGTACAAGGTGCACGTCCGCGTGTTCCTGAGCCGGTATCGCGGCTACCTGACGTGTCCCGACTGCGGCGGGTCGCGGCTTCGTCGCGAGGCGCGCGACGTGCGCGTCGCCGACCGGACCATCGACCGTGTGTCGGCGCTGACCGTGCGCGAGGCGCAAACCTTTTTCGGGACGCTGGAGCTGTCGGAGAAGGAAGCGGCGATTGCCGACAAGGTGCTCAAGGAAATCAGGCGCCGCCTGGCGTTCCTGAGCGATGTCGGTCTCGACTACCTGACGCTCGATCGGCTGTCGTCAACGCTGTCCGGTGGAGAAGCGCAGCGCATCAATCTCGCCACGTCGCTGGGGTCGGCGCTCGTCGGCACGCTCTATGTGCTCGACGAACCGTCGATCGGCCTGCACTCGCGCGACAACCAGCGGCTCATCGCCATCCTCCGGCAGCTGCGCGACCAGGGCAACACCGTGCTCGTCGTCGAACACGACGCCGACATGATCAAAGTGGCCGATCACATCGTGGATCTCGGCCTCGGCGCCGGCGAGCAGGGCGGTCGAGTCGTCTACTCGGGAACCCTCGAAGGCCTGACCAGCGAAACGCGGTCGCTCACGTCGAAGTATCTCCGCCACGAGCTCGCGATTCCGGTGCCGACGACGAGGCGCCGCGGCACGGGACAGCAGATCCGTCTGCTCGGGGCGTCCGAACACAACCTGCGCCAGGTCGACGTCAGCATTCCGCTGAACACGCTCACTGTGGTCACCGGCGTGAGCGGATCGGGCAAGTCGACGCTCGTACACGATGTGTTGTATGCGGCCATCAAGCGCGCCAAGGGCGGCTGGGACAAGCGCGTGGGCGCGTTCCGCAAGCTCGAGGGGGTCGAATACATCACGGACGCGGTGCTGGTCGATCAGGCGCCGATTGGCCGCACGCCTCGCTCCAATCCGGTGACCTACCTCAAGGCGTTCGATCCCATCCGCGAGCTGTTCGCGGCGACCAAAGACGCAAGGTCGCGCGGGTTGTCGGCGAGCCACTTCTCGTTCAACGTTCCGGGCGGCCGGTGCGAGGCGTGCCAGGGCGAGGGTGAAGTGCGCGTCGAGATGCAGTTTCTGGCCGACGTCTTCGTCCCGTGCGATCAATGCGACGGCAAGCGGTTCAAGCCGCAGGTGCTCGAGGTGCGCTACCGCGGCCGCAGCATCCATCAGGTGCTCGACCTGACCGTCCGCGAAGCGCTGACCTTCTTCAGCAGCTCACCGAAAGTGCTGCGCCGGCTGCAGGTGCTTGACGAGATCGGCCTCGGTTACCTCCGGCTCGGCCAACCCGCAACCACGCTGTCGGGCGGGGAAGCCCAGCGGATCAAGATCGCGGCCCATCTCTCGTCGCACAGCGGCGAACGGCTCCTGTATATCCTCGACGAGCCGACGACGGGGCTGCACTTCGACGACATCGCCAAGCTGCTGACGGCATTTCGTAAGCTGCTCGAGGCCGGGCACACCCTGCTCGTGATCGAGCACAACCTCGACGTCATCAAGACCGCCGACAACATCATCGACCTCGGGCCCGATGGCGGCGAGGATGGAGGCCAGATCGTCGCGGCCGGCAACCCCGAGCAGGTAGCCAGGATGGATTCGTCCCACACCGGCCGATATCTAAGAACGGTATTGGCGGAGGGACGATCGCATGCCTACGCAGCAGGACGGTGAAGATCCACGCAGCCGCGCACACCAGTGGGGCACCACAGGCGGGATTCGCCGGAAGTTCGTCTGGACTTCCGGCGTGCTCGCCGTCTTTCTCACCTGCAGCGGCACCACTCTTCGGGGCGATGCCCCAACGTCGGGAACTGCGGCGGCCGTCGATCAGGCTGTCGCAGGGCTTCTGAGCCCTGACGCGGCCGTTCGCTTTCAGTCGGCCACCGCGCTCATGACCGCGCCCGCGCCGAGGGCCGCCGTGCCGCTCGCGCAGGCGGTGCTCGATCCGGTCGACGACGTGCAGATGGCGGCGATCGCGGCGGAACTGAACATCTTTCTCGCCGAGAAGCTGACGCCCAAAAAGCGCATCGGCCTGATCATCGAACCCAAGAATCGCGGCGTCAGCGAGGCGGCCTTTCTACGCGGCGCCGTCGGACTCGGCGCGCAGGACGTCCCTCTCGAGGTGCTGAGCGCCCTCCGCAGCGCAGTCGCCGACGAAACACCGCGCGTCGCCATCGAAGCGTTATACGCCTTCGGCACGCTTGGCGCGGACCGGGTGGGGGCCGACCGGACCGAGCTGCTTCGCGCAGCCACGGGGCCGCTCAACACGGCGCTGGGCCAGCCGGCTCCGACCATGCGCCTGGCGGCCGTGAGAGTGGCCGGCCGGCTGTTTCAGAAGCGCCCGAGCGATGAACAGGTGGATGAGCGGCTCGGCGACGGTCTGATCGCGGCGCTCAACGACGCCGACAAGACCATCAAGCTGGCGGCGATGGACGCGCTCGGCGCGATGCGCTACACACGCGCGCTGCCGGCGCTCGGCGAACTGCTCGCCTTCTACAAGAAGGGCGACATGGCGGAAGGGACGCTCGACGCCGTCGCGCGCATCGCGCAGCCGGAAAGTGCCGGCCTGCTGGCGGCGCAACTATTGGGCAGCGACCCGGCGCTGAAGGCGACTGCCATCGAGGGCCTCGCGCGGCTGGGACAGCGTTCGTCGCTGCCCGCTATTCAGAAGGCCGTCGAAAACGATCGGACCGAGCGGGTCCAGATGGCCGGCACCTTTGCGGCGGTGCTGCTGGCCGAGGCCCCCGCGGATCTGATCGCCGAGGGCCTCATCCGCGCACGCCTCCACGATCAGGCGTTCCGCTACATGGTCGAGATCGCGCCATCGCGAACGTCCACGTTCCTGAGGTTCGCGCACGATCCTGACGAGCGCATGCGCGTGGAAATCGCCGAGATCCTCGGCCAGGCCGGCGATCCGGCGGCGTTGTCGATCCTCGAGCGGCTCACGGCGGACACTGACGCGCAGGTGGTGGCCGCGGCCAAGCGTGCCACGGCGCGGTTGAATCGCCTCGCACAGTTGTGAGGAGCGGCCGCACAATAGCGGCTTGAAGCTCTCGCGCGCCTTCTACGCCCGTCCCACGCTCGACGTGGCGCGCGATCTCATCGGCAAGGTCCTCGTTCACGATCGCCGCCACGTGCGCACGTCAGGGGTGATCGTGGAGGTCGAGGCCTACATCGGTGAATCCGATCCGGCCTGTCACGCCGCCCCGGGTCCCACGCGACGTAACGCTCCCCTGTACGGCCCGCCCGGCTACGCGTACGTCTATCTGAATTACGGCATCCACGCGCTGGCCAATGTGGTCACCGAGCAGAAGGGCTCGCCGGCCGCGGTGCTGCTCCGGGCGCTCCATCCGATCGACGGCATCGCGACCATGCGCCGCCGCCGCGCCAGAGGCGCGAAGGGTCGGCCGCCGCAGGTGGCGGCCGCCATCCCGCAGCACGCACTGTGCCGCGGCCCCGGCAACCTCACCGTCGCCATGGGCATCACGCTGGCGGACAACCGCGAGGATCTCTGCGGCGATCGGCTCTTCATCGAAGACCGTGGCGTGAAGCCGGGTCGCCTCGTGTGGAGCGAGCGCATCGGCATCAGCGTCGGCCTCGAGCGCGACTGGCGGGTGTATGTGGAAGGCCACGCCGCCGTCAGCCGCTGAAAACCTGCGTCAGCGATCGGCGAGCCACTGCGCGACCACCGGCAGGTCGCGACGCCGCAGCTCGATGCAGGCGTCGATGCGCTCGAGGCTCTGCTCCAATCCTCGCGCGGCCGTCGGCACGGGATGGGCCGCGAAAAACGATCGCACATCGTCCCGGGACGGGGCGTCACAAAACGAAGAGAGCGCCGTCACGAGATTGAGATCGCCGCCCGCGATGAGCAGCTTCGGTTGCAGCGCGGTCCAATGCTCCTTGAGGAATGTCCACGCGATGGGCCGCGCCGCTTCGCGCACTAGCAGCTTGCTGAAGAACAGCGCGCCGTCCTGGGCGCGCAGCCGCGGCGTCAACGAATACTCCAGCGCGCGTCGGATGAGGGCGGGATCGCCGAAGGCTGTCATTCCGTACAGGTACCGGTCGCGCTCCTCCGGCGTCGTCGCCCGGTCGGCCGCGGTCATCAGACGGTCGAACAGCGCCGGGTCTCCGCGGCGCGCCGCGACATCGATGGCCGCGGCCAACAGCGTCGCCTCGACTGGCGCGCCGCCGAGCGCCGAGTCGACGAGCCGGCGCGCGTCGCCGGCGGCATCCGCATCCCCGCCGACGCCGCCGAGGGCCGCCAAGACGGTCGCCCGCAGGGCTTTGCGGGCGTCCGCTTCGCCGGCGTTCGTGACAACGCCGAGTTCGTCATACGTCGGGCGCAGCAGCGAGCGCGCGAAGGCCCCGAAGCGCGGCCGGCTGTCGGCCGTCGTCAGGTATTGATCGATGTACGAGAAGCGCTGGGTCAGCGTCTGGAGCACGCCTGCCGTGTGCTCCCCGCGGAATCCGGCGGCCAGCGTCAGGTAGTCTGCGGACGACTGCCGGCCGGCCAGGACGAGCGCCCACGCGTCGCTCAGAAGCGTCAAGCGTTCGGCCGGCGTCAGACCGGTTTCGACGTGAGGCGCGAGCGCACGAAGGGCGACGGGGGTGTACGCGGTTCGATAGTAGCCCTGCGCGCCCGCGTTGGCGAAGACCCAGGGCGTGCAGGTGGTGTCGGCCTCGATCGTTTGCGGCGCGTCGCCGAGCACCGTGCACGTCCCGCGCTTCTCGGTCTTCGTACAGACCGGCACCTGCCACCGGTCGCGCGAAGACGGAGCAGGGGCGCGCAGGGAAAGGGACAGGCGCTCCTGCGACAAGGTGGCCTCGGTACGGCCGCCGCTGCAGGTCTGCACGACGTTTACGAGAGGCGCGCCGGGTTGGCCGATGAACGTGGGCAGGATGCGATCGACCGGTTTGCCCGACGTGGTGGCAATGGAGGTCCAGAAGTCTTCGGAAGTGGCATTGCCATACGCGTGCGCGCGCAGATAGGCGTTGACGCCCGCGCGGAACACGTCGGGGCCGACGTAGTTCTCGACCATCCGCAGGATGGCGGCGCCCTTTTGATAGGCGATCGCGTCGAAAAGCTCCTCAATCTCGTCGGGCGTGTCGGCGCGCACATGAACTGGGCGCGTTGAGGCGAGGCTGTCGAGTCCGAGGGCCTGCTGGGTTTCGAGGGCCTCGTCGACGGCGACGTCCCACTCGGGGTGAAGCGCGGCCATCGGACGGTTCGCCATCCAGGTGGCGAAGCCTTCGTTCAGCCACAGGTCGTCCCACCATCGCATGGTCACGAGATCGCCGAACCACTGATGCGCCATCTCGTGCGCGAGGGTCGACACGACGTTCTTTCGCACAGCCAGCGGCGACTGCTTCTCGTCCGCGAGCAGATCGGCCTCACGATAGAAGATGGCCGCTGTGTTCTCCATGGCGCCGGCGGCGAAGTCGGGCACGCCGAGCATGTCCAGCTTGCCGAACGGATAGGGAATGGCGAAGTAGCCGTTGTAGAAGTGCAGGATGTCGCGCGCCGACTCGAGCGCGTATTGTGCGAGGTCTTTCTTTCCCGGCGTCGTGCAGATCCGAATCGGCACGTTGTCGCGCTCACCCTCGACGCAGTCGAACCGGCCGACGGCCATCGCGACGAGGTAGGTCGACATCTTCGGCGTCGTCGCGAACGTCACCGTGTGGTGTTGGCGGTCAGGCGTGTCGACGTCAGAGATTACCTTGCCGTTCGAGATCGCCATGTCGCCGCGGTCGATCGTGAGCGCGACATCGAAGGTCGCTTTCAGCGCGGGCTCGTCAAAGCACGGAAACGCACGACGCGCGTCGGTCGATTCGAACTGCGTGACCCCGAAGCGCCGCCCGTTCTGCGTGCTGAGGTAGAAGCCGCGAAGGCTGGTGCCCAGCGTCCCGCCGAATCGGATGCGGATGGTCGCCGGCCCTGCGGAGACCGTCTGGGGGGCGATCAAGCGCAGCGTTTCGTCGCTGCGGTACGAGGTGGCGAGCGCAAGAGGGCGTCCGCCGATCGTCAGGGTGGCATCACGGATGGCGAGATCGACGGCGTGGAGCACGATGGTCTGCGTCGGCTCCGCAATGGCCACCCTGATCGTGACGTCGCCGTCGAAACGCGCGTGCGCCAGATCGACCGAGAAGGCCAGCTGATAATGTTCAGGCGTCACGCCGCCGGACAGTCGTTGAGCCCCGGCCGGGCTGGCCCATGAGCAGACCACCAGGACGAGAAGCGGCAGCGCGCGGCGCATTCCTCAGTGTAACGTGCAAAGTGGCACGAAGGCTTGACTTAGCTGCGTCCCTGCTGTCAGAGTTAGGGACGAATTCCGTGGAAACGATGCCGTGCGCATGTTGCCGCTGTTGTTGTTGCAGGGCCCAGTCGGGGCCCCTCGCCCGGGTCTTC
>Ga0066903_100000210_pt1 | contig 32667 bp, 21 predicted proteins | sample PanSoiMetaGPlot1_FD_67491 | JGI IMG/M metagenome (GOLD analysis project Ga0066903, IMG submission 67491) | Tropical forest soil microbial communities from Panama analyzed to predict greenhouse gas emissions - Panama Soil - Plot 1 (version 2) | ecosystem: Environmental > Terrestrial > Soil >... | reverse complement strand
GCTTTTCGTGTTGCCGATGCCGAAAGCATTGTGGTCCTTACGGTGCATCACATCGCTGCAGATGGCCCCGCGATGGGTGTCCTGCTCCAGGAGTTAAATCACTTTTATTCGGCGGCTGTGACGGGCGCTCCTCCCACGCTTCCTCCGCCAGTGATGCAGTGCCGGGATTTCACGCGTTGGCAACGCGAAGCCCTGACGGATGAAATAAAGAACAAACAACTAGCCTATTGGGCAGAACAGTTGAAGGGCGTTCCTGCCGTACTTGAGCTGCCATCCGATACTCATCAGAAAACTACAACGGGATTCGAAGGCAGTATTGAGTACCGTTCATTGTCGCAAGAGCTTAGTACGTCGTTCAAAGCATTGTCGCGCCGCAGCGGTGTAACCACATTCATGGGTTTGTTGGCAGCATATCAGGCTCTGCTTTGCCGTTATTCCGGTCAGCCGGACATCGTTGTTGGGTCAGCAATGACGCATCGGACGCGGGAGGAGACTTCGAAGTCAATCGGATTCTTTTCCAACATGATGGCGCTGCGCACGCAACTTGACGATGATCCTACGTTCCGGGAGTTGTTGAAGCGTGTGCGTGGAGTCTCCCTCGGCGCCTACGCGAACCAGGACGTCCCTTTTGAGGCCGTGGTCGCAGCCCTGCGCCCAGAGCGCGCTCCAGGACGCAACCCACTTTTCCAGGCACTCATTAATTACGAAGATGCTACTTGGCACGACCTCAACCTCAGCGGAACAAAGTCTGTCGAAGTTCCAGTACACAACGGCACAGCTAAGTTCGACTTGAGTCTGTGTATAGTCGACTGCGTAAAGGGATTACATCTCTCGCTGGAGTACAACTCTGCGCTCATGGATGCGCAGATGGCTCGCCGGATGCTGGCTAGTCTCGAGACGATGATGCAATCGGCAGTCGTAGATGCAAACGTTCGGGTGTCAGAACTTCCATTGCTTACGGAAGCCGAGAGAAGGGAACTGCTCACTCTTTGGAACCAAACAAAAATTGATTTCCCTCAGAACGCCACGATTCACGAGCAGATCGAAGCCCAAGCAAAACGCACCCCACAAGCCACAGCTTTGGAGTTCGGCGAGCGTTCACTTACTTATGCGCAGCTCATAAATCATGTAAATCGTCTGGCAGGCATTCTCTCTCGCGCTGGCGTTACAAGCGAAGCACTCGTAGGAATTTGCGCAGAGCGCTCGATCGAAATGGTCGTCGCCATGATCGCTGTGCTCAAGGCCGGAGGCGCCTATGTTCCCTTCGATCCGGCGCATCCCATGCAGCGCCGCCTCAGCCTTATTCGAGACTCGGGTTTGCGATTCCTGCTTACATTTAACGCGACGTTCGATGCGAAAGAGCTTCCGCCCGAAGTGCAAGTGATCTCGCTCGAGAAAAGTTCTGGCCCGCAAACCGACGCGACAACTGAGACAGAGAGCACCACAACTAGTAGTGGCAGGCTGGCATATGTGATCTTCACTTCAGGTTCCACTGGAAAGCCGAAGGCGGTTCAGATCGAACACCGGGCAGTGGTGAACTTCTTTGCCGCGATGAATCATGCGCGGGCCATTTCGGAAAAAGACGTTGTACTCGCAATATCGACACCTACCTTCGACATCGCGGTACTTGAGCTGCTTTATCCGCTGACAGTAGGCTCCCGAATCGTGGTTGCGAGTCGCGAGCAAGTTACCGATGGGCGTTTGCTGATGGAAGCCTTGGGCCGCTCATGCGCCACTGCGTTACAAGCAACACCAACGAGTTGGCGCATGCTCATTGCTGCGGGATGGACGGGCACGGCTGGCCTGAAAGCTTTTTCTGGTGGCGAGCCGTTATCGCGCGGTTTGGCCGATGAGATCCTGGATCGTTGCGACTCCCTCTACAACATGTACGGCCTTACCGAGACTGGCATCTGGTCGTCAATGCACGAAGTCGAGCGCAACGATACTCGCTCCGTTTCTATCGGACGTCCAATCGCCAACAATCGCTTCTATGCTCTCGACGCCCGACTCAACCCTGTGCCCATGGGGGTGCCAGGCGAACTCTATATCGGCGGTGACGGGCTATCACGCGGCTATTTGAATGCCGAAGAGTTGACGCGGGAAAGGTTCATCCCCGAACCCTTTGTCAGTGACGAAGGAGCCAGGATGTATCGTTCGGGTGATCTGGTGAGGCAGCGCCCGGATGGCGCATTCGAATATCTTTCACGCGTCGACCGTCAGGTGAAGGTGAGAGGTCATCGCATCGAGTTGGGCGAAGTAGAATCTGCTCTCAACCAGCACCCATCAGTGCGGCAGGCAACGGTTGCCGCCCGAGAAGATGCCTCTACGGGCAAGCGCCTCGTTGCTTACGTTGTTCCCCAGTCGTGCTCAGAAAATGCATCCACCGATGCCGGGTGCAAGGAGACCATCACCTCGAGTATTCGCGCCTCTCTCCGCGAAAAGCTGCCCGAGTACATGGTTCCTTCGGCTTTTGTTTTCCTGGAATCCCTGCCGCTAACGTCGAGCGGCAAAATTGATCTGAAGGCGCTACCTGTTCCTGACGATGTCAGGGCAGAGGGCGGATTCCTCGCTCCCAGGGACCCGCTCGAAGAACAGCTCGCCGAGATCTGGGAAGAGTGTCTAAACGTGCATCCTATCGGCATTAACGATAACTTCTTCGAACTAGGTGGCCACTCAGTTCTTGGAGCTGCGCTCCTCACACGACTCGAGAAGGAATTTGGAAAGCGCCTAACGCTCGCCACACTGTTCCAGGCGCCAACTGTTGAGAGGTTGGCATCGATCTTGAGACAGCAAGGATGGACCTCGCCGTGGCTGGTGCAAGTGCAAGCAGGTACTTCCTCGAAGCCGCCGCTATTCTTCGTGCACGCTCGAATGGGATATCGCGCCCTCGCGGTCGAACTAGGTTCCGAGCATACCGTCTACGCGGTGCCGTACGACAATCTCTTCGAAAACCAAACTGAACGGACCATGCAGGACATCGCATTGGAACTGGTCGACAAGATACGATCTGTTCAACCCAAAGGCCCGTATTTTTTGGGTGGTGTTTGTCTGGCAGGGCGGGTTGCATACGCGATTGCGCGTGAGTTGTACCGTCTGGGTGAAGAAGTAGCTTTGCTCGCCATTTTCGATTCGGCAGCGCCGGGCTACGCCCCGCAATCGACCGTAGAAAAAATATGGTTGAAAGCCGGGCATATCAAGTGGCACCTACAACGCTTCGTGCATGGTGACCGCCAACAGAAGAAAGCCTTCTTCGTAGAAATGCGTTGGCATATGATCAACCGCGTTTGGTGGAGTGGAAACGCATTATTCCGCTGGATGGGGCGTCCATTACCTGGTTTCCTGCGCCAGCAGTTTCGCCTGACCGCGCGGGCCGCGATAACCGATCGCGAGGTGATTCCGTATCCCGGTCATGTAGCCTTGTTCCGCCCGGCAGATAGGCCAATGGGTCCATATGATGATCTGGACTTGGGATGGAAGCGGATTGCCGTCGGCGGTGTGGATGTCTTCGAAGTCCCCGGCGATCACAAGCATGTGCTGTTGCCTCCAAACGTAACAATCGTGGCGCAGGAACTGAAGAAAAGCCTCGACAAGGCGCTTACCGCCGTAGCGGCGAGAAACGCCGCCGCGTAAGTGATAGCGATAAGCTTCAAACGGAAAAATCCGTTGTCGCCCCCGGCTAACGGTGAGACGACAACGGATTTGTGATTCTTCGACGATCTAGTTCTGTTCACCGTCCGATACGCTGCTACCCCACATAGCGCTACTGCCCCACATCGCACTGCTGCCCCACATGGCGCTGTTTGCCCAGACGGTGTCGAATCCATCTGCTGTGCTTGAGCCCCACATTGCCGAGGATCCCCATAACGCTCCAGATCCCCACATCGCCGAGCTCGGTCCAAGGAACTGCGATGAGCCCCACACGGTTCCGCTGCCCCACATTGCGGAGCTATTCCAGACCGCGGTTGGATCGGACACCATGTATACCTTGCCCGACTTCGCATCAAACGCTACAGCCGGAGACAAAGCATTCTTAGTCGCTGTATCCGTGCTCGCCAACGCACTATCGACGTCGACGTAGCCTGCGCCCACCGTGAATACGTCATACTGAGACGTGTATGTGATTCCAGTCTCTGCATCCGTTGTGCTGCTGAAGGCAGGGAAGGATTTCCATGCCGTTTTCATCAGGCGTGCTTTCACCTGATCCGGCGTTAATCGCGGGCTCTTTTCTAAAAGGTCGGCTACCACTCCGCTTACAACTCCCGTGGCCATGCTGGTCCCACTCAGCGTGAAATACGTGCTCGACGGTGCACTGCTTCCGCCCACCATGTAATAGCTGTAAGGGACGCGGTTGCCCGGGTACATGTTGTAGAGCGTTCCCGGAGCGTCCAATGAGACTAAGAGATTGCCCGGTGCAACCACATCCGGTTTGACAATGTGATCGATGGCGCTGGGACCCTTCGAACTGTAGCTGGCGATAAGATCGTCATTACGGTTCGGGGTACCCATCGGTTTCATGGCACCCACGGTGATGACGTAAGGATCATTGCCAGGAGCAGTGACAGTTGCATAACCATTCGTGTCCAGATAGCGCCCATTGTTTCCGGCGGCGACGACGACCACGATGCCGTTCTTCCAGGCCGCTTCCACTGCCTGGCACACAGGATCGAGCTTGTAGCTTTCGTAAACAGGGCGACTCAAAGACAGATTGATTACCCTAATGTTGTACAGAAGTTTCAACGTGATGGCGGTGTTAATCGCTGAGATGACGGCACTATCAGTTCCTACACCATTCTTGTCTAGGACACGTAGGTTAATCAGGGTCGCATCTGGCGCTATGCCCTTAAAAGTTTTCGTGTACTTCGCACCTGTCGAACTGGCTCCGTTGCCGGCAATCAGTCCGGCGATGTGCGTTCCGTGACCATATTCATCACTGGCGCTCAGAGTTCCCGGAACGAAGTTTTGATTCCAGACTACTCGAGACAAACCTAGTAACCCACCCTTCAGGTCGGGATGGCTCGCCACGCCGCTATCAATGAGCGCAACGCCAATGCCCGATCCTGTATATCCAGACTGCCACGCTGAAAAGGCATTCACCGCAGGCGCTGCATTGCTAAGGCTGGGGCGCAATTGACGGTCCAGCGAAACATATTTGACGTTTTCCTGATTGGAAAGCGTCACAATCTTATTGAGCGGAAGGCTGGCGACAATCGCGTTCACCAAGGGAAGCTTTCCAAGAATCGTGCCGGTCAGGGTGGTAATCAGCTGAAGGTCGAGAAGGCTTGGCGGCTGATTGTATTGGACAATGACCGTAGCCTTCGATGCGGAATATTTCTTGAGGTCTGGCGATAACCGCGTGTCGTCCGCGTGGGCCAACGTAACAGCTGCGATTAACCCCAGTATGAACAGCTTCCTCATATTCAATTCTCTCCTCGGCAAGGGACAACCCATGCCCGGGGGAGCTACGTCGAGACTAATTGCAGATCCGTTACCGAAATGGGATTACATCGAAAAATCAATGACTTAGACTGTGATGCCTACTGGGAGTGGTGGCCAAAATGTCGCTTTCCCGAGATGGGAACCGGACAACTTGTCCGGTCTTGGACTCCGCTGCTCTTTCCCGGCTCAGATCATCTATATGAGAACAAAACGGCCAACGTCTCTCGCTCGACACCATTCTGTCCGTTTGAACTGGACACGAAGGTAACGCGCTCACTGCACTTTTGCGACGACATCGCCCACAGGTTAAGAAAAAATCGTAGCGTGTCCCGTGGCCGCCAATTCCTTGCCCACCTGTTTATTGCCTGCATGGCGCTCGCTGCTTTGGCGTGCTTTGGCCTCGGCCTAAGACACTGGCAATCCGGGGACTTGGCCAAGTTTTCGTGCTACTTGCTGGTTGCTCTCCTTACATCCTCACTGAAGATCAAGCTGCCCGGCGTCAACGGGACCATGTCGGTCAACTTTCTCTTCATTCTCCTGGGCGTACTGGAACTGAGTTTTGCAGAGACACTGGTCATCGGCACTGCCGCAGCTCTGGTGCAGTCGTACTGGAAGTCTTCAAAACGGCTCAAGCCGGTCCATGTAGTCTTCAATGTCTCGCAAATGCCAGTTGGGACGGCCTTGGCCTACGGCGCGTATCGCCTGGGAACAAGTTTGGCGTTTCCTGGCCCTGGCCCTCTCGCGCTGGTTCTGACGGCGATTGCTTACTTCTCCTTCAACACGCTGGTGATGTCCGCAATCATCTGGCTTACAGAAGAGAAGCCGATCCTGAGAGTGTGGAAAGACAATTATTTCTGGTCGCTTCCGTACTACATGGGCGGTGCGGCCATTGTCAGTGTCGTAAGTTTTCTAAATCGCCACATCGGATGGCAATCCGCACTCGTAGTGCTTCCGCCGGTTTATCTGATTTATCGCTCATATCGCCTCTATCTCAGCAAACTTGAAGATGAGAAGCGGCACGTCGAGGAAGTTTCCGCGATTCACTTGCAGACCATCGAAGCACTTGCGCTGGCGATTGAAGCCAAAGATCACACGACGCACGAACACCTGCAACGTGTGCGGGTTTACGCCATGGAAGTTGCCCGCGAACTGGGCCTCTCAGATGGCGAAGTAGAAGCCCTGCGCGCCGCTTCAGTACTGCACGACATTGGAAAGCTTGCGGTTCCCGAGCACATCATCTCCAAACCGGGGAAACTTACTCCGGAAGAATTCGAGAAGATGAAGATTCACCCGATCGTTGGGGCCGAAATTCTCGAACAGGTAGATTTCCCGTATCCAGTGGTGCCCATCGTGCGTGCGCACCACGAGAAATGGGATGGCAGCGGATATCCTTTTGGTCTCCAAGGAGATGCGATTCCTGTCGGAGCACGGATTCTAGCCGCGGTTGATTGTCTCGACGCGCTGGCCTCCGACCGCCAATACCGGCGGGCTCTGCCGCTCGATGAAGCTATGGCACGCGTCGCCTCAGAAGCCGGCACCAGCTTTGATCCGAAAGTCGTTAGCATTCTCCAGCGGCGGTATGTCGAACTGGAGCGCAGGGCGCATGCGGAACCCGCAAAAGCGCCTCCCAAGCTATCCACTGACATCAAAATAGAGCGGGGATTGGCTCCGGCCGCAGGCTTCGCCGATTCTGAGAAGCCGATGCCGGCGTCGCGCGATTCGGCAGACAACGGGGCATCTCGCATCGCCATTGCCAGTCTGCATGCGCGGGAGCTATCCGACCTGAGTTCGCGAGTGAGCTTGGACGATACATTGTCCATGCTTTCACTCCGGCTGAGAGAGCTTGTGGCACATGATGCCATGGCGGTTTATTTACGGCATCAGGACGAACTCGTCCCTGAATTTGTTGCCGGCGATAATTTCCGGCTATTCACAAGCTTGAGAATTCCTCTGGGGCAAGGTCTGTCTGGCTGGGTTGCGCAAAATAATAAGCCGATTCTGAATGGGAATCCTTCAGTCGAGCCCGGTTATCTGAACGATCCAACCAAGTACAGTACGCTACGCTCTGCCATCGCAGTGCCCATCGAAGGTGTGTCGGGCGTGGTAGCAGTCCTTGCGTTGTATCGCGCTCAGGCGGATGCCTTCACGAAGGAACACCTCCGTTTGCTCACGGTTCTCTGCACAAAACTCGGTTTCATGGTTGAAAACGGCGACGGCAGGCAAAGGGTCGCCCATGACACGATTGATCTGGTTACAGGTTTGCCGAATCTTGGATCCATACTGAGCACACTCGATCGCGAGATTGAGCGTTGCCGGGAGGAAGATGTTCCTCTGACACTCAGTCTTTGCAAGATCAATGGATTCACTGAACTCAGCGCCAGTTTCGGGTCGCTCAAGAGCGATGGATTAATGCGAGCCCTCAGTGAGGCACTACGCAGAGTTCCCAAATCACCGGATTTAATTGGATGTGTAGGCAGCGGTGAGATTGTCCTGATTTCGCCGGAATGTGATGTCAAGGCAGTGGACGACTTGGGCTCACGAATTATGAATATGGTTGCCGAGTGTGCGCGAGGCAGTTTCGCGGAGGCGACACTCTCGGCTAGCATTAGTCATGCTTCGTGCCCTGCCGATGGGGAGACCTCAGAAGTAGTACTACGAGAGGCCCACCGCCGCTTGTATGCTGCACAGAAAACAAGTTCAACTACACAGATTGCAACGAAACAGGCGCGCTCTACGGCGGCAGGGAAGAGTTGAGGTTAAGACGGTCCACGGCCCGTACTATCCCGCGGCATCTTGCGGCAAGCGATTCACGATAAACCCAGCCCGCTTGCTCGGAGAGACCTTGGGAAGTTCCACGATCTCATAACCGCACTCGCGATAAGTCGCAATCAGAAGTTCATACGTTCGCTGGGCCTCCACAAAGTCTTGCTTGCGCTCACTATCGGTCGTGTAGATCTCTTCCCACGGAGGAGCGGCGAACACTGGATCGGCGTAACGATACTCCGTGCACGCTCGTCGAATTTCTTGATCGTCCGTTAGGCCGATCAGTCGCGCGTAACAGAGCGTATCCGGAATTCCTCTATCAGAAAACAATCGCCCTGCGGCCAGAGTGTGGACCTTGTACGACTCGATGGATCGCTGAAGCATCATTGCCGCATAGAGTTTCTTGTCACCCCAGGGAAGTGCGCGCCCTCCGGACCGAACCTGCTCCTGAATAATCTGGCGGGCCACCTCGGGCGCATGACGGAACCCCAGAGTCTCGAGTTCTCTAAGAACTGTTGTCTTTCCAGCTCCTGGTCCGCCGGTCACAACGAAGAGATTGTTATTGATCATTCGAAGACTTTCGAATGGCGCGAGGATTCCGCGAGAATCTGGTCAGCGGAGGAAAGCGCGATTTATGTCCACACTAAAGTGGCAACTGAATCTTTCTTTAGTGGAAGCTCAGCTTGCATTCCTCCCTGCTGCAGCAGCACGGTTTGATCATTTATCGAATTGCTCAACACAAGCGATCGCTTTCCATCCGGGTTCTGAAAAGCAACATGATCCAGTCCGGTGATTGTCCCTTGCGAATCGAGGCGGATTGCACCACGACGAACAAATCGGGAGAAGTGTGCCAATGCCCAGAACTGACCGCTTCGCGTGATTTCTTTACTTTGCGAATGAATTGAGACAATTCCTCCGCAGGGGAAGGGACCGATATTTGGTTTACCGACTTCATCCAGAGCAAGATTCCAGGCAGTGATCGATTGACACCAATTTCGAAGAATATTGCTGAAGTTACTCGCCCACTTCGTCCAGTCGGTCAGATAGTCAGGGCTCGTATAATCCGGGCCACCTTCGGTCCAGTACATCGAAACCTCAGGATACTCATCGTGGACGCGAGTCATCATGGCAGGCTGACCCACATATCCATGCCAGGCTACGGCATTGCAATATTGCCGCAACTCTCGATCTTCCAATTCGCCGATGGCGCGACCCCAGAGGTTGTAGTTGTGGTCGAGAATCCAGATTTTGGTTTCCAGTCCGTTCTGCTTTAGCAGTGGACCCAGCTTTCGCACAAACTCTATTTCATATTCTTGTGCCCAGATGCAGGCGGGCATTTTTCCGTCTTGGTCGGTATCGACTTCGTTTTGTGGTGTTACCGCTTGAACCGGAATCCCATCTGCCGCATACGCTTGCAGGAATTTTACGAAGTACTGGGCATATACCTGCAAATAACGCCGTCTCATCGAACCGCCCAGCATGGATCCGCCTGATTTCATCCATCCCGGCGGTGTCCACGGAGACGAGAAAAGAAACAAGTCTGGATTGACACTCCTCGCCTGTCGTAGGACTGGCAATATGTACTTGCGATCGCGCTCGATCGAGAAGCGCCTCAGTTCCGGATCCGCATCTCCCTCATCGTAGGTGTACGCCTCAGTCGAATAGTCACTGGCTCCAATGCAGGTGCGGCAAACATTCAAACCGAGTTCCGCAGGCGAAAACATTTCATGGAACAGTTTCTCCCGAGCGGTTGGTTCGAGCCGGTTGAACGTGTAGCATGCCGCATCGGTAAACGCACCACCGAAACCAAGAATCGGTTGGAATTTCTTGTTCGGATCCAAAGTTATCGCCGGCCCACTCGGTGCGCTGCTCGCTTTTTTCCATGGAATCGACGGAGCTGCTGCGCAGCGTCTTTCTTGGTCGGTGATCCACACTTGGATATTTCCTGCGGAAGAGTCAGATTGTGGAAGCTCAAAAGCTCCTGCCAGTCTGGTTGCTGCTGCTGTCGCAATACCAAGTCCAGATTGCTTGAGAAAAGTGCGTCGGCTCGATTCGCTGCTGATGGCCAAACTCCTAGTGACGAAAATGTTTAATTGCGAAGAACTATATCACTGGCACGCAACCGGCGATCAATAGTGAGAAGAAATTGACCGCTAGCTCTACGACCCTGCTGCCTCACGCGGATATACTTGTATTCGATCAACGACATGCAGGAGGCCTTCTCGTGAACTTCAAACACTATCTTGCGGGAACGTTCTGCCTGATGCTGCTGTCGGTGTTTTCCCTTGCCCAGGGCAAGCAATCTTCTATTGATACTTCATGGACGATGAGTTGGAGCGACGAATTTGCCACTCCAGATGGCTCCTCCCCAGAGTCTTCAAAGTGGGTCTTCGAAACCGGCGGAGGGGGCTGGGGAAATAACGAGCTCGAGTATTACACCGATCGCCGTGAGAATGCGCGAATAGAAGATGGAAATCTCGTGATTCGCGCAATCGCCGAAAAAACTAAAGGCAACGACGGCAAGACCTATGAATACACCTCTGCCCGCCTCAAGACGAGGGGTAAGTTCGCCCAAAAGTATGGGCGATTCGAGGCGCGGATCCGCATTCCCTACGGCCAGGGGCTATGGCCGGCTTTTTGGATGCTGGGAGATGACTTCGACAAGGTTGGTTGGCCGCAATGTGGCGAAATTGACATCATGGAGAACATTGGAAAAGAACCCGCTGTTGTCCACGGTTCCATCCACGGACCGGGTTACACCACGGATATCGAGGCGCATTACACACTTCCCGGCGGGCAGAAGTTGGCGGACGACTTTCATGTTTACGCGGTTGAATGGGAACCAAACGCGATTCGGTTCTACATCGACCAAACTCTCTACGTCACACGAACCCGTGCCGATCTCAAGCCGAACCAGATCTGGGCCTTCGATCACCCCTTTTACATGATTTTGAACGTTGCCGTAGGGGGCGATTGGCCGGGAAGTCCTGATCAATCGACCACCTTCCCGCAGGTCATGTTGGTCGACTATGTAAGAGCATATCGCCAAAAGAGCGAGTAAACTGCAGTCAAGCCAGCGCCGTTTTGTTCGAATATTGCAGAAGGAACTGCAAATAGCATTCCCCGATGATCCACTCAAGTAAGCCACGACAACTTCACTGCGTCATCCGAGTCTTACGTTCAGGCAGCTGGTGTTTGTCCTTGCTCTTGTGTTCCGCTTCACTCTCTGGCCAGCCAGCTGATACCGCCACTTCGTTGCCATTGCTTACCCGCGTGGAGCAAATTCGACATCTCTCTGCCGAAGAGGCGGCGAGAGGATACCCGGTCCGTATTAGGGGCATTGTCACCAATGATGTCCCCGCCCCCGATTTCTTCATTCAAGATCAAACTGCCGGAATCTACGTCGAAGGTAGCCATTCTCCCGTATTCACGCATACGTTTAGTCAATTAGTAGAGGTCGAAGGTGTAACCGGTCCGGGAAGATTTGCCCCTGTCATTCGTGAACGTCAATTTCGTGTCGTGAGCGCGGGTACGTTGCCCACGGCACGTTTGTATCAGTACAGCGAACTGGCAGATGGGCAGCAGGATAGTCAATGGGTGAAAGTGCGTGGAATTGTGCGCTCGGTCGCAATTGATCGCGACTCTTGGCATGAAACTGCGTTAGCAATGACTATTGCCTCAGGCGGGGGTCAATTCAAAGTCCGAACGCCGATCACACGCGAAGAGGACTTTTCCTCCTACGTCGATAGCGAGGTGTCGATTGAAGGAGTTTGCGGCAGTCTCTTCAATGGAGAGCGACAGCTTGTCGGATTGCTGTTCTATGTGCCCCGCCTGAATTTCATTCAGGTGGAAAATGCCGCTAGCGAGGTCCCATTTTCCGCCCTGTTGCGTTTCTCCCCAGGAGCTAATGGCTCTCACCGCGTTCGAGTTCGAGGAGTTCTGGGATATCAGCAGGCTGGAAATGCCATCTTTCTGCAAAACCAGGGACGAGGTTTGCGGGTGCTCACGCAGCAGGAGACGAAGCTCGAAATCGGCGACATCGTCGACGCAATCGGATTTCCTGCCATGGGAGAATCAGCTCCCGTGCTGGAAAATGCAGTCTTCCATCGTGTGGGACGCACTGGCACACCAACAGCAGTCAAATTCGATCTTACCCAGCCATGGGAACAATTCGATGGCAGTCTGGTTACACTCAGGGCCAAATTACTCCACCGTCAAAATCAACCAGACGGCCTCACCCTTCTTTTGCAAACCGGAGAGGTTCTTTTTGAAGCCACGCTGCGATCTGATCCTTCCGTCGGCCAGCTGAATTCCATACCCTTGAGCAGTGAGATTGCGGTCACCGGCGTATGCCTGGTGCGAAGTGGGGGACTGTGGCGGGTTCCCGAGTCCTTTCGTATTTTGCTCCGTTCCGCCTCAGATGTAGTCGTTTTAGAGGCCCCGTCCTGGTGGAACCTGCACCATGTTCTTTGGCTGTTAGGTATTGCCGGAGTTGTCCTGTTGGCGATGATTGCCTGGGTGGTCGTATTGGGGCGTCGTCTGCGGGAGCAGATGGCTATCATCCGGCAGAAATTGCGCAGCAGTGCAGTCCTTGAGGAACGCAACCGCATCGCTCGCGAACTGCATGATACCGTTGAGCAGGAACTTGCAGGCATCACTATGCAGCTTGACTTAGCCGTTGATTGCTTTGACCATGCTCCTCCGATTGCCAAGCAGGCACTGGAAACCGCACGCAAGATGAGCCGCCACAGTATGGTGGATGCGCGCCGTTCGGTGTGGGATTTACGTTGCCACTTCCTTGAGCACGGTAATTTTACTTCTGCTCTGAAGAACGTTGTCAGTTCCTTAAATCTTCCCAGCAACCTGAGAGTGACGTTCGAAATGGAAGGAATTCCCTTCCGCCTTCCTCCTGCGATGGAGATGAATCTTCTTCGAATCGGTCAGGAAGCCGTTGGAAATGCCGCAAAACACGGTCAGGCCGAGAATATCGAAATATCGCTCGCATACACGCCGGAAAAGGTGCGGCTCACAATCCGCGATGACGGACGCGGCTTCGATCCGGCTGCAAGCATGCCCACAGGACATTTCGGACTGCTCGACATGCGCGAACGCGCACACTGCCTCGGTTGCAATCTGCAAATCGACTCTCTTGCAAACGAGGGCACTACAATTTCTGTGGAAGTTCCAATCGATGCACAACCAACCTTCGATGCCGAGCCCAAAGCAGATTCGCATACTGGTCGTTGACGACCACTTCATGGTTCGGATGGGCTTGTCTGCTTCTTTGAATGTCGAGCCCGACATGCAGGTAGTCGCCGAGGCCGACAGTGCCGAAACCGCCATAACTGCCTACCGTCAACACCGCCCTACGCTGGTGATTATGGATTTGCGCCTCCCTGGCATGGGAGGGACCGAGTGTACCTCCACCATTGTGCGCGAGTTTCCCGATGCCCAAATCCTGATTCTTTCGACTCATTCAGGCGAGGAGGAAGTCTATCGCACGCTCCAGGCAGGAGCTCGCGGTTACGTGGTAAAGAGCGTCATGCGGGAAGAACTTCTTCGTGCCATTCGTGAGGTTCATGCCGGACGTCGTTACCTGGAACCAGGAGTGGCACTCCTCTTGGCGGAGCGCATGTCGCATCGCACGCTAACCAACCGCGAACTCGAAGTCTTGCGCATGGTGGCGAAGGGACTGGGCAACAAGGAAATCGCGGCCGCGCTCAGCATCGCCGAAGTTACGGTCAAACTTCACGTCAGCCATGTTCTGGAAAAATTGAACGTCAACGATCGGACCCAGGCAGCCACGGTCGCATTACACCGTGGAATCATCGCGCTCGAATAGAACATCCGCGTACCTGTACGAAAGTATATGGTCGTGCATATTCCATTGCATGACAGCTTTTTTAGCTAGCATTAACCTAGAATGCCCTGTTTTCCAAGTCTCGGGATCAGAAGTGAAGTTCGTGAAAGTTGCGGCGCCATCAGGTTTGAATACCAGGAGAGAAGGTATGTCGCGGAAATCTGTCTTTCATCTTCGCCTCGCCACTCATCGCACTCTCACCCTTGCGACAGTATTCCTGCTGATTGCATGCTCGTCTCTGATAGCTCAAGTCACATCCGGAACGATTTTCGGCTTAGTGACCGACAATAGCGGCGCGGTTGTCAGCGGCGCCACCATAACTGTGGCCAATCCGGCGACTGGGCTGGAGCGGCAGATCACCAGCGGCGGTAGCGGAGAATTTTCCGCACCCAATCTGTTGCCGGGAACCTATGTCATTACCGTGGAAGCGCAGGGATTCAAGAAGCTCGAGAAGACAGGCTTTGTTCTCAACGCCGCAGATAAGCTGAACGCCGGCCAGTTTGTCCTGGACGTCGGAACCACAAGCGAATCCGTGACCGTTACTGCCGATGCAGGTCAAATCCAGTTACAGTCAAGTTCCGGCGAGCGCTCCGATGTTATCAGCAGTAAGCAGTTAAATGATGTCGCCATCAATGGACGCAATGCGCTCGATTACCTAAAGTTGATTCCTGGCGTCTCGGGTACATTCGATGGTCACCAGTCGGGAACTGGGGGAAATGACTCTTACAACATCAATGGCACCCGCGCCAACCAGCATGAATTCACGATTGACGGGGCGTCGAACGTCGACACCGGCAACAACGGTGGGACACATGTCACTCTGAACACCGACGCGATCGAGGAGGTCAAAGTACTCACTTCGAATTATCAGGCCGAATATGGCAAAGCTGCGGGCGGCCAAATTGCGATTACCACCAAAAGCGGCACCAATTCTTGGCACGGAAACGGCCGCTTCTTTCACCGTCATGAAGGATTGAATGCTAATGAATGGTTTAACAAGAACGATCAACTCAATCCTACGGACGGAAGCCGGCCGCATAACGACCCTCCACTCTATCGCTACAACTATGTTGGCTATCAAATCGGTGGCCCGATCAAGAAAGACAAGCTCTTCGTGTTCTGGAGCCAGGAATTCTATGAGCAGTTGATTCCCATTGGCGGGTTGACTCGCTTCTATACGCCGACACAACTCGAGCGCAGTGGCGACTTCTCGCAATCAGTCGACGGAAACGGCAACAAGATCGTGATCGGCGGTCCGGGAGTCACGAATAATGTGATCGATCCGACCCAACTCTCCGCCGCGCAACAGCATGTATTTTCACAAATCCAGACCATCCTAAACCTGTATCCGCTGCCAAACACATTCGGGACCGACAGCAGTGGACTCTACAACTACGCGAACTCCTTTTCGGGCGAGGCTCCTCGCCGTGAAGATATTCTGCGCGTCGATTTTCAGATCAATAGCAAACACCGAATCTTTGGAAGATGGATTCACAATTCAGAAACAGACACGATGCCGTACTTACCGTTTCCCGGTCCGTTCGGTATCTTCGCCTGTTCCTCTTCCATCAATTTCATCGGTGGATGTACTCAATCCCACCCTGGTTGGAACTTTTCTGCGAACCTGATCAGCACCATCACCCCCACGCTATTGAATGAGTTTTCCGTTGGTCCCAGCCATACGCTATCGATCGCTGAAAGCAATGGCGGAAATGTGTCTCGTGGAGTCAACGGAATCGATCTTGGCTTGCTCTTTCCGCTAGGGTCCGACGAATCGATTCCCGACATGAGTTTCAATGGCCTGAACAATGTGAATCTCCCGGGAAGCTACCTGGGAGGCACTCCGTGGCGGCAGGCCAATACCACAATTAACGTCAATGACAACCTTACTTGGGTAAAAAACAGTCATACCTTCAAGTTTGGTATGTTCTACCAACGCAGCCGTAAGGACCAGCCCGCCTGGGGAAACATCAACGGACAATTCAATTTTGGAACAGGGCCAACCAGTTCAGGCACTTGCCCTCCTGGAGACACCTGTACGTTTGGTGATCCCATCGCCAGCGCGTTGCTTGGCGATTTTGATGGTTTTGATCAATCTACCGCTCGCCCGGTTGGAAAATTCCGCTATAACCAACTGGAGTTTTATGTTCAAGACACATGGAAGGTGACACAACGGCTGACGCTTGATTACGGCATTCGATTTGCTTGGATTCCTCCACAATATGACGCCGATAACCAAGTCGCGCTTTTTGACCCTGCTGCCTACACCGCGGCAAATGCGGTAACGATTGATTCTGGTGGAAACATCGTCCCCAGCGCTGGCGGAGACCCACTCAACGGCATGAAATTTACGGCTAACGGAACCCTGCCGGACGGAGGTTGGAACAGCCGTGGGATCATGCCCGAGCCCCGCTTTGGCTTTGCTTACGATTTGTTTGGAACCCACAAGACCATCCTCCGTGGCGGCGCAGGTATGATGCACGACCGCACACAGGGAAACCTGATCTTCAACACTGTATTCAATAACCCGGCGGTCGTGAAAACTGCTTCGGTGGGCGCCGGGAATATCGTGAACCTTCCCACTCAGCAATCGTCATTTGGAAATGGAGTACTGAGCAACGTGCTGGGCGCGGATCGTGCTGGCCAGGTTCCGACTGTCTACAGCTTTAGCTTTGGAGTACAGCACGAGCTCGGGCGTGATACCACGTTTGACGTCGCCTACGTGGGCTCGCTATCGCGGCACCTCGTCACCTCACGCGACATTAACGCTGTCCCCTACGGCACAGCTTTCACTCGCGCCGCACAGGATCCCGCGAACTTCCCGGGCGGTGTGGTTCCCGCTGTTGAACCCGATCTGCCGTCGATCTACTCGGACGTAGGCCTGAATTTCAGCGGACTGTACGCGTTCGGGCATCCTAGCTACACCAATGCTCCATTGGTTCCATTCAAGGGGTACGGCCAGATCTCTTATTTGAAGTTTGATGGAACATCCAACTACAACTCCCTACAAGCTTCCTTACAGCGGCGCTTCTCTCAGGGACTGACCTTCGGACTGGCATACACGTGGTCAAAGTCCTTGGCCACTGCAAACTCGGACCAGGATACGCAGAACAACGTTGATCCCTTGCTTGACTATCGAGCGGCAAGCTGGGACCGCACGCACGTCTTCGCGGCAAGCTATGTCTATGACATACCGAGATTCACGCGCCACTTTGGCGGACCAAAGTGGCTTTCCTACCTGACGGACGATTACCAACTGAGCGGAGTGACACAGCTCATGTCGGGAACACCCGCTGACCTGAACAACAGCTTCTCATTTCCATCCGGAAGCCTTGATGGTTCTAACATGTGGGGCGCCATCCCCTTTTACTTCACGGTCGACCGGCAGGGTAGTCCTGCCCTTCCAACTGTGAGCTTCCCGCTGCGCGGAACTCGCGACACATTGCGCAACGGTGGGATGCAGACTTGGGATCTCTCACTGTTTAAGAACATCCCGCTCGGAAACGAAGCCCGTTATATTCAACTTCGCCTGGAAGCATTTAATGCTTTTAACCATCCCAACTTCGAGACGTACAACTATGGTTATAACGTGACAGGTCCATGGCAATACACGCCTACAGATCCGTTAACCATTTCCAGAGTGACCGACTGGGGCAAACCTTCAGATACTTACGGCACAGGCCCTGGCGGCTTCCGCGTGATCCAGCTCGGCGCCAAGATTTATTTCTAGACCGTCGCTACTCCTCTTGCCCGCGGCTTCGGCCGCGGGCCTTCATCCACGACTTTCATCTCCGGAGATTTCTTGCTTCCTATTCTCCGAACACGAATCTTCGTCCTTGCTATCGCCCTTCTTCCTCACGAATGTGTTGCAGGGGTCCCTCCGCCTGCGCCTGACATCAGCGTAGAGGTCTTCCGGTCGAGTGCGGACCTCAAAGAGCGCCTGCAGTCCCAGCCAGCGCTGAAGTTCGCAGCTCCCGTATCCTCATCGTCCACTATCACCGTAGACGATACGCATACCTTCCAGCAGATGGATGGCTTCGGGGCCTCGTTCACAGATTCCTCTGCATGGCTCATCTTCAACAAGCTCTCTGTGTCACAGCGAACTGACCTAATGGAGAAGCTCTTTGATCCCGTCAAGGGAATCGGCCTCAGTTTCTTGCGACAGCCTATGGGAGCTAGCGACTTCGCCTTAACGCATTACAGCTATGACGATGTTGCTGACGGCCAATCAGATCCCGACTTAGTCCAGTTCTCGATTGACCATGATCGAAAATACATTTTGCCCCTTCTGCGTCAGGCGCGGTCCCTGAATCCGCAGCTAAAGGTAATGGCGAGTCCTTGGAGTCCACCGGGATGGATGAAGACCTCAGGCTCGCTACGCAAGGGACAACTGCTTCCAACGTCATACGCGACTCTTGCCCAGTACTTTGTTCAGTTCGTGAAAAGCTATGCCGCTGAGGGTGTTCCGATTTACGCGATCACCATGCAGAATGAGCCACTGTATAACCCGGACGACTATCCCGGCATGAGCGTTAGCGCTGAACAGCAGGCCAAGTTTGTGCGCGATCATCTTGGTCCGGCATTCAGGCAAGACCAATTAGATACGAAGATCATGATCTTTGATCACAACTGGGATCTGATCGACTTTGCATACTCTGTCTTGAAGGATTCAGCCGCCTCTGCCTTTGTTGCCGGCACGGCTGTCCATTGCTATGGCGGTTCGGTCGATGCGCAGGATCAATTGCACGGCCGATTCCCTGAGAAAGACATCTGGCAAACCGAATGTTCTGGAGGGGATTGGCAGACGAAGGATTTGCTCTCGGAGCAACTCGGACTTGTCATCGGTACAACGCGGAATTGGTCGAAAAGTGTTGTTCTCTGGAATCTTGCGCTCGACCAGGAACACGGTCCACACTTAGGTGGATGCGGCGACTGCCGCGGCGTCGTTACCGTGAACTCTGGTTCATCTTCGCCAGGATTCACCACCACCGTGGATTATGTTGCGCTGGGTCATGCCAGCAAGTTTGTTGTTCCTGGAGCCTGGCGCATCGAGTCCGGTCCTTCGAACCAGAATGGACTGCAGAATGTCGCATTTCGCAATCCTGATGGCTCAATCGTCTTGCTCGTCTTGAACAGCAGTAGTAAAACGTTGTCGTTCCATGTGCGCTGGTCCGAGCGATCTTTTGTCTATACTCTCGAACCGGGCTCCGCGGCTACATTCCGTTGGCGGCCGCCAGCCGCAAAGAGCTAACGCTAAGGTTGCGGCTTGAGTTGAATTTCCAGGAAACAAAGGAGCGTGCCTTCATGAGTAAGAACAACTTCTCACGGCGTGAGTTTCTGCAGACGACAACTGGCGTTGCCGGCGCTGCCATGGCCGTAAACGCAGTTATGCTCGACCCTGGACCGGCATTCGCGTCTTATCGGCCAGTTCCCGCGAGCGACCGCATTCGTATAGGAATCGTCGGTGTAGGCATGGAGGGCACGCCTCTCTTAACCACCGCCATTACGCTGCCTGGAATCGAGTGTGTGGGAGCCGCGGACTTGTACGATGGCCGCCACGAATTAGCGAAGGAGATCGTGGGCAAGCCGATTAAGACAACGCGCCGATACCAAGATCTGCTCGACGACAAATCGATCGACGCCATCATCGTCGCCACACCAGACCACTGGCATAAGCAGGTCGTTGTGGACTCAGTTTCGGCAGGGAAGGATGTCTACTGCGAAAAGCCCTTCTCTCACAATCCTGCGGATGGTCTCGCCATGGTCGCCGCAGCCAAGAAGACGGGTCGTATAGTTCAGGTAGGTGCCCAGCGCACCAGTTCCGTCCTTTGCGCCAAGGCGCACGAATTGTTCAAGAGCGGTGCTATTGGAGAGTTGAGCCTCATCGAGGGCAGCCTGGGACGCAACGATCCTACTGGTGCATGGGAATATCCGCCGCCCGCCGATCTGTCACCGCAGAATCTCGACTGGGATACCTGGCTCGGAACAGCCCCTAAGATTCCCTTCGATCCAAAGGTCTTCGCGCGCTGGCGCTGCTGGAGGGAGTACGGCACGGGCCTCGCAGGCGACCTACTTGTTCACCTGCTTAGCGGAATGCAATTCGTCATCGGAACAAATGAAGTCCCCAAGCGCGTTTCTGCGTTCGGCGGCATATACCGATGGAAAGACGGCCGCAATACCCCCGACGTGCACCCCATTCTCCTCGAATACGCTGGAGTCCCTGTCTACATGCGACTCACTCTAGGGACAGAGACCGCCGAAGTTACCCGCTTTATGGGCTCGAAGGGAATCATCGAACTTACCGAGTTTGGTCTCAGCTACACACCGCAACCTGGCGTCGATCTTGCTCCTAGCTACTATTGCTACGGTTTGCCCAGCCGACTGAAGAATGCTTACTTTGACCACTGGCATGAGGAGAATGATCCCAAACCGGGTCAGGAGCCCATGTACGAAACCACCAGCTACAAGGGCAACGACTACGACGATTTGAAACCTCATCTGTACAACTTCTTCGAAGCGGTTCGTTCGCGTAAGCCCGTCGTGCAGGATGCGCTCTTTGGTCACAACACCGCGCTAGGGTGTCACATGGCGAATGAATCTTACTATCGGAAAGCACCGGTCACCTGGGATGCATCGGCAGGGAAGATCGTTTAAACCATCGCCGGTCGCTAGCTGTTGGTCCTTGGCGCACAACTACGACTCATGGCTAGCGACCGATTTGTTAACTCAAATAGTGTTCGGAATTCATGGAAGGGGACCCTGTAATGAGGAATAGAGGAATTCTTTTTTCTACAGTGATTGGCATCATGTTGCTTCTAGCTGGCATCCGTTTCGCATTTGCCGACGCATCTACCGACGTGAAGCCATTCCTGGGCCGCTGGGACCTCACGCTCAAATCTCCGAACAAAGAATACCCGTCATGGTTAGAGCTCACCATGGATGGCGATCAACTCAAGGCGCGGATGGTCAGCCGATGGGGCCACGCCCGCATGCTTCCCAAGGTCGAACTCGCGAAGAACGTGCTCACCTTTGTTTCCCCCAAGGAAGAAGAAGACCGCAAGGATGACATGGTCTTTGAAGGCAAGCTCAGTGGCAAAATGCTCAGTGGAACAACTACTGGACAGGACGGCACGCCATGGACTTGGACAGCAGTGCCCGCCCCTGAACTCAAAGCAAATTCCAATCCAAAGTGGACCAAACCAATCGAATTGTTCAACGGTCGTGATCTCACCGGCTGGACGCAAGACAAATCGAATCCCAACAATGCATTGTGGAAGGTAGAAAACGAAACGCTGGTGAGCCCCGGTCGCGGCCCCGAACTGATCTCCGAGGGCAAATACAAGGACTTCAAGCTCCACGTGGAATTCAACTGCGGGGAGAACGCCAATAGCGGCATCTATCTGCGCGGCCGCTACGAAGTCCAGGTTGAAACCAATTCAGCGGAAGAGCCGCCTAGCCACCACACCGGTGGTGTATATGGCTTTCTCGCACCGACGCCAGAACAGCCGCGGAAGGCGAATGTGTGGCAGACCTTTGATATCACCCTTGTTGGACGAATGATTACAGTGGTGCAAAACGGAATCACCATCATCGACCATCAGGAAATCCCAGGAATTACCGGTGGCGCACTCGATAGTCACGAATCCGAACCCGGTCCAATTTATCTGCAGGGAAGTGAGGACGGACACATCCTCTATAGGAAAATCGTTCTAACGCCAGCCAAGTAATTGCAGATCTCAGATTCGAGATCGCAGATTTTGAGCCTCCGGAAGACGCTGATTGTCCGGCTAACTAAAGCTGCAATCTAGAATCAATCAATCTGAAATCTTCTTCTAATACTTTACGATTGCTGTAAACGACTTCGGATCCAAGCTCGCTCCGCCGACTAGAGCGCCATCGATTTCGTCCTCGGCCATGAGTGCCTTGGCGTTTTCCGGCTTCACCGATCCGCCGTAAAGAATCCGCAAACTCTGGGCGAATTCTTCGCCGAAAGCTTTCTCCGCTTCACCGCGGATCAATTGATGCGCCTCGCTTGCCATCTTTGGTGTCGCAGTTTTTCCGGTACCAATCGCCCAGACCGGCTCATAAGCCACTACCAGCTTTGCCGCCTTCTTAGCAGAAATTGCATGGAATGCGCGCAGACACTGCCTTCGCAGCACATCCTCAGTCAAATTTGCTTCTCGCTCCTCCAGCACCTCGCCGACACAGACGATAGGAGTCAATCCTGCTTCGAGCGCCGTCTTCACACGCATGTTGACCGTATCATCCGTCTCGCAGAAATATTGCCGACGTTCCGAATGCCCGATAATTGCATGGGTGCACCCAACACCAAGCAGCATTCCCGCGGATACTTCACCTGTAAATGCACCCTCTTTCTCCCAGTGGACATTCTGCGCTCCGATTGCCACATTCGACCCTTTCGCTGCCTCTACGGCAGTTGGCAGGCATACGAACGACGGACAGATCGCGATCTCATCCCGTGTGTGATCAGCGACCATCGGCAGAAACTTGCCAAGGAAGTCGCGGGTTTCGTCAGGTGTTTTGTACATCTTCCAATTGCCGGCGATCAGTTTCTTTCTCATGATTGCATTTGTCCTATCGAACAGTAGTAAGAGTGGTTAGGGTATGCATCCGGTTGTTGAAGTGCTACCGCGGCGAAGGAATCCAGAGTTGGCTTGTCGAAGAGGACCATCTCCACGAACACAAGGTGCTTCGCCGCTGCCAGGCTCTTAACTATGGTTGGAATGGCTACGGCCGCGGCCTCTTTCACTGGATACCCGAAAACTCCCGTCGAGATAGCAGGAAACGCCATGCTACGCAGCCCTAGTTCATCAGCAATGCACATTGATTCCCGGTAGCAATTTGCCAGGACCTGCGCCTCATCCTCGTCTCCGCCCCGCCAAATGGGACCCACCGCGTGGATCACGTATTTCGAGGGAAGCAATCCAGCGGTTGTAGCTACTGCATGTCCCGGAGCTAGTGGGCTTTGCCGCTCGGAAATCTTGCGGCACTCATCGGCAATCGCCGGCCCTGCCGCCCGGTGGATGGCACCACAGACACCCCCACCCGCCAGCAACATCGAGTTCGCAGCATTCACGATGGCGTCAGTTGAACTCTTTGTAATGTCGCCGCGCGATATTCGGACGAGAAGGGGATCGCCCAGATGCACATCGACGAAATAGTCTCCATCGTGCGGTAATTCCATGGGCATCCGACGTTACTTGTTGGTGAGTGCTTCTACGCCTGGCAGCTTTTTGCCTTCCAGGAACTCCAGCGACGCCCCACCTCCCGTGGAGATGTGGGTCATATTCTCGGCCACTCCCGCAGCGTGAACAGCCGCAACAGAGTCTCCTCCACCTACAATCGAGATGGCACCAGGATTGTCTGCAATTGCTCGAGCAACCCTAAACGTTCCTTTTGAGAATGGGCTTACTTCGAAGACTCCCATCGGACCATTCCAGACGATCGTACGAGCGCGAGAAATCTCCTCTGCAAAGATCTCCGCCGTTTCCGGTCCAATGTCCAGTGCCATCAGATTTGGTGGAATCGCTTGGCCCTGACCAATGCGATGGATTACCGAGTTGACATCAATCTTTTCAGCCGTCACATGATCAATGGGCAGCAGCATCTTCACATTGCGATCCTTGGCTTGCTGAAGCAAATTCTTCGCTAGTTCGATCTTGTCTTCCTCTACGAGCGATTTCCCAACCTGCTGGCCTTGGGCCTTGAGGAAGGTATACGCCATACCGCCACCGATAATCAGAGCGTCCACCTTATTAATGAGATTCTGAATGACTCCGATTTTGTCGCCAACCTTCGCGCCACCGAGAATTGCAACGAACGGCTTCTCCGGGTGCTGCAATGCTTTGCCCAAATACTCGAGCTCTTTCTGCATCAAGAGGCCAGCAGCCGATTTCTGGACAAACTTCGTCATGCCTACCGTCGAAGCATGCGCGCGATGCGCCGTGCCGAAGGCATCGTTGACATAGAAATCGGCTAGTGTCGCCAATTGCTTTGCGAACTTTTCATCATTGGCTTCTTCCTCCGCATGAAAGCGAAGGTTTTCAAGCAGGAGTGTCTGACCCTTCTCCAGCTTTCCTGCAACCTCCTCGGCCTCAGGGCCCACACATTCGGGCGAGAATCCGACATTCTCCCCGCGGGCCAGTTCCCGGTCGAGCAGCATCCGCAGCCGTTCCGCCACCGGTTTCAGGCTCATGCGTGGATTTGGTTTTCCTTTTGGTCTTCCTAAGTGCGAGGCGAGAATCAATCGGGCGCCATGCCGCAGGGCATACTCAATCGTCGGCAGAGTCTCACGGATGCGCGTGTCGTCAAGCACGCGGCCAGCTTCATCCAACGGCACATTAAAATCCACTCGCATAAAGACGCGGTGGTCGTTCAAAGGAAGGTCTCGTATCGAAAGCTTGTACATCGCAAGTCCTCACTGAAGTTTGATATTGCACTTCCCGTGGCGAGAGGCATTTCCACAGCGAGCGAGGGCAATGGCTGCCCTCGTCACTCGCATTGCGGATTTTCTATAGGCCCTTGCTGCCGATGTAGTTGATCAGATCGCGAACACGGCAGGAATATCCCCATTCGTTGTCGTACCAGGAGATCACCTTGACCAGCGTCCCGCCGACCACCAGGGTCATCTTCGAGTCGACGATAGAGGACCGGGAGTCGCCCTTGAAGTCGGAGGAGACGAGTTCATTCTCCTCGTATCCGAGGTAGCCTTTCAACGGACCGCTTTCCGACGCCTTCTTGAGCGCTTCGTTTACCTCTTCCTTGGTGGTTTTCTTTTCGACCGTCGCCACCAGATCGACTACCGAAACATTGGGAGTAGGTACCCGCATGGCAAACCCGTCGAGCTTTCCGGCCAAATCGGGGATTACCAGTTTCAACGCTTTGGCCGCGCCGGTAGACGTCGGGATCATGCTGATCGCCGCGGCTCGTGCTCGACGCAGGTCCTTGTGAGGGAAGTCCAAGATAACTTGATCGTTGGTATAGGAATGGATCGTTGTCATCGATCCGGTGATGATCTTAAACGTGTCGTTGACGACCTTTGCAATGGGTGCGAGGCAATTGGTAGTGCAAGATGCATTCGAAATAATGTGATGCTTGGCGGGATCGTAAACCTGCTCGTTCACTCCAAGAACCAGTGTTACGTCCTCATTCTTTGCAGGAGCCGAGATGATTACCTTTTTCACGGGCCCGCGCATGTGCTTCTTGGCATCTTCTGCGTTTGTAAATCGGCCCGTAGATTCGAGCACGATCTGAGCCCCCACCGACTCCCAAGGCAGCTTCGCCGGGTCCTTTTCCGCGAAAACTTTGAACGTGCGATTGTCGACCGTAATGCTGTCGGCGCCCGCAGTAATCTTGTGCGGCAGGTTTCCAAGAATAGAGTCGTACTTCAGCAGATGGGCTAACGTCTTCGGATCGGTCAGGTCATTGACTGCAACGAACTCGACGTTCGGATCGTTCAAGGATGCCCGCATCACGTTGCGTCCGATTCGTCCAAAACCATTAATGCCAACTTTGATTGCCATTTCGCCTCCGCGCGAGAATGAAAACACTAGTAAGAATGCAAATGGGCCGGAAACAGAAAATGGTAACAGGCAGCAAGGTTAGCGGCAAATTCCCGGCGTCTTTCGAGTTCTGAAATGAAACGCAAATCGCGATTTACGGACCATTTTGGGCATGTTAGATCCAGGCACAAATAGTGACGATTCGTTACACAAAGGAGATCTCAAGATAGAGGTTCGTGTTCCGCCAGATCCACGGAAGGCGAGCCGCCCAGTACTTGCGATTTATGGTTTCCCTCGCTCGCTGGAACTCCTGTTGCGGAAGGATTCGGATCTTCGCAGCAAAATCTGGACCGCTAATCTTGCCGCGTATCGTGCAAGGCGCAAGTCGGGCATTCTGATTATTCCGGACTCGTTTTGCCTTGCCCGAGCCACCGTTGCTCATAACGTACAATTTGTCGCCCTCTTCTCCAAACCACACTGGGGTTCTCACCAATTCACCGGACTTTCGGTAGGTTGCTAGGCTGACGTACTTTTGACCCTGGATCGCAGATGGGATCGTCATTCGTAACTCTCCAGATCAGATTGCAGTCAAATCGGGCTACCTGCCTTGGTTCGTCGGATTGCCCGTAACCGCAACAATGTGTTACAAGCCAAACATGCGGAAATGGATGCGAGATCGCATGAAAGGGCGCAAAAAGTCGCCGGCAACGACTAAGTCTGAACCGACGCAGGCTCCCTTACAGCCGGCATACTTCGATACGGAAGCGTCTTCAGCCCCAACAAAGGTGGAAAAGGAGCCCCCGCCAACGCCAAAGGATGTCGAATCTGAAATCGAGCAGCCTGCCGAGAAAGCCGCCGCAGCGCCATCGGGTGCTCAACCTAAAGCACCGAAGCGCCGTCGCCGTCGCGGACGTGGCGGCCGCGGACGCACCGCCAACGCAGCCACACCCGCCGGTGTCGACGGAGGGGCATCCGATGAGAAGAGCGCTTCGGCAACTGCTGAGCAGCCTCAGCCAGTGGTTCAGCCCTCGGCTCCACAGCCGGCAAGTGCTGCTCCAGGCCGAGCGCCAAAGGGCGTTGTTGTCCTGGCTATTGGTTTGCCCGGATCGGGCAAGAGTTCCTGGTTTAAACGGCATAACATTACGCCTCTCTCTAGTGATTTGCTGCGCTCGATTCTGTTCGACGATCCCACGGAGCAGCGCTTCCAGGATTTAGTGTTTTCCAACCTTCGTTCCATGTTGAAAGCCAGGCTGATCGCTCGGCGCCCGATGAACTATGTGGACGCCACCAACTTGACATCCCATGATCGTCACAGCTGGATCAAGCTAGCAAAGGATTTTGGCTACGAAGTACATGCTGTCTTCTTCGATGTTCCACTTGAAGTCTGCCTGGATAGGAATAAGAAGCGCCAGCGCATCGTCGGAGAAGATGTGCTTCGACGCCTTGCCAGCAAACTAAAGGCCCCGACATTCGAAGAGGGATTCGCGAAGATCACCGTCGTACGGGTAAAGGCGAAACCAGACTCGGGCAATGTGGCAGAGGAAGTAGTCTGAAACGAAAGTGTGAATTACAAAATAAAACGCCGCCCTTTCGGGCGGCGTTTCTATTGTCCCCTCTCACCCTCGCCAATTGTTTCTTGGCGGTGCTGAAGGTGCATTTTGTGCCGGTGGCGTCGATCGACCCGCCGGGGCAGACGGCGCCGGGCTCACATGAGGCGTCGGATTGGATGCCGGCGCGTTCTGTCGAGGAGCATCCATCGACGGTCGTGATGGCGCCGGTGACATCGACGGCGTGTTCTGACGCGGAGGCTCCACCTGGTGTGGCGTTGCCGATGGCGGCGGTGCCGGAGTGTACCGTGGAGTCCGATCCTCCGCTCCTCGATCTACGTGAGGAGTCGAAACCGGCCCGGACGGGCGGGGCACTGCGTTTCCCGACCCGCTAGGAGCCGAGTGCTGTTCCACCGTGGGCTGGCTCTCGACCGGAGCGGTTGGCCTCGGAACCGGCCGTCCCACTGGAGAAGCACTGTAGACAGGTTTGCGATCGTCGTTCTGCGGCGTATCGGTCCGTGTTACCGGGGATGACGCCGCCGGACCTGCATCGTCGCGATGGCTCGTTGGAGGCCTTGGCACAGCCCGCCCGATCGTAGGCTCGATCTCTTTCGCCTCCGCCGATCCGCTCGCACCGACCGTTCGCGTTCCATTGCCATCCGTTCGGGCGACAGGTTCGTCGCCTTTGTTCTTGACGGTCGGCGGACGTGGGATTACTCGTGACGGACTGTGTGGACCAGAGTCGTTTGCTACGCTACGGTCCGCAGTTGGTGCTGCCGGCGTACCTCGCCCATTGACTTCTTGACGAGCATCCGTTCGGCCAACAGCAGGAACAGGGTTGCGGGTTACAACAGGGCGTGCAACCGGCCTCGTCGGTGGGACGATTGTGCGGCCTTGGGTATCGTTTCCGAGTCGGCTCTCGCGAGTTGGCTCGGCAAGCCGCCCTTCGAGATGCGAGCTATTCAGACTGGCAACATCTTTGGCGTTTACTGGCACCAACGACTTTGCTACCGGCCTGGAGTCCACTATCGTGCGCGACTCTACTGCCGTGATTCCGCCGGGGGCTTTCAGGTTCGCGTAGTCGAACGCCTTTACGTGCTTCCGTCCGGAATCCCTGTTACCGTAGTTGTAATAGTTGTTCGTGACGTACGTGATGTTCGTGATGTGCGTGTTCGTCACGTTCACCTGGCGGAAATATCCGCGGCTACCCCGATACCAGGGGATGTAAGGTTCGCCGTAACCAAGCGGGCACCACCCGTAGCCACCACCGCCGAACGAAACACCGAAGCTGAATCCGCCACCACCAAACCACGCCACTAACGCTGGAGCATAGACCGGACGGACATAGACTGGTCCAGGGGCCCATCCCCAATAGCCGCTGTAGTACACCCATCGACCATAGTGAAAGGGAGCAAATCCCCAAGGTGCATCGTCGACCCATGTCCATCCCCATGGGGAGACCCATACCCAGTGCCCGTAGCGATAGGGCGCCCAACCCGCCGCGACAGTCCTCGGAACCCAGATCCTTCCGTATGTCGGAACGACCTGCCAGTATCCGTAGTCATCTAGGTCTTCGTATCCAATCGTGCCTGGCGCCACGTATTGCGCGGAAGTGGAGTGATCCTGTCGCTGGTCGCGCACTCGGCACCAGTCATCAAAGCCGTCGAAATCCGGGGCTTTGTAGATGTCGTGTGCCATGGATGTACCACCGCTGAAGCGTGCGGTGTGGTTGGAATGCACGCGCACCGACGGGCCGTTGCCCGTGGCATCGCCTTCGCCCTTCCACACCGTAACGATGGTGGCATCGCCGTCCGCCGGAACGTCAATTCGGTATTCGCCGGCTTTCTGCACTGTGAAGGCGACGTTGGGCGTATCAATCTCGTAAATCTCCGAGCCATACAGTTTGCGAACTCGGAGGTTCAGTGTGCCCTGGTTCAGTTGGATTTGAACCGCATTGTCGCTGACATTGGTCAGGGTCAGGCTGGTTTCGTCATCTGCTCGCAACAAGCCTGTCCCCACACCCAATTCAATGCGGGAGTCTTTGTCGACCCAGATATTGTCAGAAGTCGTTAGCGGCCGATTAAGTGATCCGGCGACCCATTCATCGGTTCCGTGTGATTGAACTGAAACGGATCCCGAAATGTACTGCAGTCGCGCGACTCGTCCCGGCGGATCATCATCCGCGGAAACCAGCGTCGCCGCCACAATCAGAAGAAATAGTGAACTGTAAATCGCACGCCTGAGATCTCGCATGGTCTGCCTCCTTAGGGAGACTGCTTTCTAAACCACTACGCTCAGGGTCCACACGCCTTGGGGGTGGCGTTGATGGCCCGTTTGCCCCGTTCAGCAACCCGAAAAACAGGCTCTCAATCGCTTCTACTTACCTTAAACCCGAATGCCCTCCGGAAGTCGCATACTTTGGAGATGCCCCGCTGAGTACCGAAGGTTGTTTTCTGCTTTGTTTACAAAACTTTACTTCAGGTGCTTGAGCATTTCCTTGAATGCCGCGCCGCCGGATGACTTCAGTAACTCATAAATCGCCATCTCGGTGCTCGAGAGCACCGCACCAGCCGCTTGCATGCGGTCCAGCCCTACCTTCCAATTCCATTCTGTACGCGAACTTACTGCATCGCTGGCCACATGCACCAGATACCCTTCGTGCAGCGCGCCTAAGGCGGTCTGCATGACGCAGATGTGGCTTTCCATCCCGCACAGCAGCACCGTGTTGCGGCCTGCCGCAGCGTTCTTGAGGGACAGTCGGAACTCATCGCTGCCAAAACAGGAAAACATGAGCTTGTCGATCGGCGAGCTCTTTGGGAGAAGAGAAACAATTTCGGCGACCGTACTACCCAAACCCTTGCAATACTGCGTAGTGACGAGCACCGGCAATTCGAGTATTCCAGCTAGCCGAATCAAAAGCTGAGTGTTACGCACGAGCCGCTCTCGCTCAAATATCGGTGGTAGCAGCTTCTCCTGGATATCGACCACCACAAGCGCAGTCTGGTCAGGATTCAGCAACTGCCGCGCAACATCAGCGTAACGTTCAGAAGCCTTGTCATTCGTGAGGGATATCATCTTTGGATTCTCCGAGGCAGCCGGTATTTAGAAATTTTGGCACAGGCCCCGTGTCTATCGGACGCAGAACTTTCGTTCATCGAGTCGGCCCACCGATCATCCTACAATTCCCACAGGATGACTGCACCGACAACTCTGTTTCGTCCATTCGCACGGCTGGTTAGGATCAACATCCTGGGATCTGAGTTCGATGTTCCGGACAACAACCCCCTGCTGCGCTGCTTTCAGTACCTGGCACCTGAAACAGTCTCTTGTGGAAGGTTTTGTTGGAATGAAGACTGCCAGTATTGTCGCGTGAAATTCGATTTCGGTCCGGAGACTCCAGGGCGGGCCGCTCTCGCTTGCAAGCAGATTGTGCAGGATGGGATGCGCATCACGGAAACATCTGTTGACATCCGCTATGCGCTCCGCACACTCAATCTAAAGATCAAACTCTAGGACGCGCTATTTGCGTGCGGACGTCCCGGTCGTCGATACGCCCAATTTGCGCAGCCGATCTCGGGCCTGTAACGCCTCATTGGATTTGGGATAACGCTGCACGACGTGACGCAGTGCTGCGATTCCATCGTCTTTCTGCCCGAGTTCAATTAGCGCAAAGCCCTTCTTGAGCTCCGATGCGGGCGCCTTATTTCCGGTGGGAAAATTCTGGATCACCTGGTCGTAGTTCTTGACCGCCTCTTGGTAATTCCCCTGTCGATAATCAATTTCAGCGAGGTAGAAATACGCATTTCCGGCCAAATCAGTCGTGGGGTAGAACTTTACGTAGTCCGAGAACTCCTGCACAGCCAAATCGTTCTTACCGGCGTTGTAGTCACGAAGGCCGTTGTTGTAAAGCACGTCTGGCGGAGGCATCTGCGCTAGTTGCTGCTGCTGGGCTTGTTGGGCAGCCAGGCTTTGTTGTGCCGATTGCAGAGTCTCGAGCTGTTGGCTAACCTTCGCCAGGCGAGCCTTCAACTCATCCATGGTGTCATTGAGGGCCTGAATCTGCCCCGAGATCTGATCGACACGCGAGCCACTGTCTCCCTGCTGTTGCTGAATCGTGCCTTGAAGGGTATTTACGGACGTCGCTAGTTTATTGACGTTGTCCGTGCTCTGTTCGATCAGGTGTTGTAGCACTCCCATGCGCTCGTCAAATGACTGCTTCATAGCCGTCATCTGGTCCTGCAGTTGTTGCACCTGGGTTTGGAGTTGGACAATCTCCTTAGAAACGGAGAAAGCTGGTGCAGCCACGACCAGCATAGCGGCAAGCAAGGCGACGCGTGACACAAGACGATTCGTTTTCATAGTCGACACCATTTTAGATGCGTCCTTCGCTCGATGAAACCGGGCAACTCCGCATGATTCAGGGTTCTGCGTCGCCCCCGGCTAGCCCTTTGATTCAGAAAAGAAAAACGGGACAGCCGTGTCTGGCCGTCCCGTTTCTGCTTACTTCGAGTATACAAAGTGACCGCGCCGATTTTCCTGCCAGCACTCCTCGGTAGACTGCGTGCAGAAGGGCTTTTCCTTGCCGTAGCTGATCGTCTTGACCTGATCTGCACCGATTCCCCCTTGCACAAGGGCGTTGCGAACCCCACTTGCGCGGCTATCGCCCAAGGCAAGGTTGTATTCAGTTGATCCGCGTTCGTCGCAGTGTCCCTCCACCGTAAAGTGGATAGTCGGATGTTGCTTCAGGAAAGCGATGTTTCCCTGAAGTGCCGACTGTTGGTCGGGCCGGATGTCGGCTTTGTCGTAGTCAAAATAGACATCCTTCACATTCTGGGCGAACAACTCCTCTTCTGTTGCGGATGGCGGAGGCGGTGGCGGAGGTGGCGGGCTTGTAACCGTAACCCGCGCCGTGGATTCCTGCGTGCCTCCGGGACCTTTCGCCGTCAGGCGATAAGTCGTCGAGTCGTTTGGTGTCACGGACTGCGATCCGCTGGCTTGAACCGTGCCGATGAAATCAATGGTTACATCGGTAGCATTCGTCGTTTCCCACGTGAGTGTTGTCGCCTGACCTTTCTGAACGGTATTTGGATTTGCGGTTAGCGACGCTGTCGGTGCTGCCGGTGGCGGCGGTGGTGGGGGCGGCGGTGGGGCCGGCTTCTTCTTGCATGCGCCCAGCATCATCACGGCGCCCAACGCGAGTATTAACGTGATGTACTTCAGTTTTAGCTGCTTCACCTTCTCCTCCGTATCGCGCCCCAAACTGCGATGCGCGTCTCTCGCCATCGGGCCTATATCTCCCGAACCCTCCGGCTGATGAATATGAAGAACATGAACCACGAATTACGCCCTACTTCCAACTCCAGTTAGGCTGATAATTGTTGCCCGAAGTCGTCACTTGTTTCTGATTGGTCCCGTCCGCCAGCATGGTCCAGATCTGGTCTCCTCCCGCCCGACTCGATTGGAAAACGATATGGCGTCCGTCGGGTGACCATGATGGGAAGTCGTTACGCCCACCGTCATGGGTCAACTGCACCCATTG
>Ga0066903_100000209_pt1 | contig 32671 bp, 26 predicted proteins | sample PanSoiMetaGPlot1_FD_67491 | JGI IMG/M metagenome (GOLD analysis project Ga0066903, IMG submission 67491) | Tropical forest soil microbial communities from Panama analyzed to predict greenhouse gas emissions - Panama Soil - Plot 1 (version 2) | ecosystem: Environmental > Terrestrial > Soil >... | reverse complement strand
CGTAGCCGTCGGACACGAAGATGTTGCCCTGCGCGTCCCACGTGACGTCCGTGGGGCGGCCGAAGCGGTACTTCTCCGGCGGCGCGGCCGGCAGCGTGCTGTCGAACGGCCCGGCCACCGGCTCGGGCCGCCGCCCGAGCACCATCACGACGCGGCCTTCGGGGTTGAACTTGACGATCATGTTCGTCCCCTCGTCGACCACCCAGATGTTGTCGTCCTTGTCCACGCGGACGGCGTGCGCGAACTCGAGGCCGTAGACGCCCTGCCCGATTTCACGGACGAAGGTCCCCTTCTCGTCGAACTCGAACAGGCGCGTGTCGCCGCTCCGCGTGTACACGAAGACGTGGCCCTTGGAATTGGTCGCGATGCCGATGCCCTCGCCGAAATACAGATCGGCCGGCAGCTTGAAGAAGTTCGGCACCGAGGTCATCGGAATCTCGGGCACGTTCTCGGCCTTCGCCTTGGTCTGTGCCGCGAGCGGGGCCGCAGCGGCCAGGCCGAGCACGAAGAGCGCCGCGCCAACCGTTACTCGTCGTCGCATATGAAGCCTCCGCAGCTTAATGGGCCTTCTGCTGCTGCTCGAGCACGCTCGTGAACACGCCTTCGACGATGTCGAGCTCCGCCTTGTAGCCGGCAGGATCGATGTACGCATTCGGACCTTTGCCGAGCTTCGGGTACTTTTCCGCGAGGTTGAACATCGCCGGATGCGACCCGAGCGGGATGTCGCACTTGAGCGAGCGGAGCACCTTGAACCCGCGCTTGTATTCATCAGCGATGGTGGGAACGTCGGGATTGTTCACCAGCTTGTATCCCGGATTGACGCCCATGCTGCCGATGATGACGACGTCGTAGGTTCTGCCGGCGTCCTGCACCTTCATCGTCCAGGTGGTGCACCCGCGCGTGTGGCCGGGCGTCAGGTGCGCCACCAGCGTGGTGCCGCCCAGCTTCACTTCGTCGCCGTCGTGCAGCACACGGTCGATCGGATGCGCCTTGCCGCCGGGACGCATGGCTTGGAGCGCCGGCACGTCCTCGGCCATTGCCATCACCTGGGCGCCGCTCAGCTCCTTGGCCAGCGCGTCGCCTTCCATGTGATCGGCATGCGCGTGGCTGCCGAGGATGATCTTGATGTCCGTGAACTTGAACCCGAGCCTTTCCACCGAGCTCTTGATCGTCGGGACGTTGCGCTCGTAGTCGGTGTTGATGAGGATGTGCCCCTGCGGCGTCGTGATGAGGTAGGTCCCGAACGACTCCGTCCCGACGTAATAGATGTTGCCGATCATCTTGTGCGGCGGGAACGCCGCGTCCTGCTGCTCGCGCGTGCCGATGTTGCGCCGGAACAGCTCTTCGGGCGTCCATACTTTCGGCGCCTGCGCGAACGCCGGGGCCGCAGTGGCGACGCACACGACGCACATCAATGCTCGCTGGTACGTCCCCGACTTTCCACGTTCCACTTTGACCTTCACTTTGAATTTTGCCCTTTGAACTTTGAACTTTCTTCCAGGTGCGCCTATCATGCGCCCTATGCTGACGAAACGCCAAGCCGGAATTACTGCACTCGTCATCGTCCTCGGCCTGGGCGCTGCGGCGACGGCCGCCAACGTCGATCCGAACGGACCGACTGGAACGAAGGGACTCATTCTCGTCGACAAGGTCGGCCGGTTCATCCGCTTCTTCGACCCGGCAACGCTGAAGGAGCTTTCGAGTTTCCAGGCGGGCACCGCGCCGCACGACGTCGCCATCTCGCCCGATCACCGGACGGCGTACATCCCGATCTACGGCGACGGCGTCTACGGGCGCAATCCGAACCCCGGCCACGAGGTGGCAATCGTCGATCTTGTGTCGCAGACGCTGGTCGGCAGCATCGACGTCTCGCCCTATCAGGCGCCGCACGGCATCCAGGTCGACGCGAACGGCACGCTGTACGTGACGTGCGATCTGAGCCGCAAGCTGCTGGTCATCGATCCGAAGACGCGCACCATCAAGGCGGCGCTCGACACCGAGGGCACGGGCCACTGGCCGGCGCTCCTCCCGGACGGCAGCAAGGCGTACATCGCGAACAAGAACGACAAGCTCTATGTGACCGTCATCGACATCAAGAAGCAGCAGATTGTGGCCCGTGTACCCGCGCCGAACGGCACCGAAGGCATCGTCGCCTCACCCGACGGCAAGCGCGTCATCGCTGTGGATCAAAAGGAGCCGCAACTGCTCGTCATCGACACGGCGACCGACACCGTGGTCGACAGAATCCCGCTCGAGGGCAACACGCGAGCCTCCTTCAAGCCGCGCTACACGCCCGACGGCTCGAAGATCCTCGTCTGCAACCTGGGTCAGGCGATCGTGAACGTGATCGACGCGAAGGATCCGCACGGAAAGCAGGAGGTGGTCGCCGTGGGTAAGGATCCGATGGGGTTCACCTTCTCGGCCGACGGGAAGACCGCGCTCGTCGCCAACCATGGCGACGGCACGGTGTCGGTGGTGGATCTGCAGCAGGCGAAGGTGACGTCGACGTTCAAGGCCGGCACCGGCATCGAAACGCTGTCGTACTTCTGAGACGCTGATGGCGCGCGTTACTCTCGCGCCGTCAGGTACGCCTGAATCAGCGCTTCGACGTTGCCGCGCTCGGAGAACGACTTCGAAATGTACAGCGGCCACTTCACGGTGAGCGTCGTGGCCAGCTCTTCCTCTCCGTCTCGCACCAGCTCGAGCCGCACGATGTCTTTCTGGATGCGCGCCGCTCTGACAATCAGCTCGACTCCTGGATCATATCGGGCGAGCATGACCGGCTCGATGACCTGAACCGAACTGTCGACCAACCGGTCCTTCCTGTACGCCACCGTCACTAACGGCGCGATCTTCTCGACGTCACTCTCGACGACGTCGTCGGTCCTGAAGCGGCCGTTGAACTGGAAGAACGTCCCCTCGAACGGGGTGACGACGGTGAGGCCATCCCGGCCTTGACGGATGGCACCAGCAAGACTCCGTTCATTATATACGAGTGAATAGAGCGGCCGCTTCACGAGGAGACGCCGTCCGGTCCACTGCTTCTCGAAGGCTTTCTGGTTCGAATCGGCCGACGTGACAGTCGCGGCGGCAACGACGAGGGCGACGATGCTGGCGCCCCACACGCGTCGAGCGGTGATCACGAGCACACCTCCGGCGGCGCTGGGGGACGGATGGCTTATCGATTCGAAGGCGGCGGCAGAATAGGTGTGAACGTAACCACTCGAAACGGGGCGGGTTACGCGTCCGCGATCTCGACGAGCCGGCGGCCGCCGAGCGACACGCGGAAGCCGTAGAGCGCAATCGCGCCGACGACCGCCAGCGCGGCGTAGCCGTACCCCGCCCACCAGAGGGAGGCCTGAAACGTCATCGGGTACTGCCACTGCACGATCTGATAGACGAACCACGTGGCCACCAGAGATACGAGACCGAAGCGGACCAGCACCCACAGCGCAAGCGAATAGAACAGCAGGTTCAGGGCAACAAGCCAGCCGACGTTCGGGAGCGGCACACTGAAGGCGTCGGGAACAGCCCACAGCACCACGTACGCGGCAAACGCGACCCACTCGTGCCGGATCAGCGTGCGCAGGAAAAAGAAGAGGAACAGCTGGAAAAAGGAGAACAACATCATCTGGTGCAGCGTATGAACGAGCACGCCCAGAAAAGGCAGCGTCCCTAAGACGGTTTGCAAGTCCGAGGCTGAGGGTATCGCGGGGCCGTGGCCCGAACGCAGCGAGACGACAGCCGCGAGACGTATGCCCAGCGACAGGAGCACGCCGGCGGCGCTTCCGATCAGCACGTCGCGGCCCACGAGCGGATCGCGCCACGCGCCGGACACCAGCCGCGCCCACGAGACGAGCATGTGCGGCCAGCGGCGACGGACGAATGGTTCGAGCGCCACGTAGACGATCCAGATCAGGCCGGCGTTAAACACGGCCCATGGTGCGAAAGTGAAGAACAGGTAGAACTCGCTGAAGTCGGCGACGTGGTGCTCCATCAGCAGCCAGGTGGTGCAGTACAAACCCAGCATGACGGTCGCCAATCGGATGGCGCCGCGCCGGTCGCCACGACCCAGTCGAAGGTTCCGCTGCGCGAAGAACAGCGCCCCACCGATGACCGCACCGATGACCAGCACGATCAGCACGCCGCCGATTTTCGCGGTGAACGTCATCGGCGGCGACTCCGGCGTGCGGAGCGGGCGAGACCACGGCGCGACCACCTGAAAGCTGATCGGCGTCCCGCCGAGCGAGGCCGCCTCGACGCGGAGCGGCACATCGGGAGCCTCGGGCGCCGATCCCTCCCACGCCACGCGCGTGTCCGCGTAATAGTTCGGATTCCATCGAGGCGTCACAGCCCGCCAGGCCGCCATGTCGAGGCCGGCCTCCGCAAACCACGCCTCCCAGTTCGTCGACCTCGAAGAGTCCGCTCGAGCCGTCTCGACCACCGCTGGAATCGTTTCGAACGTCCAGAGTCGCCCGTCGGGCCTGAATCGGACTCGAATCTCGCCCGGTGTCAACAACGGCGGCTCGGTGTTCGACACGCTCTCGTAGGGATAACCCAGGGGTGTCGCGTCGCGCACCAGCGGCTGCGGGCTCTCGCGATACCAGAACGCGGCTGGCGCGAACACGTCGGCCAGTGGTCGCCGGCTCATGGGATCGTCGGCCACGTACCGGAGAAAGTCGTTGTCCCAGACGAAACCGCGGGCGCGATCGACGCCGGAGGACGGGTAGCCGACCCGCTTCAGGAGCTCCCGTGCCCGATCGGCCAGGACATCCGGCGCTTTGTCGAGTCCGAACCTGTTCACGAGCAGGGTGCTCGAGGCAAGCGCGATCGCGCCGAGCACGCCGATCACAAGCGACAGCAGAAGAGCGACCGCGATACCGGGGCGCAGACCTTCTTTCTCGCCCGACGCGGCGACCAGTTCCGGCGACGGCGTCTCGCCCGCCGCAATCGCCGCAGCCAGCGGATCCCCACCCGGCAACGCCATCGCCACCTGCGCCACCGACGACGGCCGCACGCGCGGATCGCGCTCCAGACAGCGCATCACCAGCCGCTCGACCGCCGGATCAATCCCCAGCCGCAGCTCCGACGGCGCGGTCGGCGTCGACTGCTCCTTCTCCGATCGCAGTTCCGCCAGCGTCGCCGCCGAAAACGCCTTCTTTCCGCACAGGATTTCGTACAGGACGAGCCCGAGCGCGTAGATGTCGCTGCGCACGCTCGCGCCCTTCCCCGCTAACTGTTCCGGCGCCATGTACGCCGGCGTCCCCGAGATGTCGCCGACCGTCGAGTCGTCGGTCTCCGCCACCGCCAGCCCGAAGTCCGTGATGCGCACCCGGCCCCGGCCGTCGATCATGATGTTGGCCGGCTTGAGGTCGCGGTGCAGCACGCCCCGCTCGTGCGCAGCCGAAAGCCCGGCCACGAGCTGCCGCGCGATGTCGAGCGCCTTCTCGTTCGACAGATACCCGATCCGCTTGAGCAGCGACGCCAGGTCCTCGCCGTCGATGAATTCCATCGACAGGAAGTGCTGGCCGTTCACGTCGGCGATGTCATACACCCGGCAGATGTTGGGATGGGCGAGCTGCCGCGTGATGCGCACCTCGGCGAAGAAGCGTTCGCGCCGCACCGGATCGGACGACAGCGCCGCCGGCAGGAACTTCAGGGCGACGGGCTGTCCGAGCTTGAGATCGTCGGCGCGGTACACCTCGCCCATGCCGCCGCGTCCCAGCAGGCCGATGATCCGGTAGCGATCGATGAGGACGGCCCCGGGCGTCAGGCCGCCGACGGGAATCGAGTCCGACGAGATCAGCCGGCCGACGCCAACCGCCATCGCCGGGCCACCCGGCGCTCCCGGCGCGGTGACCACCTGCGACAGCGACGCCAGCGGCCCGCCGCACGACGAGCAGAAGCGGCTCCCTGCCGCGTTCTCCGCCGAGCAACTCGGACACTGCATGGAGAGGCGTGATTGTAGTCCACGACTGCGGCACGCGGGCGCGAACGTGCCGCTGGCCTGTGGCAATATATGCGCGAGACATGCACGCCACGAAACGTCCGGTTGTCGCAACCGTCGTCGCGCTGGCGATGGCGGCCCCGCTGGTCGCGCAGCAGGAACCGGTCGACCTCGATGCGGTTCACCGGATCCGCGAAGAGGCGCTCCAGAATTCGCAGGTGATGGAGCATCTCTTCTTTCTGACCGACGTCAGCGGATCGCGGCTGACCAATTCGCCGGGATTCTTCAGCGCCGCAGACTGGGTGGTGAAGCGGCTCGGCGAATACGGCATCAGCGCCCGTCAGGAAAAGTGGGGGCCGTTCGGGCGCGGCTGGACGTTCACACGCTTTTCGGCGCACATGCTCGAGCCGCAGTCGGTGCCGCTCGTCGGCGCGCCGCTCGCCTACACGCCAGGCACCACGGGTCCACTGACCGGCGACGCGGTGATCGTCGCGATCGCCAGCGAAGCAGACTTCGCCAAATACAAGGGCGCCCTGAAAAACAAGATGGTGCTGCTCGGCCCCGGGCGCGATCTGCCGATGAGCCTCCAGCCGCTGGCATTACGGCGATCCGATTCGGATCTGGCAGCGCTCGCGCAGGCGCCGGATACGGGCCAGGGGCGTGGCCAGGCGCCGCCGGGGACGGCGGCGATCGGCGGCGGCCGTCAGGGAGGCCGTGGCGGCGGGAATGCCAATCAGCAGTTCCAGCGCGCCCTGAACAAGTTCCTCGCGGACGAGGGCGTGGCCGTAGCGATCCGGATCGGCGCCGGCCGCAGCGAAGGCGGTACGGTGTTCGCGCAGGGCGGAGGCTCGCGCGACCCGAAAGAACCGGTGCCGCCGCCGATGGCGACGCTCACCCCGGAACACTACAACCGCATCGCACGCCTGCTCGATCACAAGATTCCGGTGAAGCTCGAATTCGACATCCAGGCGCGCTTCCTCGACGACCGCACGGATTCGGTGAACGTCGTCGGCGCAATCCCGGGCGGCCGCAAGCGCGACGAGACCGTGATGATCGGCGCGCATCTCGACAGCTGGCACAGCGGCACCGGCGCCACGGACAACGCGGCGGGCAGCGCCGTGATGATCGAGGTGATGCGCATCCTGAAGACGCTGAACCTGCGCCTCGATCGCACCGTGCGTCTGGCGCTCTGGAGCGGCGAGGAGCAAGGGATCCTCGGATCGCGCGCGTACGTCGCCGAGCACTTCGCGGCGCGCGAGGACATGAAGCTGAAACCCGAGCACGCGCGGCTGTCCGGATATTTCAACGTCGACAACGGCTCGGGCAGGATTCGCGGGGTCTACCTGCAGAACAACGACGCGATGCGGCCGATCTTCCAGGCATGGCTGAAGCCGTTCGAGGATCTCGGCGCCTCCACCATTTCGATCCGCAGCGTCGGCGGCACCGATCATCTGTCATTCGACGCCGTGGGACTGCCCGGCTTTCAGTTCATCCAGGATCCGCTCGAGTACGACTCGCGCACGCACCACTCGAACATGGACGTGTACGATCGGGTCCAGCGCGCCGACATGATGCAGGTCGCCGCGATCGTCACGTCATTCGTCTACAACGCGGCGAATCGCGACGCGCTCCTTCCGCGCAAGCCGCTGCCCAAACCGCAGCCGCCGCCCCCGCAGCAGCAGAACGCTCCGCCGGCCGGTACAGCGACAACGTCCCCGGGGCGTTGATCTCGCGTCAGCGCTCAGCGACCGGGGACCGCGGCGCTGGGCGGCTCGGGCGTCGGTGGAACGATGCGGCGATGCTCCATCGTCTTGTCGTGGCTGTCGCAGAACGCTTCGATGAGCTCGGTATCAGGAAGCAGGTTCAACGGCACCTTGGCGGTCCACGGTTTCACGTAGGCCTTGGCATCGTCGATCATGACGGTCAGCTCCATGTGACCGACGTCGAGGCGCCGGAATCGCTCAGTGAGGCGCAGGGCGTCACTGTGCGGGCGCGCTTTCCGCGTATCGAGCCAGCCGCCATCCCTGAAGCCAGTCGATTCGACGACGAACGTGTCCCCGTCCCACCGGCCGATCGAATATCCGAGCCAGGTCGGCTCCGTCACCGTCGGCAGCTGACGCCCATCGGTGAACACCTGCCGGAAGATCATCCCCACCAGCGTTTCGTACAGGAACGCCGTGACCTGCGGTGTCTGCAGGATCTTGAACGGTCCCCCCCCGTAATCGACGCGCGGTGCGCCTGGAGGCATGCAGTAGCCGTACGGATCGTCGATGTGATTGCGGCTCTCGCGCTGCGCCTGAATGGCAGCCGCCCACGGCGTCATCTCGACGTCTCCCGGCTTCAGGTCTTTGGCGAGATCGAAGAACACGCTGCTCGTGAAACACGCATCGCTGCCGTACACCGCGCACTCTGCGGCCCAGACGCCGGACAGATCGGGCTTGCCGTCCGCAACCCGTGGCACCGGCGCCGACAGGTTCGGCCGTCCGTCGGCCAAACGCGGAACGCCTGGCGTCGGGACCTTCAGCCATTGCGCATAGGCCGGATGTGCGAGCACCAGGGAACACGCGATCGCGGTAAGCGGCCTGAGCCAGGTGTGCATCACTCGATCGCTCCTACCGAAGTTTACCGAAAGACGCCCGGGCGCCTCTTGGTCCGCCTCCGGGGTGATCAGGGAGTTCAGAACTCCAGGCCGACGCCGGCGATCTCCGTCGCGAGGATCAAGGCAAACGCCCCGCCGCGCGGATCGCGATCGAGGATGGACGCCCGCCGAAGATAGTCGTCACGCGTCAAGCCGCGAGTTCCCGTGCTTTCCGGCACATCGAACAGCCGGCCGTCGGAGGCCGTGCGGACGAGAACGGCCCGTCACGCACGATCGACGATCGGCTGAAAGACCGACGCGTCGAGCCATCCTCGCCCGGGGAGTCGATGACTTCGCGAAACATGCCGTTCTCATCCTGGTGTCGGGATAGCGCCTGCATATGCCCTCGAAACGCCATGACGAGCGCCGCATAGTCGGGGATGGTCTGCCGGAATATCCGTCAACGCAAGGGCCAGGCCGAGCGCAGGAAAGCCGTTGCCCCGTCCCCAGGCGGAGTAAAATTCGGCGATTCGCGAGGGGAACTCAGGGAAGTACTGCTCGATGCCCGCAAGGTCGAAGCGGCGCAGAATCGACTCCTTCGGCTCGCGCGTCAGCAGAAACCGGAACAGGCCTCCACCAATTGCTCGGGCTCGGCGTCAGGGGCATACCGATCGATGTCCGACGGCCACACGTCACGACGTGCGTCGTCGCGCTCGTCTCTTCCTCGACCCGGACCGTGTAGGCGTTCCCACGATCGTGGTGGACGACGACGAGATGGCGCGGGTCAGTCCGTCAAGTGTGACCGTCGAACGCCAGCCGCTATTGGCTTTTTAGCGCGCTGATATTGTCGTTGGCCGCGGCGGTCGTCCGGTCGATGGCGGCGTACAGGTCCTTCGCCTGTGCGTTGAGCTTGTCCGTCTCCGATTTCAGGCTCGCCACAGCGCTCGGATTGAGGTCGTGTCCGAGATACGTCACCTGCTCCTGCAGGGCCTTGATGAAGGGCGCATAGGCTCCCGAGGCCTCCTGCCCCATCTTGCGAATCTCGCCGTACCGGTCTTTCGCGGTTTTCAGCCGCCCTTCGCTGCGCTGCTTCAGATCGGGATTCTGCAGCGAGCCTGTCGAAGCTTCCCATCCTTTGAACAATTTGTCCGCCTCGACGTTCATCTCATCGGCCTTCTTCGAAACCTCCGCCCGTTTCTTGTCTGACGTCGCCATCTCCTTTTGCAGCTTCTTGTACGCGTCTCGGCGATCGGTGACATCTGGTGCGACGACGGCGTTGTACGCCTCCATCGTTTTCTGGACTTGCGCCTTGGCGTCAGCGATCGACTGCACAGTCGAGTCGGCCTTCTTGATCAGCTGCTGAACCTGCTTGACGCCTTCATCCTGGGCGATGCCGACGCGTGCGGCACCAAGCGCGATGAATGCGAGACCGAAGGCCAGTCGTGTTGATGAGCGTGTGTTATGCATGAGGTGCTTCTCCTTACATTCGGCGATCGGTTTCGAGACTACTCCGTACCGCCGGCACGGATCTAGTAGCACCTTGGATCCATCCGTCCGTGCCGTTCACCCGCTCTGCGCATCCGGCCATGATCCGGCGCGCGTCATGCTCTCGAAGATCGTGATCTTCTGCCAGATCTTTCGCGAGAGTCCCGAGGTCAGGTTCTCCACGTCGTCGACAGCGTTCAGCAGCACCGTGTCCTGGAATTCCTGGACGTGCAGCGCCGCAATCTTGCTGATCAGGGCAAGCGCGTCGCTGCAGTAGTCCAGGTACCGGTTCAACTCGAAGGGAGTCATCTCGCGTTTCGATGACGAACCAATGCGCCCGGCAGCCGTCGCCGTGTAGTGCTCGGGGTCCTTCGTCAGCTGATGCATGTCCACGATGTGGGCGATGGCACGCAGCTCGTGAAGGGCCTTCAACGCACGGCTCCTCTTGATCCGGGTTTCCCAGTTCATGAGGAAGAGGATCGCCGCGCCGATGAAGACCACGGAGCCGATCGTCGCTTCGAGGGCCTGGATGAAATTGACGTAGTCGTCGAGTCGAAACTGGTGAATGTTGGTCAGCAGGCCCACCAGGATTGCGATCATCCCCACACTGAGCAGCGCCGCAACGGACCGCAGCGGTAGATTCGGTTTCTGAATCCAGCTCGTGCGCGCGACGGTTTCTTCGGCGATCTGCTGCAGCTCGGCGACAACCTTACCCAGTCCCGATCCAGGGAATCGCGCCTCGACGCGCTCCTGCAGCGCCTGCACGGTCGCAATGAGTTTCTGCGAATCGAGACGGCGGTAGTTGGCCAGGGTGCTGTCCGATCGCACTGGACGTCTCAGGCTCGACGTCCTGGTTTCGGCGCTGGCTGGGGATAGATCGTCGCGCCCCGCTTCAGCATCTCGACAAACGTCTCGATCTTCTTCTTGCGCCCTGCATCGGTCTTCGTGTGGTGAAGCCGAAACGCCAGTGCGAAGCGATTGGTGCCAGAGAGCGATCGATACGTGGCGAGCGCCTTCGGTTCAACCGCGATCGCGGCGAGTAGATCGTCGGGCGTCTCGAGCTTGCTACCGGACGCATAGGCGTTCGCCCAGCGCCCATCAGCCTTGGCGGCTGCCACCTGCGCGAGGCCGAATGCGGTCATTTTCCCGGCCTTCGTCAGGCGCGCAACGTGCCTGCGATTGATCTGGCTCCAGATGCTCTTCTTGCCTCGGGGGCTGTAACGTTGCAGGAAGCACTTGTCGTCGAAGCTCTTTCGGAGTCCGTCGATCCATCCCCACATCAGCGCGACGTCGAGTGACTCCGCGTTCGTGACGCTCTTAAGTCCCGACCTCTTCTTCCCGATCCTGAGCCATAACTCGTCCGCTTGGTCGTGGTTCTTCCTATACCATGCCTCGAGCGCCTTCTGGTCCTTGAAGGCGTGAATGTGCGCCGCGTTGACCTTGATCGGCGCCATCAGTCCTTGACCTCCACGCGCTCAAATGGTGGCTACTCGACGCCGAACGCGAGCAGGACGTTCCCCGGCCGGCCGACGAATCCTCCGTACCCAGAGTTCACGTATACCATTCCTCCGACGACCACGGGCCCCGGGCCGTCCATCGTGCCGCCTTTCGCCTTCACGCCGTTGACCGTCTCGAAGTCGCGGTTGGTGTCGAACTGCCACACGACGGACCCGTCGTCGCTCGAGTATGCGCGAAGGCCACCGTCATGCGAGCTGGCGAATACGGTTCCCGGAATCGCGGTGACAGCCGCGCCCTGCGACGCATTGCACTGCTGTCCAGTGCCGCACAACTTCGCGGGCGGAGGCGTGTACCACACGCGCTCTCCGGTTTCGAGCTTCACCGCGTGCATGCCGCCAGGCTGCGGCGTGAGAAAGTCCGACACGCCGAAGTAGGCCTGCTGGCCGTCGACGGCGCCGCCCCATTGACCGCCGAGGCCGCTGCCCTGGCCGATGCGATACTCCCAGACCTTCGCGCCCTCCTTATCAGGATCGAGCGCGTAGGCCATTCCTGATTTCTGCGGGAGGACGAGCAGATCGCGGCCGCCGCGCGTGGTCGTCAGCGCAGGCGGCGCGGAGAAATCGTAGTCGGGTCCCATCTTTGCGGGGCAGTTCGGGTTGTCCGGATTCTCCGGCTGGCAGCCGAGCGTCCACACGTCGTTCGGCAGCAACTGGCTCACCCACTTGATACGGCCCGTCTGGAGATCCAGCGCGAGCACTGCGTCGGTGTTCTTCTGCGGCGGGTCGGCGTAGCCGTTGCCGGTCGCGACATACAGCAGGCGCCGCTTCGCATCGACGGTCGGCGGAGCCCAGATGCCGCCGCCCGCCGGTCCCCACACCTGGACGTTGTCTTTGTTGCGGCCGCGCGGCCTGGGCTCGTCGGGAATGCTGTAGGTTTTCCAGAGCACGGCGCCCGTATTCGCGTCGAGGGCCGTCACGCTGCCGCGGAACGTGCAACACTGATAGTTCGATCGCCCGCCCTGCCCCTCTTCGCCGACGCCGGCCGTCGGAACGTACACGCGCCCTTCGTACACCGTCGGTGCGCCGGTAATCGCCGAGAACGGATGCTCCTCGACCTTGCGCGTCCACACCTGCTGGCCGCTGTCGACGTCGACCGCGTAGGCGTTCGATCGGCCGTCGCCGAAGAAGACGGCATAGCGCGACGCCCCGGCGGCCGTCCGGTACAGTCCGACTGGCAGCGCGCCGCGGACTCCGGCCTGCGCGCGAAACGTCCAGTAGTAGCAGCCGGTCTTCGCGTCTAGCGCGAAGACGTCGCCTTTCTCGCTGGCGGTGAACAACCGGCCGCCAACGATCGTCGGCTGTGCGCGCGCAGCGATGACGTCGGGAAACGCGAACGCCCACTTCAGCTTCAACTGCGGAATCTGCGGTGGTGTCAGGCCGGCCGTCTGCGCCGGCTGAAACCTGGTGTTCGCCGTCGTCGGCCCCCAGCCGTTCCAACTGGCGCCGGCAGCCGGGTTGAATGCCGGCGGCGCCGACGTGCAGCGTCCCGCCATCGGGGCGTTCGCGGCGGCTGCGGCGGTCTTGCCGGTCAGGAATTCGGCGACCGCGCGCCGCTGCGCGTCGCTCAGCCGCTCGCCCTGGACGCGCATCGAGCCATTGGTCAGCGCATTGACGATCGCGTCCGGCGACGCCTGGCGCAGCGCCTCGCGATTGGGCGCGCGCGAGTCGGCGGCCGGGTTCAGATGACACGTCGCGCACGTCGACTGAAAGACTGCTGCGCCGTCCTGCTGCTGCTGCGCTGACGATGGAATGGCAAGCCAGATGAGTGTTGCGGCACACAAGACCGCTCTGACGGTGACTCTCACGTTTGATCCTTCCTGCACACGTACGTAGGACGGACTTGCAAGTCCGCCCATTGCGCCCAACCTAAAGGTCCGGCCTGCGGACAACAGGTTTCCGGCTTACGAACGGGGTTTATATGTCTTGCTGAACCCGTTCCGCCCGTTGGTGACGGTGAACGTGCCGTCCTGCTGCGCCGCCACCTTGATCCAGAACGCCGGTCCATTGTGCGCCGGAGGCGGCGTCGCACCCGGACCAGGGGCGGGCGCCGTGGCCGCGGCAATCGGCATGGCGGCCGGCTGATCGTCGACGGTGTTCGCGATGAACATCCCCGGCACGGTGTACTCCTGCCCGCTCAGCAGCGAGAAATGGATCTGCCAGAGATCCTCGAGCCCGGGCGACGAGTGAATCACCTTCATGGCATCGGGTTGACCGCCCTTGCGCGTGCCGTTGTTGAGAATGGCGACGCGCGGCGCGAGCGCGTGCACGAGCACGTTGGAATTGGAAATCGGCTGGCCGTGGTGCGACACGATGAAGAGGTCGACGGGACCGAGGCGATTGGTCGGGCACATCAGGTCGAATTCCTTCATCACCGTGAGGTCGCCCAGGTGCACGGCCCTGAACTTGCCGAAGACGATCCGGCTGCCGACCGACTGCGCGTTCTCGCTCGGGTCGACGTCCTGCGGCTTGAAGCTGGCGCACGAGGGGTTGGCCTGCCCGGCGCCGGGCAGCGCATCCTTCAGGACATTGCCGGCGGAGCTGGCGATGCGCCAGTCGAGCCCGGCGATGGCAATCCGATCGCCGGGCTTCACCACCGTGTGTTTCCCTTTCGCGTACAGCGTGGGATACGTCTTCTGCAGGAACTCGTCGGTCGGCGGGGCCGGCTGCACGTTGCCGCCGTGATCGATAAACTCCTTGATCGGAATACGCGACGCGAGCTCCGCCATGCTGCCGTAGTGATCACCATGCCAGTGCGTCGTGATCAGATGATCGATCTGCTGCACGCCGGCGTCCTTGACGGCGGCCATGATGCGATCGGCGTCGCGGGAGGCCGCGGGTCCCCCGTTGCCCGTGTCGATGAGCAGCGACTCACCCGACGGCGCTGCAAAGAGCGTCGCGTTGCCGCCCTCGACGTCGACGAGATAGATGTTGAGGGTTCCACCGGCGCGAGACTGCGCGAACACGAGGGCCGCTAGCGCGAGCACCGCCACCGTACCGATCGTGAGTTTCTTGATCATGATGTGCGTCATCTTAGTCCGTCCGTGGAACGGCCTAAAGGCCGTTCCCTACCGACATGCGGGTCGCCAGATTCGTATTCACCGGGGCGCCGTGGGGTTCTCTGCAAAAAATCCGAGCGGCGCGAGCCTGAACCCCGCCGTGTACGCCGGCATCACCGGCCAGTCTTCGGGGCGTGGCAGGTGCGTGACGGCGAACGTGTACCACAGCACGACGTCGCGATCGACGACCGGTCGATCGCCAGCGCTCCACGCCGCAACCCCCTCGCGCTCGCGCAGCAGATTCACCCATTCGCCAGACGCGTACATCTGCTGCGGATCGAAGAGCGTCACCCACAGATGGTGGTCGAGGAAGGCCGCGCGCCGGCGCGGGGCCGAGTCGGGCGCCTGAAACGGCGGCGCGTTCTCGCCGGGCACGAGCGCGTAGCCGGTCGGCCCGCCCAGCGCGTTGGTGCGCTCGCTGCTCGTGACTACCCAGCGGCGCGCGGTCGCAAAATTGATCTCCCGGCGCGCGTCGAGCTCGGTCTTGAGCGCGCGGCTCTGCATGCCGAACCACTCGCCGACGTTGTCTCGGAGCTGCGCCTGCGCGTTCGACGTGTTCAGCTCGACGACCCTGTTCGACACCCCGTCGACGTCCAGATCCAGCCGAAAGCAGAAGAAGTGCTCGTGGTTCGGCGCCATCACGCCAGGCGCCACGAGGTGCGCGAAGGTCGTGTCGTCGGACATCGCCGCGTGCGACGCGTCCGAGGGCAGGAGGCGGCGGACGTTGAGCAGGCCCGTCAGCTGCACCTGGACGTCGATGGCACCGTCCTGCCCGAAAATCCAGCTGATCAGATAGTCGTAGTTGTCGAGCGTGGCATAGCCGGTCAACACCAGCTGACGCGCACGCTGCCCGGGTCCCGCGTGCCGCCACAACACGCCGCCGTCCCGTTCGTAGATCGCCACCGCCCGCGGCACACGCAGCACGCCGCCTCGCTCGTCGGCGAAGACGCCCGGCGCGAAGACGGCGTTGGCGGGGGCGTCGCTCGCGACAATCGCGCTCGCGCGCGCGCCGCTGTACGTCGTCAGCCCGTAGTCGCCGGCATCGCGTGGAAACCAGGAGCCGAACGCCGGATCGCCGTACGGCGTGATGAGCTCCGACAGGCTGCCGCGATAGAGGACCGATCGCGCGCGCGTCCCTTCCATGATCGCGACGTCGAACACTTCCAGGCCCCGCCGCGGATGGACGTCGAAGTGCAGGCGCCACCGGTCCCACAGAATCTCGCTGCCCTCGATCCGGAAGCTGGGCCCGTTCGGCTGCGTCACGACGAGCGGCTGGAGCGCGCGACCAGGCGGAACGGCCGGCGGACGCGCGGCGCCGCCCGCGTTCGTCGGCGGCGCCGCGTCGCCGATGTCTTCGACGCGGCCGGCCATCAGATCAACTCTGACCGAGAAACCCGGCACGAGCCCACCCTCGCCGATCGGATCCCAGACCCACGGCGCGACGAGCACGGGCATCGTCCCGCCGCGCCGGGCCATCCGCACGCCTTCGCCGAACCCACCGAGAAAGTTAATGCGATCCAGGGCCGTGATGCCGCGGCGCCGCAGCGCATCCACGACGCGCTGATCGCCGAGCGCGGCTTCCGTCGCGCGCGCGATCATCATGCGGCGGATCGGCGCGTCGCCCGTCGCGACAACTGACGACGACGCGATCGTGCGCCTCGCCAGATCGACGAGGACCTCGCTCGTCGTCAGCCCCGACCAGTCGAAGAGGACCGCGCGGGCGGCGCGCGGCACAGCGGGCTGGCGTCCCGAGCGCTTGGCCGGCTCGGACAGCTCGATCGTGACGACGCGCACCGACGGCGTCATCCGCCCCGCTTTGGTCAGCGTGTCGGTCGCGACGCCGATTTCGGCGGCACTCAACGGATCGAGCGGGTGAATAGGGCTCGGCGTCTGGGCCGTCATGACCGCCACGAGCGCCAGCGCCGTCACTCCGCCGCCTGCCTTCAAAAGGGACATTCGCCGGATGTTATCACTCGGATCCGGCTGCGCCCTCGTTTCAGATGCCGCAGAAATCGCGCACTCGAACGGTTCTCCGAGTGCTGCTGAACCAGTTACGGTCCGGTACAGGTCGTGCTCTTCGACGATGTGCACTCCGGGTCGTGGTGATCCGGCAGCGAGGAGCCGACGATGGGTCATATCCATGTGCCGGTGTCCCTGAAGGCGGCGGGGCCGCGCGATGACCGTTACACGGCTGAATTCCTGATCGACACGGGCGCGGTCGACTCGATGGCGCCGGCGGAGGCGTTGCAGGCCATCGGCATCGAGCCGATCGGACGTCAGTCCTACGAGCTGGCCGACGGCAGCGAGCAGGAGTTCGCCTTCGGTCTCGCCCAGATAGAGGTGATGGGAGCGATCACCGCCGGACGTGTGGTGTTCGGTCCGGAAGGGATGGAGCCGATTCTGGGTGTCACGGCTCTCGAATCGGCCGGCATCGTCATCGATCCCGCTCGCCAGACGCTGCGGAAGCTGCCGGCGCTCCGACTCTGATTGCGAGCTGGCGGGCTCACGATCACTCACGCTCTCCACGCGATTAGAATGTGCCCGTGCAACCCGGCTCACGCCTGGGCCACTTCGAAATCATCGCCCCCCTCGGGGCCGGCGGGATGGGCCAGGTCTTTCGCGCCCGCGATACCAGACTCGATCGAACCGTGGCCATCAAGGTGCTGCCGGACACGCTCGCTGGCGATCCGCAGTTCCGCGAGCGCTTCGATCGCGAGGCGCGCGCCATCGCGGCACTGAGCCACCCTCACATCTGCACGCTGTACGACGTGGGCGAGCAGGATGGCCTGTCGTTCCTCGTGATGGAGCTCATCGAGGGCGAAACGCTGGCGGTGCGGCTGGCGCGCGGGGCGCTCCCGCTCCGCGATGCCCTCAAGGCGGCCATCGAAATTGCGTCGGCGCTCGACAAGGCGCATCGCGCCGGGATCGTGCATCGCGATTTCAAGCCGGGCAACGTGATGCTGACCAAGTCGGGCGCAAAGCTCCTCGACTTCGGGCTCGCGAAATCGCATGCGCCTCTCGTCTCGGGCTCGCACGCGTCGATCCTGCCGACGACGCCCGCCAACCTGACGCTTCAGGGCACGATCCTCGGGACGTTGCAGTACATGGCGCCGGAGCAACTCGAGGGCGGCGAGGCCGACGCACGCACCGACATCTTCGCCTTCGGGGCCGTGCTCTATGAGATGGTCACGGGCAGAAAGGCGTTCGAGGCAAAGAGCCACGCGAGCCTCATCGGCGCGATCATGCACGCGCAGCCGGAGGCGGTCGCACGGATACTGCCGCTCGCGCCAGCTGGCCTCGACCACGTCGTCACGACCTGTCTGGCCAAGGATCCTGACGAGCGCTGGCAGACGGCTGGCGACGTCGCACGCGAGCTGAAATGGATTGCCGACGATTCTGCGGCGGCGCGGTCCGTTCACGTCGACGCGGCGACAGCGCCGACGCCACGCGGCAGAAGCCGCGCGACCGTTGCCTGGTTGGCGGCCGGCGTTTCGACAGTGCTGTGCGCGTCGACACTTGCCCTGGCCCTGGGCGGCTACTTCGGCCGCGCGCCGGCGACTGGGCACGTGTATCGCGCGTCGGTCCTGCCGCCCCCTGACGGGGCGTTCTTTTCGTCATCGACGACAGCCCATCTCTTCGCCATGTCGCCGGACGGTCAACGTATGGTCTTTGTCGCGACCGGAACCACACGCCGGCCGCTGCTGTGGGTGCGCCGCCTCGATGGGCTTGTCGCTCAGCCCCTCGAGGGGACCGACGGCGGCGTCGCGCCCTTCTGGTCTCCGGACTCACGATTCGTTGCCTTCGTGGCCGGCGGCAAGCTGAAGAAGATCGACGCGTTGGGCGGACCGGCCATGACCCTGGCCGACGGCGACATCCTGAGCGTCGGCGCCTGGAACCGGGATGATGTAATTCTGTTCGCACCCAGACGCGGGCCGTTGTTCCGTGTCCCCGCCTCCGGCGGATCGCCGTCGCCCGTCACCGCCCTCGACAGCGCGAGGAACGAGATTGCCCATTTCTATCCGTCATTCCTGCCCGACCAGCGTCACTTTCTGTACGTCGCCAGGTCGCTGACGCGAGGCGGGCCGACGACATCGGCCGTCTTCGTGGGCTCGCTCGACGGCGAGAAGCCGAAGCTGCTCGTCGAGGGCACGTCCAATGCCAAATACGCCTCGGGTCATGTGCTGTTCGTGCGCGAGCGCACGCTGATGGCGCAGCCGTTCGATGTCGAGCGGCTCGCTCTGCGCGGCGATGCGGAATCGATTGCCGAGCAGGTGGAAACCGCGGGGCCCATCGCGCCCATCGGCGCCTTCACCGTCTCGGACAGCGGCGCGATCGCGTACCGCACAAGCGTCGGCGACCTTCGTTCCCAACTCACGTGGTTCGACCGCTCGGGACGGCCGCTCTCGACGATTGGCGAACCCGCCGACCAGATGAGCCTCGAGCTCTCGCCGGACGGCACGCGCGCCCTGGTCAGCATGCTGGACGCCGGCAGGAACAGCCGCGATCTCTGGATCTACGACGTCGCACGGGGCCTGCGCACGCGGTTCACGTTCGACCCGGCCGACGAGATGATGGGCGTGTGGTCGCCCGACGGCAGTCGCATCGTGTTCAATTCGCGGCGGCGTGGCGGCAACCTGGATTTGTTCGAGAAGGCGTCGAGCGGCGCCGGCGACGAGGAGTTGCTGCTGACCGAGACGCGCAACCTGTACCCGTCGGACTGGTCGGCGCACAGCCTGCAGCTGCTCTATTACACGGGAAGCGTCAACTCTCCGACCGGGAACGACCTCTGGTCCCTTCCGCTCCAGGGTGCTGGGCGCGCCGTGCCGGCCGACGCCCGAAAGCCGACGCCGGTTCTGGCGGCCGACGCCTGGGAACGAAACGGACGCGTCTCTTCTGACGGCCGCTTCATGTTGTACCAGTCGAATGAATCGGGCCGGGAGGAAGTGTACGTGACGCCGGCCGGCGGTGGCGGCAAGTGGCAGGTGTCGATCGGCGGAGGGCAATGGCCACGGTGGCGGCGTGACGGAAAGGAGATCTATTTCCTGTCTCCCGACGACCGGGTGATGGCTGCCGCTATCAGCGGCGAAGGCGCGGCCGTGCAGGTGGGAACCGTCCAGGCTCTGTTCAGCGCCCGCCCGCGCATGGCGGCCTTTGTCGGGTCGGAACAGTACGCCTACGACGTCTCGCCCGACGGCCAGCGGTTTCTTGTCAACACGCTCGCGGATCAGTCGGCGGCGCCGCCGATCACGCTCGTCGTGAACTGGACCGCGGGACTCAAAAAATGACGGCTGCCGTGCGCTTTTCCCACTATCGGGTCGAGGGCGAGATCGGGCGCGGCGGCATGGGCGTCTGTCTGCCCGCGTGGACCTGGCAAGGCGTGCTGTTCCAGCATGTCGGGTTGCAGGACGAAGCGCGACGATCGCTGACGGCGGCGCTCGCGGCCTACCCAAACGATTCCTTCGCGGTTCCGTTCATCGGTCAGACCTATTTCGCCGAAGGCGACTACGACGGCGCGCAGGACTTCACCGAGCGCGCACTCGCGATGGATCGGAACAACCTGTACGCGAACCTGTTCTTTCCGGCCATCGACGTGTATCGGGGCCGGGGCCAGGTACTGGTCACCCGTTTGCGCGACTCACGCGCCCGGATCGGCGACGATCCGATGTTTGTCGCCTGCGAGGCCCTGCAGGCCGCCTGGGACGGACGCGCCGCGCGGGCGCGGGCGCTCGTGAAGAAAGCGCTCGCGGGCAAGTCCGTGGTCCACGCGCATCACACGGTCCACCTGGCGGTGGCCGTCTGCGCGACGCTTGGCGAACCGGCGCGCAGCGTGGCCCTGCTGCGAAAGGCGTCGAAGATCGGCCTCCCGAGCTATAGCGGCTTCCGCGACGACCCCCACTTCGAAGCGCTCCGAAGCTACCGGCCGTTCCTCATGTTGATGGCGGCGCTCAAGAAGGAGTGCGGCGGCTACCAGCGCGAGTTCGGCGCCGCGACGGCCCCATAGGCACCTGGCGTCAGGCCTCACGCCTTCACTCCGCGATCGTCCTGCCCGCGCGTGCATGCCGCGGCACTCCAAGTGGCCAAGGCATTGGCCGCAGGCACCAACCGGCCGATAACCCAAACATGTCACGCCTTTCGATGCTCGTCCTGGTGCTGGCCGCCTCACTGGCCGCCACCGCCTGCGACGAGAAACTCTCGAAGATTGGAGGGCCGACGCCAGATCTCGAACCGACGTTCTCGAGCATCCAGTCTCAGATCTTCGAAACCAAGGATCTGGCGGGCCGCCGCGCCTGCACCGACTGCCACACCAACGTCGGCCGCAACCCGGCCTCGGGCATGAACCTGACGCACGCGAGTGCCTACGACCAGATCGTCAACATGCCCAGCCGCGGCAAGCCGGGCACGATCCGTGTGGTCCCCGGCGACCCCGACAACAGCTACCTGGTTCACAAAGTCGAGGGCAGTCCCGACATCATCGGCCTCCGCATGCCGTACAGCGGCGCGCCGTTTCTGACCGACGGGCAGATCCTGATCCTGAAGCGCTGGATCGCGATCGGCGCGCCGCGTAACTGACCAAGACACTGATCGGCGGGCTTGCTCGAAAGGAAGTGCGGTGAATCGATCACCCCTGTGTCGCATCCTGTGCGCGTTCGCGATCGCGGTATCGTGCACCGGCCGCGCGTTCGCTCAGAACGAAGCCGCCGACGACGTCTTCAAGCCGGCGGAGCCGGACTTCACGCTGATCGGCCTGCCGACGGCGCTTCGCGTCCCGAAGTACAAGAGCGCGTTCAGAGTCACGCACCGGTTCCTGAGGCCGCTCAACAACGACGGCGACTTCGGCGACGTCGCGGGCGATCTGTTCGGCCTCGACAACGGCGCGCAGATCGGCCTCGAGTACCGGTTCGGCCTCGTCCCGGGCGGTCAGATCGGCTTTCACCGCACGAGCGACAAGACGATCGAGTTCTTCGGCGCCTACAGCGTGCTGCGGCAGGGCGCACGCTCCCCGCTCGAACTGGCGGCGATCGCGTCGATCGAGGGCCTGGACAACTTCACGGAGAGCAAGACGCCCGCGCTTGGAGCGGTGCTGTCGCGGACCGTTGGCACGCACGCCGCGTTCTACGTCGAACCCATCTGGGTGAACAACTCGAACCCTCTGCCGACCGAGCTGGTCGACCACAACGATACGTTCATGATCGGACTCGGCGCGCGCGTCCGCGTCAGGCCGACGGTTTATGTCGTGGCGGAAGCGAGCCCACGTGTGGCAGGATTCAAGCCGGGATCGACGCACGGCGGCTTCGCCATCGAGAAGCACGCAGGAGGTCACCAGTTTCAGCTCAACTTCTCTGATTCGTATGGCACGACCATGGGCCAGATCGCGCGCGGCGGGCTCAGTCAGACGACGACCAACTGGTACCTGGGATTTAACATCTCTCGCAAGTTCTTCTGAACGGCGCGAGCCTCTCCGCCTTCGAGCAGTGTTCAACGTTCGAAGCGGTTACATCTGACGGATCCTCCGGTCGCACCGTCGCGTGCGCGGGCCGGTTCCGTCCAGCGGACACCCGAACACCGTGCTCACGACGCGGAGAGGACAGGATGCACGAACGCAGGATCGCTTTGACGACGACGGCCGTCGTCGTCTTCGCCGTGACAACCGTTATCGCCGCCGGGCAGAAGGCCGCGGACGATCCGTGGACGATTCCCGCCGGTGCCTCCCAGGAAGCGAACCCCATCGCAGCCTCGCCCGCGGTGGTCGCGAAGGGCAAGAAGATCTTCGAGAGCAAGTGCCAGCGCTGCCACGGCAAGGATGGCGCCGGACACGGACCGGAAGCCGACCCGGAACACCCGGCCGGGAACTTCACCGACCGGCTGCGCGTCGCCTTCAACCCTGACGGCGTGATGTTCTACAAGATCTGGAACGGGCGCGAATCCCCGAAGATGCCGTCGTTCAGGAAGGAAGGGCTCTCGAAGGAGGATGTCTGGACGGTCATCCACTTCGTGAAGACGTTCAGAAAGTAGATTGGCAGGGGACGGCCGTCAGGCCGTCCGTCTGAGGAACGGGCTGAAGCTCGTTCCCTACCGCATCGCAAGCGTTGCCGTGATGTTGCGCTTCGGGACCTGCCCCACGGCGATCCGCTTCGTCTCCTTCATCGTCCGCGTGTCGACGACGCTCACGTAGTTCGAGCCGGCGCAGGCGACGTACACCGACCGGCCGTCCGGGCTGAAGGTCAGCCAGTCCGGATCGTGGCCCACCGGCACCATCCCTTTGAACGTCAGGTCCGGCATCGAGTAGGCCGCGACATAGTGATACCACTTGCTCGTGACCCACAGCGTCGTACCGTCCGGCGAAATCAGGATGCCGTGCGAGGGCGATCCCTGAATGCCTTCCGTGTTTTTCTTCACACCGGGAGGATCCGGCAGCGTCACGCGTGTGATTTCCTTGTGCGTCGCGAAATCGACGACGGCGAAGCCGTGGACGTCAGAAATCTGTACGAACATGCGGCCGGTCGATCCATCGGCCTTCTTCTCGAACGCGATCGGCCGTACGCCGCCCTCGAAGCGCATCATCCACGCCTGCTCTTCGGTTTTCGCGTCGAAGACGGTCAACGTCTTGCCTGCAACCGAACCAGCCACGACGTACTTGCCATCGGGCGTGACGAACGTGTTGTGCCCTGCTCCCTCGATCGGCAGGCTCTTGACGTTTTTCTGCGAGGCCGTATCGATCACGTCGATGGCGCCCGGCGCCTGGGCAATCGCGATATAAACCCGGCGTCCATCGGGAGAAATCGACAGGTTGTTCGGGTGGCCGCTCAACGGGATGTGAGTCGTCACCTTCTGTGTCTTCACGTCGACGATGTCCAGGGTGTCTTCGGCTTCGTTGGTGACGTAGAGGCGGCTCCCATCAGGCGCCGCCGCCGCGCCATGGTTGGCCTCGATGCCTCTGATCTCGGCGACGACGTCGTTGCTGGCCGGATCGATGAGGTGCACGCTGTCGCCGGCGCTGTTGGTCTGGACGACCAGCGGCCCGCGCGATCCGAACGAGGCCGGCAGGGAAGGCGTCGGCCGATTGATCGTCGTGGTGACGTTCTCGTTGGCAGGCCCCGCGCCGCCGCCGCGAACCCACGCCGCAATCCGCTGCCATTCCAGGTTGTCGCGAGAGAGCCAGTGTTTGCCGCCGGCGTGAAACTCGTCGCCGCCCGCTTCGTGCGCCAACGGGTGCATCAGCAGCCGGCTCTTCTCGGGCGATCCGGGGACGACGTACCGGCGGACCGCCTCGAAGTTCTTGCGCGACTGTTCGTCCGTCCAGGTCGACGCCCCTGGCGACAGCGGCTGCAGATAGGCGTTCGCGCCGCTTTTGTGGCACGAATAACAGCGGGCGTTGCCGTCGCGTTTGTTCAGGAAGATCGGCTGGATGCGCGTCTTGAAGACATCGAAATCCAGGGACGGTTTCGCGGCAGGCTGCGCAGGCTGCTGGAGCAGCAGGACCAGGAACGGGGTGATCATCATCATGGCGCGCGTAGTATAAACCTCGCCCATGAAGCGATCGAAGCGACCGCGCATCAGGCCCACCGCCCTCGCATTGCTGCTGGCCTCGGCGGCCCTATGGCTCAGCCTCGCGCCGTCGGCGCAGCAGCCGTCGGGCGAAGCTGTGTACAAGGCGCGGTGTGCCGGCTGCCACGATCAGGTCACGCCGCGCGTCCCGAACCGTGAAGCGCTCGCGAAGATGTCGTCGACGCGGATTCTGCGCGCGCTCGACTTCGGCGTGATGATGCCCGTCGCGTATCCGCTCAGGCGCGACGAGCGCGTCGCGGTCGCGAGCTATCTCGGGACAACCGCGCGCGATCCCGAGCCGCCGGCGGCGGCGTTCTGTCGCGACCGCACCGTGCGCATCGCAGCCGGCTCAACCCCGCGCTGGAACGGCTGGAGTCCCACGGGCGCGAATACGCGGTTCCAGACCGCAGCGGCTGGCGGACTCACCGGCGACCAGACCCGCCGCCTGCAGTTGCGCTGGGCCTTCGCGTTCGACGGCGACGTGTCGGCCTTCAACCAGCCCACCGTCCTCGGCAGCACGCTGTACGTCGGCAGCGCCGGCGGCATGGTGTACGCCCTCGACACGGCGAGCGGCTGCATCAAGTGGTCGTTCCAGGCGAACGGTCCGGTGCGATCGGCGCTCCGCGCCGTGCAGGTTCCGTTGGGCACGGCGCTCGTCTTCAGCGATCTCGTCGGCTGGGTGTACGCGCTCGACGCGGCCAACGCGAAGGTCCTGTGGAAGACGCGCATCGAGGATCACGAGGCGACGCGCCTGACCGGGGGCGCGGCGGTGGACAACGGCATCGTGTTCGTCCCCGTCGCATCGTGGGAGGAATCGCGGGCGCTCGGCGCCGCCTACCCGTGCTGCACGTTCCGCGGCAGCATCGTCGCGCTTCGAGCGGCCGACGGTTCACAGGTGTGGAAGACGTATCTCATCGACGGGCCGGCGAAACAAACCGGCACGGCGCGTTCGGGCACACCGCAGTTTGGGCCGTCGGGCGCCGGCGTGTGGGCGACGCCGACCGTCGACACCCGGCGCGGGCGGCTCTACATCGCGACGGGCGACAACTACTCGTCCCCCACAACCGCGACGAGCGACGCCATCATGGCGCTCGACATCAAGACGGGACGCATCGTCTGGACGCGGCAGATGACGAAGAACGACGCGTACAACTCCGCGTGCGGCGATCGCGGCGCCAACTGCCCGACGGAAAACGGGCCCGACTTCGATTTCGGTTCGTCGGTGCTGCTCGTCACCGCCGGCTCGCGCGAGCTGCTCCTCGCCGGCCAGAAGTCGGGCATCGTCTGGGCGCTCGATCCGGATCGCATGGGCGACGTCGTGTGGCAGCAGCGCGTCGGCCGCGGCGGCGTCAACGGCGGCGTGCAGTGGGGCATGGCGAGCGATGATCGCCAGGTGTATGCGGCGGTATCCGACGTCGCCCGCGTTCCACGGCCAGGCGCCTCGGCGCAGGATCCGCAGCGGACGATGCTCAGTCCAACGGAAGGCGGCGGCCTCACGGCGCTGGCGCTCGCAGACGGCGCGAAGGCGTGGTCCGTGAAGCCTCCTGCGTGCAGCGCTACGCCGGGCTGCAGTCCGGCGCAGTCCGCGGCCGTCACCGCGATTCCCGGGGTGGTGTTTTCGGGATCCCTCGACGGTCACCTGCGTGCGTATGCGACTGCGGACGGTTCCGTCATTTGGGACGTCGACACCGCGCGCGAGTACAGCGCCGTCAACGGCGTGAAGGGTCACGGCGGATCGCTCGACGGCCCGGGCGCCGTCGTCGTCGGCGGCATGGTGTTCGTCAACTCCGGCTATTCGCGATTCGGCGGCATGCCGGGCAATGTGCTGCTGGCTTTTGCGGCTCACTAGTCTCACGGCCCTTGGCAGTAAGGAGACAGCTCAGCGGTAACTGAGTAGGGATTGCGCCACAATCCTCGCGGCGCTTATTGGCGTTACATTTGCTCTGAGCTGAAGCGTCCTTTGACTCTCCGCAAGACTCACACAGGCAGGTGCACGTTGCGTACGTCCCGTCGGGCTCTCGAATCAGCGTGTGTCGCCGCTCTGGCCGTCGTCAGCCTCCTGTCGGCGTCGCCCGCGGCGCAGACGCCACCGCGAATCACGATCGACAATTTCGGCCGCGTCAACGAGGCCTACTATCGCGGTGCGCAGCCCCGCGGGCGCGACTACGCCGACCTCGCGGGGTTGGGCATCAGGATGATCATCGACCTGACCGGCACCGACGACGCGTCACGCACGGAAGCGTCCGAGGCCGCGGCCGCAGGCGTGAAGTTTGTCCGGATTCCGTTGACGATGCACGAGCGTCCGTCGGAAACGGCCGTGACCCAGTTTCTCGGGCTGGTGAACGACCGAACGAACCAGCCGGTGTACGTGCACTGCCAGGGCGGCAAGCATCGGACGGGCGTGATGACGGCGGTCTATCGGATAACGCACGACGGGTGGAGTGCGGATCGCGCGTACGAGGAGATGCAGCAGTACAAGTTCGGCCCCGCATTCCTCCACGCTACGCTGAAGAACTTCGTGTATTCGTTTCGGGCCCCTGCCCTCGTAGGTCCAGACGGCGCCGCTCGGCCGTTAGCGGACACCGCGAACTGACCTACCGCGGCCGGTCCTGCCTGGCCTTCTCGATTTTGGCGTCGCGCTCGGAGGCGAGGCGCTCACGATCGCGCCGCAGCGCCTCGTCGACGGCGTCGCGCTCCGCGGGATCGAGGATCGCGCGGATCTTCGACTGGTGCAGCACCTCGATTTCCGCAATCTTCGCCTGGTAGAAGCTGCGGATCTCGGCAATCGCCGCTTTCTGCTCGTCCGTCAGGGGACGGATATCGATGCCCGCCTCGGCGTCCTTCTTCCGCAACCGTTCCATCGCCAGTTCGTAGGCCGATTTCGGCGCATCGTCGCTCATGTCGCCGATCCTATCAGCCCGATCTAATATCTGCAGCATGTCGCGAGCCCTTGCCGTGTGCCTGGTCCTGACGTGCACGCTGGCCGCCTCCCTCTCTGCGCAGTGGCAGAAGTTCAGGCGCCCTGACGTGCCGCGCCGTCCCGACGGAGCCGTCGACCTCAACGCGCCCGCGCCGCGCTTCCTGGACGGCAAGCCCGATCTGTCCGGCGTGTGGGAAAACCCCGGCTGGCGCGAAGGCGCCGCGGCGAGCGGCGCCATCTCCGGCGTCGGCGGCGCCCCCGGCACCAGGACCGAAGCGAGCCGACGCCCCCCGTCGCCGATGATCGCCGCGTTCTTCGAACTCGGCTCGATGGTGCCGGGCGGGCTCCCCTACCAACCCTGGGCGCGTGAACTCAAGAACAGGCGGACGGCTGAAAACGCCAAGGACAACCCTGACGCGCATTGCCTGCCGCTCGGCAACATGCAGCTCCATCTGCATCCCGAGCCGCGAAAGATCGTCCAGTCGAAGCACGAGATCGTCATCCTGTACGAAGGCAACGCCGGGGTCCGACAGATCTTCACCGACGGCCGCGCGTTGCCGACCGGCGATCTGCAGCCGTGGTGGTTCGGGTATTCGACGGGGCAATGGGACGGCGAGACGCTCGTCGTGCAGACCGCCGGGTTCCGCGATGACGGCTGGCTCGACGTCAACGGGAGCCCGTTGACGGACAAGGCCAAGATGATCGAGCGCTTCCGCCGCGTCAATTTCGGCACGCTCGAACTCGAACTGACCGTCGACGATCCCAAGGCGTACACGAAACCGTTCACGGTAAAGTTCACGCAGCGCCTGATGCCCGACGACGAGCTGATCGAATTCATCTGCCAGGAAAACGAGCGGTCGTCCGCGCACTTCAAGTAGCGACATCCGCACGTGACGACGTTCCATGCCGGCGCACGGCTCGGTCCGTATGAACTTCTCGACCGGCTCGGCACCGGCGGCATGGGCGACGTGTGGAAAGCCCGCGACACGCGGCTCGATCGCCTCGTCGCGATCAAGCGGTTGAGCGGGGCACACAGCGATCGTTTCGAGCAGGAAGCGCGAGCCATCGCCGCACTGAATCACCCCCACATCTGTCAGATCCACGACATCGGCCCGGACTTCCTCGTGCTCGAGTATGTGGACGGCACACCGGTGACGGGGCCTCTGCCGCCCGAGGTGGCGATTCGACTGGCAGCCGACGTGGCCGGCGCGCTCGAGGAAGCGCACAGCCACGGCATCCTTCATCGCGACCTGAAGCCGGCGAACGTGATGGTCACATCGAAGGGCTCCGCCAAGCTGCTCGACTTCGGCCTGGCCAAGCTGCTGGTGGACGAGGCCGAGGTGACGCGCACCGGGGACGGCGTGATTGTGGGCACGCTTGCGTACATGTCGCCCGAACAGGCAGACGGCAAGCCGCTCGACGTCCGCACCGACATCTTCAGTTTCGGCGCGCTCCTGCACGAGATGTTGTCCGGCCGCCGAGCGTTCTCCGGGACTACGACCATGCAAGTCCTCAACGCGGTGTTGCGCGAGCCGCCTGCGGTGCTGGATGCGCCCCCCGCGATCGCGGCGATCGTGCGCCGCTGCCTCGAGAAGCGGCCGGACGATCGGTTTCAATCGATCGCGGATGTTCGGGTGGCGCTCGGGCGCGCCGGCCGCGAGATCGTTCCGCGCGACGCGGTCGACACCCGGCCTTCGATCGCGGTGCTCCCCTTCGCGAATCTGAGCGACGACAAGGAGAACGAATACTTCAGCGACGGCCTGGCCGAAGAGATCATCAACCTGCTCGCCCACGTGCCCGGCCTGACGGTGATCGCGCGGACGTCGGCGTTCGCGTTCAAAGGCAAGCAGGACGACATCAGGCGGATCGCCGAAGCGCTCGGCGTCACGACGGTGCTCGAAGGCAGCGTCCGGCGATCGGGCAATCGCATTCGGGTGACGGCGCAGCTGATTACGGCGAGTAACGGAAGCCACCTGTGGTCGGAGCGGTATGACCGCGAACTGACCGACGTCTTCGCGATTCAGGACGAAATCGCCGAGGCCATTGCGGTCGCCCTGAAAGTCACGCTGGCGCTCGAGCCGCTCGCCAGGCGCGGCGGGACGACGAATCTCGCGGCGTACGAGGCCTGCCTGCGGGGCCGCTACTACTGGGGCAAGGCCACTGGAGGCACTGGAGGCGGCATCGAAGACGCGACACTGACGCCGCAAATCGCGGCGCAGCGCAGCCAAGAATGTTTCGAAGCGGCGATCAGGCTCGATCCGCAGTACGCACTGCCTCATTGCTACCTGGGCGAAGATTTCTTCGCATTCGGATTCGTTGGCAGGGAGCCTCCACATCAGCTGATGCCGAAGGCACGTGTGTACGCAGAACGTGCCCTCGCCCTCGATCCATCGTTGCTGGAGGCACAAGCGCTGCTGGGCTCGATCGAGAGTCTGTACGACCTCGAGTGGGCGGCGGCGGCACGACGATTCCGCCTGGCGATGGCCGGCGCCACGGTCACGCCACACACACGCGTGCATTACGGCTACTACCTCCTCCACACCGGCCGGTTGGACGCTTCGCGCGAGCAGTACGAGCGTGCGCTCGCGGAAGATCCTCTCAACGCGTTGTGCCGCAATCATCTCGCGTGGTGCCTGATGGGCATGCGTGAGATGGGCGAGTCGGCGGCGCAGTTGTTGAAGAACGTCGAAGTGGATCGAACCCCTTGGACGCATCTGACGCTGGCGCTCCTTCATACGAAAGAAGGCCGTTTCGCCGAAGCGCTCAACAGGCTCGACCTCTCGCAGCAGGACCTGCCATGGTTTGGTTTCACTGTTGGTCTGCGTGCTGGCTTGCTCGATCGAAGCGGCGACACAGCACAGGCGCTATCGGTCGTCGCGTCGTTGCAACCCACTGCGGCGTACGGCGCTCCGGCCGGGCTGGCCGTCTTTCACCTCTTACGAGGGGAGCATGACGAAGCGATCCGCTGGTTCGAGAAGACCATCGCGCAGCGCGATACGTGGCACCCTCTGTTGCTCCTGCACGTCGGGCTGTTGGACGGCATGACAGGACGTCAGGTGATGAAGATGTTGCGGCTTCCCCAGGCATCGTCATGAGTGCCAAAGGGCTGCTCGCAGCATTCGTGCTGGTCGCCTCGCCGGCGTGGGCCCAGCGCGATCTCTCCGGCGAGTGGAGCGCGCGCTATCACGAAGATCAGGAGCATCGAATTCCCGGGCCGGAGCTCGGCGACTACACCGGCCTGCCGATCAACGACGCCGCGCGGCTGAAAGCCGACAGCTGGGACGCCTCGATCCTGTCACTCCGCGAGCACCAGGCCAAGCCGCACCCGTCGACGTACTCGCTTCGCGGTCCAGCGAACATCCGCATCCGGAAGGAAATCGACGCCGTCACGCAGCAGACGATCGCGTACGAGATCTTCGGCACGTTCGGGCAGGCGACGCGCACGATCTGGCTCGACGGCCGTTCCCATCCGTCAGAGGAGGCCGCGCACACCTGGGCGGGCTTCTCCACCGGCCGGTGGGAGGGCGACATGCTGAACGTGACGACTACACATCTCAAGGTGGGATGGATTCAGCGCAACGGCGTCGCCCACAGCGATCGGGCCACGATGACCGAGCGCTTCATCAGGCACGGCGATCAGCTCACGGTCGTCAGCATCGTGTACGACCCCGTGTATCTCGAGGAACCGTTCATTCGCAGCACCGACTTCGTGTTGAACCCGTCGCAGGAGGTCGGACGCACGCAGTTCGACGTCGTTGATGAAGTCGCCGGCAGACCGAAGGGATCGGTCCCCCACTACCTCCCCGGATCAGAAGGCGCGCGGCTCAAGCTGTCCGAATTCGCCACGAAGCATCATTTGCCGGAGCAAGCCGCGCGCGGCGGCGCCGAGACGACGTACCCCGAGTATCAGCTGCGGCTGCAACAACCGGGGTTGCCGGGAACACCGGCGCGGCGCCCACAGCTGTCGGCTGGTTCGACAACACCCGCACCTCTCAACGACATTCGCATCGTGCCGGTTCAGGGGAACGTCTATCTCCTGGCCGGCGCCGGCGCGAACGTGACCCTTCAAATCGGCGACGAAGGCGTCCTCGTCGTCGACACCGGCGCGTCAGGCATGAGCGATCGAATCCTCGACGCCATCCACCGCCTTACCGACAAGCCGATTCGCATCGTGCTCAACACGCACGGACACCCGGATCACGTCGGCGGCAACGAAGCGCTGGTCAAAGCCGGCAAGTGGTTCGGCGGCAACGCGCCTGGCAACTTCGGCCTGCCGATCGAGACCGCCCGCCTCATCGCGCATCAAAACGTGCTCACCCACATGAGCGCGCCGACGGGCAAGCAGGCGGCCATGCCGTTTGCCGCCTGGCCGACGGAAACGTTCTTCACCGACGACAAGGAGCTCTTTTTCAACAACGAGGCGATCCAGCTGCTTCACCAGCCTGCCGCGCATACCGATGGGGACGTCGTGGTGTTCTTCCGGCGCTCCGATGTCGTAAGTGCGGGCGACGTGTTCGTGACGACCAGCTATCCGGTCGTTGACGAGGCCGCCGGCGGCACGCTGCAAGGCGTCATCGCCGGGCTGAACCGCATCATCGACATCACGATTCCGAAGGACAAGGAAGAGGGCGGCACTTACGTGATCCCTGGGCACGGTCGGCTCGCCGACGAGGCCGACGTCGTCGAATATCGGGATATGGTCACGATCGTCCGCGATCGCGTCCAGGATCTCGTTCGCAAAGGGATGACGCTCGCACAAGTCAAAGCCGCGCGGCCCACGCGCGACTACGACGGCCGCTACGGCGCCAACGCCGGCGCCTGGACGACGGACATGTTCGTCGAGGCCGTCTACCGCGATCTCGCCGGCGGCCAGCGATGATCACGAGCGGCACGCGCATCGGAATTTACGAAATTGTCAGCCCGCTCGGCGAAGGCGGGATGGGGGAGGTCTACCGCTCGCGCGACCTGAAACTGAATCGGTCGGTCGCCATCAAGCTGATCGCCGACGACGTCGCCGATGCGGCCGCACGGCGCCGATTCCAGCGGGAAGCGCAGATGGTGTCGTCGCTGAACCACCCGCACATTCTCACGGTCCACGACGCCGGCGAGTACGACAACCGACAGTATCTCGTGACGGAGCTGGTCGAAGGCGGCACACTGAAGGACTGGGCCAGGGGCGGCGCACGCACCTGGCGGCAGATCGTCGAGCTGGTAATCGGCGTGGCCGACGGCCTCGCAACCGCACACGCCGCCGGGATCCTGCATCGCGACATCAAGCCTGCGAACATCCTCGTGAGTGCCAATGGCTACGCGAAGCTGGCCGACTTCGGGCTCGCGCGCCTTGCCGAAGACAGTGACGGCGATCGCGAAGCCGCCCGCACCGTGACCGGCGGCCTGACGCTTCCCGGCCTTATCGTGGGAACGCCCGCGTACACGTCGCCCGAGCAGGCGCAGCGCCCTGCCGTCGACGCGCGCTCGCTCACGGCATTGAGCGCGTATGGGTCATCGATCCTGACGAACGTCGTGCACTGAGCTACTCGGCGGCCGATCCCGGCGGCGCCCTGGTCGACGCATTTGCGCACCGACCAACCTAACATCGTCCTGCCGCTGCCCGAGCTCCTC
>Ga0066903_100000208_pt1 | contig 32680 bp, 32 predicted proteins | sample PanSoiMetaGPlot1_FD_67491 | JGI IMG/M metagenome (GOLD analysis project Ga0066903, IMG submission 67491) | Tropical forest soil microbial communities from Panama analyzed to predict greenhouse gas emissions - Panama Soil - Plot 1 (version 2) | ecosystem: Environmental > Terrestrial > Soil >... | reverse complement strand
GCTGGCGTCGAACCCGCGAGGCGTGCGGCCGAGCTCCTGCAGGCTGCGCACGAGCAGGCCCGCGCCGACCAGGAGGATGGCGGCCAGCGACACCTGGAGGCCGGCGAGGATCCACTGAATGCGATGGCGGCCGGACACGTGCGTGCGCGACGTCCCGATCAAGCGCGTCGTGAGCCGTCCGGCGGTCGCTCGCAGCGCGGGCAGCAGTCCACACGCGACGGTCACGGCTGCCGCCGCTGCACACGCGTACAGCGTGCTTCTCCAATCGGTGCGAATTTCGTCCGCACGGGGCAGCGTCGTCGCCACGACCCGGAACGTTCGCGCCGCCACGGTGGCGATGCCAAGACCGAGCACGCCGCCGGCTGCCGCGAGCATGCCGGTCTCGGTGAGGAGCTGCGAGACGACGAAGCGACGTGATGCGCCGAGCGATACGCGAATCGCGATTTCGTGCCGGCGCTCAGTCGAGCGCACGAGCAGCAGGGCCGCCACGTTGACGCACGCGATCAGCAGCAGGAGCGTGGCCGAGCCGAACAGCAGCCAGACGGATCCGCGCAGCCGTCCGACGATTTCGGCGTCGAGCGGCCGCACGTCGACGTGCAGGTCGCCGTCAGACCGTGGATACGCTTTGCCAAGCTGACTCTGGACGGTCTCCAGATCGGCACGGGCCTGCGAGATCGACACACCCGGTTTCATGCGGCCGAACGCCGTGTACCAGGTGGCCGCGCGGTACTGCAGCGTGGCGCCCGTGAGCACGACAGGCGACCAGACGTCCACGTCGCGCACCGGAAACCGAAAACTTGCCGGCATGACCCCGACGATCGTGAGAGAGGCTCCGCGCAGCCGCAGCTGCTGGCCGATCGCGCTCGGATCGGCGTTGAAGCGGCGGCGCCAGTAGGCGTCGCTGATCTGCACCACCGCTGGTCCGCCTTCCTGAAATTCCGCGGGCGAAAAGTCGCGTCCGAGCGCCGGCACGATGCCCCAGGTTTCGAGATACCGCGGCGCGACCGAGGCGAGCGTCAGTTTTTCAGGCAATTCACCCGAGGTCTCCGATACGTCCTCGGTGTAGGAGCCCGACAGCGCCTGCAGCGTGTGATTGAGGCGATCCCAGTCGGCGAGACGCGCCGGCGAGGTGATCGTAAGCGGCATCTTCGGATTGCGTTGATAGATGCGCACCAGGCGGTCGGCTTCGGGAAACGGCAGCGGACGAAGGAACACGGCGTCGACGGCCGTGAAGACGGCGCTGTTCGCGCCGATGCCCAGGCCGAGCGTCACGATCACGATGGCCGCAAAGGCCGGATGCTTCCGACACTGCCGCAGTGCGTAGCGGAGGCTGGAGATCAGCCGCTCGAGCCACAGGAACTGCCACGCCTGCCGTGCGTCCTCGGCGCTCCGGAGCCGCGGTCCGAACTGCCGCTGCGCGAGCCTGACGGCTTCCTCGCGCGATACGCCCGACCGCACGAGATCGTCGATGTGCGAATCGATGTGGAACCGCACCTCGCGCTCGATCTCCGCATCAAAGCGCCTGCGTTGGCCCAGATAGCCGAGTCGATGGCCGATCGATGTCCACCAGCTCATGATTGGCTCCTACCTCGCGGCCATGACCCACTGAATGGCCCTGATCATCCGGCTGAAGGTGTCCGACTCGTGTTCGAGCTGCTTGCGTCCTGCTGCAGTTAGACGGTAGAAGCGCGCGTTGCGGTTGTTCTCCGACGTGCCCCACTCGGCCTTGAGCCAGCCCTTGACCAGCATCCGGTTCAGCGCGGGATAGAGCGAACCGTCGTCAATTTCCAGATCACCGCGCGACCAGTCGCGGATGCGCCGGGCGATGGCGTAGCCGTGAAGCGGACCGTCATGCAGCGTGCGCAGGATCATCATGTAGAGCGTGCCGGGCAGGAGGTCGCGCGCGAGCGGCTCGGGGGTGGGCATGCGTCTCCCTTGTCTGGACTAGGTATAGTCGAGACTAGGGGCAATGGTCAAATGCAATCTCAGATCGACACTCGAGGAACCACGATTTGGATCTGGGGATTTGCAATCCTCGATCAAGACGATCAATAGATCGACATCACGGCTCGTCTCAGTCATGCGAACATCGTGCCGCTGCTCGACTCGGGAGCGTCGGTCGGACGCCTTTACTATGTGATGCCGCTCATCGAGGGCGAAACGCTGCGGGCGCGCCTCAATCGCGAGCCGCAGCTGAACATCGACGATGCCGTGCGGCTGACGCGAGAGCTCGCGGGCGCGCGCGCGGGCGAAGGAGCCGCGATGTCGTTCGAGGACGCGATGGCCGCGGCGCTCGCCGGCTAGTCCGGTCGGTGGTCAGCGCGGAGGCTGCGGCAGCGCGAACACGTAAATCTCGTTGTGACGGCGCGTCGGGTTGATGCCCGCCTGGGTGATGAGACCGCCCGTCAGCAGGCCTTCGCCGCTCGTAACCGCCACATACTGCCGTCCGTTCACCGCGTACGTGATGGTGCTGTTGTCGATCGGCCCGCCAAGCGTGGTCTCCCAGAGAATCTTTCCGGTGTCGGCGTCGAAGGCGCGGAACTTCTGATCGAGATCGCCCCAGAAGACGAGATCCCCGGCCGTGGCGACGACGGCGCCGTTGCCGGGCGCGCGTCCCTTGTAGATGTGCCTGATCTCGCCGGTCTCGAGATTGATTCTGGCCAGCCCCGCAAATTCGTCGGGTTTGGAGCCGGCGCGCGGAATACCGCTGCGTTTTTCGCCGACCGCCGGCCGATCGCCTCGCGCCGGCACGGCCGACGTCATGTCCAGGCAGTTGTCGACCCACGGCACGTACAGCGCGTTCAAGCGCGGGTGATACGCCGTCGGCCAGTAGCTGCGCGTGTTCCAGTAGCAGATCACGTGACGCTCGCCGGGCTCCTTGAACACGAGCTCCCAGTTGAGCGACGACTTGCCGGTGCGGCCGTCGATGCTGGAGATGAGGAAGTTCGGAGCATCGAACGGGAACGGCGAGGCCCACAGGAACTGGCCGGTCGATCGGTCGAGCGTGAAGATGCCGCCGCCTTCGCCGACCATCACCGCGACGTCGCGCTGGGCGCCGCGCGGCACGTCGGGGTTGATCCACTTCACGAACCGCGGATCCGGGTTGACGGCCGTTCGCGTCAGCGTGCGCTCGTGCGTGTAGTCCTCGTCCCAGTCGTCGCCTGCCAGATGCTGGTAGTACCACGCCAGCGTGCCTGTATCCGGGTTCAGCGCGATTGTCGAGTTGCTGTAGAGATCCGCCGGCGCCGACCGCGAGATGGCGTCGAAGTCGCCCTTATGCCGCGCCATCCGTGTGTTCGGCATCGGGTTGGCGACGCCCCAGTAAATCAGCCGGCGAACGGGATCGTACCCGCCGGGTAATCCCCACGTCGACGCCAGGCGCCCGCCTTCAGGCGCGCCGGCCCACGACGCGCCGCCAGGATCGTCGTTGCCCGCGGCCGTGTAGAACCGCCACGCTTCCTTGCCGGTCTTCGCGTCGTGCGCCGCGACGTAGCAGTTCGCGCGGGCGCTGCCGCAGGTGCGCCCGGTCAGCACCTTGCCTTCGACGACGATGGGACCTGATGTCATGCCGCCGTCGGTCTTCGTTTCCCAGCGCACAGATCCGTTCGACGCGTCGAGCGCCACGATGAACCCGTCGGGCGATGCGTAGAAGACGAGGTCGTCGTAGATGGCGAGCGTCTTGGTCCGCGACTGGACCTGGACGTCGCGCTTGTACTCCCACATGAGAGTCCCGTTCGTGGCGTCGAGCGCCCAGACCGTGGCGCCCGGGAGCGCGATGTACATCACGCCGCGGTACACGATCGGGATCCCCTCGATCGTTCCCGGCGGCATCGGCCTGGTCCACGCCATCGCCAGTTGCGCGACGTTGCCGCGATCGATCTGCGTGAGGGGACTGAATCGCTGCGCGTCGTACGTGCGGCTGTACATCAGCCAGTCGTCCGGGCTCGGGTTGACGAGCATCTCCGTGGTGACCGGCACGAATCGTCGATCCTGCGCGGCGACGCTGAACGTGATGGCTGCGGCGAGCAGCGTCGTGGTGAACAGATGTAGGCGCATGGAATAACGTCTGCCGGGCCTTTAGGTCCGCCGTCAATTTGCTTTTGAACCGTCCGCGAGCGAAAACGCGATCAGCTCACCGGGCATGTCGCTCCAGCTCACGGCCGCGACGATGTACTGCTTCCCGTCGAGCATGTAGGTCATGGGCGCGCCGGTTACGCCGCCGGGGAGATCCATTTCCCACACGATCGTCCCGGTCTTCTTGTCGAACGCCCGGAACTTCTTGCCGCCGAAGCCTTGGGGAACGCCCACGCCCGTGTCCGAACCGTCGCCGAGGAATACCAGCGACCTGGTGAGCAGGGGGGCCAGGCGGCCCGCCGTGCCGAGCGGTGGAAGGTTCAACCCCGCAAACGCCGGATGATGGCGCAGGCCGTCGCCGTTGGCCACCGACCAGAGAATCTCGCCTTTGTTCAGATTGATCGCGACCAGCCGCGAGTAGGGCGGCTTGAACGGATCGGGAAGGCCCATCGGCCCGAGCATCTTCGGATGCGCGCGCTTCACCCACGGCAGCGTCGATTCGGGATGCTGCGACTTGACGAGCCCGATGATGTCAGGCAGATGCGCCGACGGTACATAAAGGATGCCGGTCTCCGGGTCGAACGCCGCGCCGCCCCAGTTGCCGCCGCCATTGGTGCCCGGCATGAAGATCGTGCCATCCTTACCCTTGTCAGTGCCCACAAGCTCCGGCGGCGTGTAGAGCGGACCGTAGTTGTAGCGGCTGACGATCTTCAGCGCTTCCGCCTTCAGCTCGGGCGTGAAGTCGATGAGATCCTTTTCGCTGACGCCCTGCTGATCGAAGGCCGGTGGCTTGGTCGGAACGGGCTGCGTCGGCGAGTACCACTCGCCAGGCACGGTGCCCTTTGGCACAGACCGCTCCTCGATCGGCCATACCGGCTGGCCGGTGACGCGATCGAGCACGTACACGAACGACTGTTTTGAGATCTGCGCGACCGCCTTGATCCTCCGGCCGTTCACGGTGATGTCGGCGAGAATCGGCGCGGCAGGGAAGTCGTAGTCCCAGAGGCCGTGATGGATCGCCTGGAAATGCCAGACGCGCTTGCCGGTCTTCGCGTCGAGGCACATGACGCTTTCGGCGAACAGATTCGTACCGGGCCTCGTGCCGCCGTAGTAATCGCCGGTCGCGGTTTCAAACGGCAGATACACATAGCCGAGCTCCTCGTCGGCGCTGATGAGCGACCAGACGCCGCTGTTGCCCGAGTAGGTCCACGAATCGTTCAGCCACGTGTCGTTGCCGAACTCTCCGGCCCGCGGCACGACGTGGAACGTCCACAGCAGCTTCCCGGTGCGCACGTCGTAGCCGCGCACATCGTCGGGCGGCATCTCCTTCGGCGCCTTCTGTCGTTCGTTGAGGATGTCGGTCGCCGGCGCCGGCACGCCGCCGACGACGATGACGTCGCGGACGACCAGCGGCGAGCTGCTCCAGCGATAGCCTTCGACCTTTCGCTCGTACCCTTTGGTGAGATCGACCTGGCCGTCGTCGCCGAAGTCCGTGTAGCGCTTGCCCGTTTTCGCGTTCAGCGCGATGAGGAACGGTCCGCGCGTGTGGATGATGCGCGCGTCCCGTCCGTCAGTCCAGTACGCGACGCCGCGCGTCGATCCGCTGCGTGCGGGCGGCTGGCCGCCGGGCGGCGCCGGTGGGACGTCGAACCACACCACTTTGCCGCTGCGCGCGTCGAGCGCCGCGACCGTGCCGACGCCGGTGCTCATGTAGAGCAGGCCGTCGACCATCAGCGGCGTGTGTTCGTAATTGGTCGACGAGCGCGCGCCAGGAAAGGCGCTCGCGAGTTCCATCGGCACGCCAGGCTGGCGCCACGCAATGCGCAGGTTCTTGACGGTGTCCTTGTTGATTTGATCGAGCGGCGAGTATTTGGTGCTCGCCTTGTCGCCGCCGTACGCGCGCCACTCGGCCGTCTTCCGATCGGCGGCTCGCCCGCCGATGGTGGCGGCTACACCGACGACGGCGGCTGTTAGGACCGCGAGAACCCATCGCGTGTGCTTAGGCATGGCGAGATTATACTGAGGCCCACCGGAGGCGAACGCTATGAGTCAGGCAGGCGTCATCGATTCCCGAACCTCGCCCAGCTATCGACCGACCGCGACGGCCTTGATCCTTTCGGCGCTTGTCGCCGTCGCGTTTGTGGGCGGTTTTGCTCTGCCGTACTTCCGTCTGACCGAGCAGGCGTTCGGCATCTACAACGCGAAGCGACCGTGGATCCTGCTGCACATCAGCGGCGGCATGATCGCGCTGCTCACTGGTCCCGGACAGTTGTGGCTCGGCCTCACGCGGCGCCGGCTCGAACGGCATCGCGTCCTCGGCATCGTGTACATGTCGGCTATCGCCGTGGCCTCGGTGGCCGCGCTCTACCTGGCGACGCACACTGAGCTCGGCTGGGTGTTCGGCGCCGGGCTCTCAGGTCTGGCGATCGCGTGGATTGTCACGACCGGTCTCGCGTATGCCGCTGTCCGCCGCGGCCTCTTGCAGCAGCACCAGGAGTGGATGATTCGCAGCTACGTCGTGACGTTCGCATTCGTGACGTTCCGGATCTTCGCCGGGATCATGCAGGCGACCGGCGTCGGGACGCTGCAGGAGCAGTTGGGCGCCGCGAGCTGGTTCTGCTGGGCCGTTCCGCTTCTCATCACCGAAACGATCATCCAGGGACGGAAGATTCTGGCGTAGTGGCTCGGGACTCGGGGGATTCGAGATTGGAATTGGGAATTCTGAATTATCGAAGATAGGGAATCGTCTGCGGACCCTGCGGGAGCACGCAAAGGGTCGATCGCGCTCCCGCCGTGCGAAGCGCATCGGTGACGGTTGCGCTCACATCGTCGATCGGCTCGAAATGCGCCGCGCGCACGGCCTCCGGCGTCAGGCAGCTGTTCTTGACCAGCACACGAGCCTTTAGCTGCAGCTGCGCCTGTACCTGCACCTGCCAGGCATCGGCCTCTGAATAGCCGGGCGCGTTGATCATCGCTAACAGCGCCGCCGGCGTCGGCTGCGACGCCAGCACGCGCCCGTACGATCCATGGTGCGGCAGGCCGTCGCGGCACTCGGCGGCGCACACGATGGTGCCGCCCGGCTTGACGACCTTCGCGGCGGCCGACATGCCCTTCACCGCCTGATACAGGTTCTGGTCGAGCGGATACCCGGAGTTGGTCGTCAACACGACGTCGAACGGCGCGTCGACCGCCTGCATGGCGTCGCGCTTCGCGGCCGCGCAGGCCGCACGATGCTCGTCGAACAGATCGCCGCCGAACACGGCCGTGATCTGCTGCGCGCGGTTCAGCGTCACGTCGAGCGCGAAGGTGACGCCGGTCATCCGTGCGATCTCCCGCACGTCGTCGTGGACCGGGTTACCTTCCGTGATGCCCCACGTCGCGTTGTCGTGGCCGATGTGGCGCGCGTCGTGAAGCACCAGCACTGTCTCCAGGCCCGCGAGGCCGGGCGCGACCATTTTCGGCCCGCCGCTGAAGCCTGCAAAGAAGTGCGGCTCCACGAACCCCGTCGTCATGCGGACCTCGGCGTCCAGCCACCGGCGGTTCAGATGAACCGGCACGCCGGTGCTGGTCGTGCCGACGAACGCGAGCGAGCCGGCGTCGCGGCTGTCGTGGTTGACGACCGTGAAGCGCCGGAGGATGTCGGCGCCGAGCATGCGCTCGAGTTCCGGCGGCGTGTTGACGCGGTGCGTGCCGGTGGCGATGAGAATCGTGACATCCTCGTCGCGCACGTCCGGCATCTCCTCGACGAGCGCGCGAAGCATCTGAGGCCGAGGCTGGGCGCGTGTGATGTCGCAGACTGAGATGGCCACTTTCTGCCCGCGCCGAACCAGCTCGCGCAGGGGAGGGCGGCCCATCGGCGTGCGCAACGCCGCGACGAGCGCGGCGTGCGGATCGTCGAGCGGTGGACGGAACTGCGGCTCGATGACGGTCACGCGGTCGTCGGGCAGGCTCACGTCGAGCCCATCCGTCCCGTAGTCGAGGCGTATCCTCATGGCACAGCGGCGAGCCCTTCGGTCAGCTCGATGTTCGTGCCCCACGGGTCGTTGATGAAGGCAATGGCCAGGCCGAGCGCCGGCACCTTGCGATAGGAAACCGTCAGCTTGATGCCCTGCGCTTCGAGCTTCTTCGTAAACTCCTCGAGGTTCCTTACCTCGAATCCGATGTGATCGAGCGCGCGGCCCGTTGTGCCGACGGTCGGATCGGGCGACTTCGTGAAGTTCAACGCGACCCCCGGCAGATCGGCGACGAGAAAGTTGGCGGCATCGCGAGGCTTCGCGCCGAACACCTTCGCGTACCAGTCGCGCATCTCCGCGTTCTGCTGACCGAAGAAGTGAACGTGGTGCAGCGCGATGGGGATTGTCTGCGTCCTCACCTGGACGAACTCGACCTTCACGTCGTCGGGTCCGAGCGCAAACGCGATCGACGTCGTCGGACTCGTCACGGCGATGTCGTCCTTGACCTCCTGCGTCGCCGCCACTTCGGTGCGCGTGATCATCTGATAGCCGTTCGCCTTGATCTTGTCGATCACTGAACGCAGATCCGGCACCGAGAAGCCGATGTGATTGACGGTTGTCCCGCGCGTGCCGCCCGTCGGCGCCTGCATCGGCCGGAAGAAGATCAGCACGTTCGGGAACTCGATGATCTCCTGCTGGTTCTGGCCGTACTTCACGACTTTGCCGCCGAGCGTCTCGACGAAGAACTTCTTCTGCGCGTCCATGTTCGTCGTGTTCAGGTGATGGTGGCCGTAGACGATGGGACCGTCCTTGGCGACCAGGAGCTGCGCGGACGCGGAAGGGGCATACGTGAACAGCAGCGCCGCGACGCAGGCAACCAGCAGTCGTCTCATCGGTGTTCCTCCGAAGCGATGAGTCTACACCGCTTCTCGTAGAATAAAGGCCGAGGCTCAATGAAGAAGGAGGCTCGAAAATGATCGCGCTCCTGATGTCGCTGCTCGTCATGCTCGGAGCGTTGCAGCAGAACAGCCTGCGCGCGCCGCAGCGGCTTCCCGCAGAAGGTCCACTGGTCACAGATGGTGCGACGCCGATCATCGAGAACGAGAGAGTGACCGTGTGGGACCTCAGCTGGACGAAAGGTATTCCCGCCGCGATGGATCGCCGCACGCGCAACGCGATCTGGGTCTATCTGTCGCCGGTGCCCGGCCAGGTTGTCTTCTGGGCAGCAGGCGCCGAGCGCACGCCGCCGTCGTTGCCGGGCCGCGCCATCGTGATCGAGCTGAAGGCCGGGCGCGTCGCGCCGCTGCTGAACACGTCCGGGTATCCGAACGCGTTTCCGCGTGAGGGCAGCGTCAAGAAGATCGACAACGATCAGATCGTCACCTGGCATCACACGTGGACACCCGGCAAACCGAGCCCGGTGCACTTCCATGACAAGGACGTCGTGGTCGTCTATCTGAAGAGCGGCACCCTGAAATCGACGACGCCGGACGGCCAAGTCTCGAGCAATCAACTCACGCCAGGACTGACGCGCTTCAACCCGCGCGATCGTGTGCACACGGAGACCCTCGTCGAGGGGGAGTCGCAGGCCATCATCACTGAGCTCAAGTAGGGATCGCGACGAACCGATACCGTAAGGGTGCTCGCCAGGCGGTCGACGATCATCGTTGCGGTTGTCACCGGCGTCGCGCTGGAGTTGGGCGTTCACGCCCTGAGCGGTCGCAGTGAGGCCTGGGACAGCGCCATTTACTGGACGGCAGGTCTGCCGATCGCGCTCGCGATATCCGTCGCCATCGGCGCGCTGTCCGTGCGCCGCGAATGGCTCTGGACGTTTCTCATCGTTCCCAGTCAGGTGACGACGATGATGGTGCGGTCGGGAGAGATCGGGACGCTCTGGCCGCTGACGCTCGTCATCACCAGCATCCTCGGAGCTCCGTTCGTCGTGGCCTCCTTTGTCGGATCGAGGTTCCGTCCGAACCCACCCAGGGCATAGCAAGCCAACTACCCTCTGCTGCGCGGCTGATCTCGCCTCTGCGCGTTTCTTCACGCGAACTGCTCCAGCCCGGCTGTTTTCTGACAATCGCCGGCCGTTGATAGGTAGCATCGGAGGAGGAGAAGCGCCGGTGTCCAGGGGTGTGTTGGTGGCGGCGATGTTGGTGGTGCTGTCCGCGGTGCCTTGCGTGGCGGAAGACTCGACCCCGCAAGCCTCAAAGCAGGCGGCAGCTCACCAGGGTTCCGCACGCGGCGCTGCAGCGACGAAGGGCTGTCCTTCAGCGCCGGCATGCAGGCCCGGGCTTTCAAAGGAATCCCCGAAGGCGGCCACGGCCGCACCGAGCCAGCGGCCGGTCGTTTCAGTGCCGCCGGCGGCGAAGAGACCTCCTGCGCGCGACACGTTCGCCTACTCCCGCTTCAGCAATCGCGACTCCGGAGTACGGAGGGAGCCCATCGGCCGTGGTGGGTTCGGCGGCAGCCTTTCCCGAAGCAGAAGCGAGCCGTTTGCGTTCCAGCGCGAGCACTTCAAAACGGCCGCCGCCCAGCCGAAACAGGACTCTCACTTCCAGTTCACCAACGAGCTGTCGGGAACCACGAGCGAGGTCCAGCCGTTCAGCATCAACGGCGGGAAACGGTGCGCCCGCATCCGCGAAGGCGCATTCATTCACACCCGCTGTTTCTGAAGGGTCAGCGCTTCCCGTTCACACATCAGGGCGTCGGCGGATTCCACAACGACAGATCGGCGCCGGTCCTCGCCTTGGCGATCCAGATGATCTGCCCGGTGTGCATGCTGAAGTGCTCGACGACGTGGTAGATCGCGTCGAGAACGGTCACGTCGTAGCCCTGGATGCGCCGCGGCGCCGTCAGGCCATCCACCGGTACGGCGCCGATCACATCGACCGCCTCGCCGACGACGGTACGAATGCGGCGGAGCAGCTCCTGTCCGGGAACGGGATGACGTTCGTCGAATTCCTGCTGCCGCCTGCGCTCGAACGGCCGGCCGCCCACGCCCTCGATGATCCACTGGCTCACGTTTCCGCACAGATGCAGGATCAGGTTGCCGATGCTGTTGGAGGCCTCGTTGGGCCTCCACCAGATGTCCTCGTCGTGCAGCGACTGGATGCAGCGCTCGATCTTGGGCAGATACTCCGTCGCCAGCAGCATCCGCGAATGCTCGAGGAACAGAGCCGGCGAGTCGGCCACTACTTGAGCGCACATTCGAAGTTCACGGCCTCGTCGGTCGAGCCCATCCCCTTGTAGCGCGCGAACTGGCCGTACGGGCACAGCGGACGCGTCCGATCGACCTGCCCGGCGGTCACATGCGACGCCGCGATGCGCGCGGGCGCCGCCTTGTGCGCCATCCAGTCTTCGAGCGCCGCCACTTTGTCGAAGGTGTCCGTGCCCGGACCTCCCGCGCAGTGGCCCATGCCCGGAACCATGTACAACTGGATCGACGTGCCGACGGCCTGCTTGCCGGCGTCTTTCACGACGTTCTCGAAGTAGCCGACGCTGTTGAGCGCGGGCACCTGTGGATCCGCCCACCCGTGATACATCAGCAGCTTGCCGCCGCGGCGGAAGAACGGCTTGAGGTTGGTCGACGAGGAATTGATCACGCCGTTGTCGGTCGCGAGGAGCCGTTCGATGTCGCGCGGATCGAACGTGCTCGAATCCCAGTTCGGATCGTTGAAGACGATGTACTTGAAGGCGTCGACAGAGAGTGACAGCGGCTGCGGCCCGGCGATGATCGACCAGCCGAGCTCGGCGCCCGGCAAGAGGAGCGCAGGGAAGAGCTGTTTGCCCGCCGGCGTCGAAACCGGATTGAGCAGGGCGCGTGCAGTGCCCACCTGCGCCGCGGTCAGGCAGGTCTTGTCGTCCGTCCCTTTACACAGCAGGACATTCGGATCGAACCGGCACCGCGTCGGGTTGTCGATCACGCCGTCCTTCACGCCGTCGAGCGCGTCGCACGCCTGAAGGGCGGCCTCGTGAAGCGCCGGGTACTTGTCGGGCGGGATGAAGCTGTCGGGCTGCTGGTGCACGAGACGGTTCATCGCGAGGCGCACGCCGTGGAGCAGCATGCCGTTGACGGCCGGCGCGCCAGCGACAATCGCGTCGAAGTCCGCGGGGTACCGCTGCGCTTCGGTAATGCCTTGCCGGCCCCCGGTCGAACAGCCATTCCAGAGCGAGGTCTTCGGCGCACTCCCGTAGAACGCGTCGATCACCGCCTTTGCCTTGACGGTCATCTCGTGGACGGCCCGGTATCCGAAGTCGACGACTTTCTCCGGGTGTCCGAGCGCGAATGCGCCGGTGCCTCCCACATGCCCCGTGTCGGTGCTGACGCTCGCATAGCCGGCGTTGACGGCCTGCGCGAGCGCGCCGTACGAGATGACGCCAGCCCAGCCGCCGTTGCCTACCGCCTGCAGCTTGCCGTTCCACCCGGTGGCCATCGGCAGCCAGACTTCAATCTTGATATCCGAGTCGCTCGACGGCGTGAGCGTCGCCGAGACACGACAGAACGACGGCAGCTTCGCATACAGCTGCGTCGTCGCCGCGGCTGCCGCTCCGCGCGCGGGCGTCGGGGGCTGGAAGCTGCCGGCTGACACTGTTTGCGCGGCCGTGATGGTGGCCTGCGGCAGCGAAAGCGTCGCGAGGCCCTCGCAGGTGGTCCCCGCAGCGATCGCTGGAACGTACGTCGACGGTATCGCGATGACGGCAAGCGACAGACAGATGGCGCGCGCGATTCGCATCATGAAACGCTCCTACACGGTTTAGAGAGACACCGAATAGCCGCCGTCGACCGGTATCGCCGCGCCGGTGATGAAGTCCGACGCGCGGCTGGCCAGAAACACCGCGATGCCTTCGAGATCGCGCGGCTCGCCGAAGCGGCCCGCCGGCGTGCGGTCCAACGCCCGGTCCTCGAGGCCGGCGATCTGCCGCCGCGCGGCCCGGCTCATATCCGTGTCGATCCAGCCTGGGAGTACCGCGTTGACCTGAATCCCATCAACGGCCCACGCGACGGCGAGCGACTTCGTCAGCTGCACGACGCCGCCCTTGCTCGCGCCATACGCCGGCGCGAACGACGCACCGAAGACCGACAGCAGCGAGCCGACGTTGATGATCTTCCCGCCGCCAGCCCGTCGCATCGCCGGGTACACCGCCTGCACGCACAGGAACGCGCTGGTCAGGTTCGTGTCGACGACCAGGCGCCAGTCCTCGAGCGACAGCTCCTGCGCCGTCCGGCGGACATTGATCCCCGCGTTGTTGACGAGCACATCGATGCGTCCGAACCGCGCTTCCACCTCGGCCGTCAGCGCAGCGACCGACGCCGGATCCGCGACGTCGGTCCGCACAGCGACGGCGTCGCAGGAGGACGCCTGCAAACGCGCCAGCGCGGCCTGCGACTTTTCTTCGTCCCGCGCCGCAATCACAACCCGCGCGCCCGCGCGTCCAAGCCCGGTCGCCATGGCCAGCCCGATGCCGCCGTTGCCGCCGGTGACGATGGCCACCTTGCCCGAGAGATCGAACAGAGCCGTGTGCACCAGAGCCGGTCCGCGCATGATACGGCGAGAACGGGCTGGCGCGGCAGTATATCGAGCCGCCTGACTGCGCCGGACCTTGTGATACACTCGCGCGTTCCTGACAACGCCGCTGGCGCGTCCTGTCGGATCAACCCAAACTCTTCCTCACTTTCAGGAAAGGATGCTTCCACATGGCAGCGGATTTCTTTCTCGGTGAGTCGCTGGTCGGCGATGGCAACGAAGTCGCGCATATCGACCTGATCATCGGCTCGAAGTCGGGTCCGGCGGGCGTCGCCTTCTGCAACGCGCTGTCGAACAACAAGGACGGGTTCACCACGCTGCTCGCCGTCGTGGCGCCCAATCTGCCGGCCAAGCCGGACACCCTGCTGTTCAACAAGGTCACCATCAAGGGCGCCAAGCAGGCCGTGCAGATGTTCGGACCGGCCCAGGCCGCCGTCGCCAAGGCCGTCGTCGATTCGGTGCAGGCCGGCGTCATCCCCCGCGACAAGTGCGACGACTACTGCATCATGGTCGGCGTGTTCATTCATTGGGACGCGGCCGACGACAACAAGATCTTCGACTACAACTACCAGGCGACGAAGGAATCGATCCAGCGCGCCCTGGCGAAGAAGCCGACGGTCGACGAAGTGCTGGCCGGCGCCAAGACGGCGAAACACCCCTACAGTCCCAAGTAAGTTTCGGCATTTGGGCATTTGGTTACGTGGTCATTTGAAAAATGACCAGACGACCAGATGCCCAAATGCCAAAAGGCGGCCTCCCAGTTCCCCGTGCGCAAACTGCTGTTGCACCTCGACACGTCCCCGCACCCCAGCGTCTTCGATCGCGTCGTCGCGTACGACGCGGGAGCCGATGAGGTGATGAGCTACGGAGCCGTGACGGAAGCCTCCGTTCGCGACCTCGTCCATGGCGCCATCTTCACGCGTGGTCCCAAGGATCTCCACAGCACGGCGATCTTCATCGGCGGCACCGACATGGCCGCCGGCGAACGACTGCTGAAGGCTGTCACCAAGGCCTTCTTCGGACCGCTGCGTGTGTCCGTCATGCTCGATTCGAACGGCTCGAACACGACGGCCGTTGCCGCGGTGGCCAGGCTGCGGCAGGCGGTCGGCGACGTGCGCGGCCGGCGCGCCGTCGTCACGGCGGGCACCGGGCCGGTCGGCGTGCGAGCCGCCGGCCTGCTGGCCAAGGCTGGCGCCGACGTCGCCATCACGTCGCGCAAACCAGCCGATCCGCAGCTGCTCGACTCGCTGCAGCAGCGGTTCGGCGGACCTGTGCGCGGCGTGGCGATGGCCGACGCGTCGCAAGCGGCGCAGACGCTCGACCAGGCCGAGATCGTGCTGAACACGGGCCCTGCGGGTGTGTGCCTCGTGCCGCGGAGCGCCTGGGCAGGACGGGCCACGCTGCGCGCGGCGGCCGACCTCAATGCCGTGCCGCCGAACGGCATCGAAGGCATCGAGGCGGGCGACGACGGAGCGACGCGCGAAGGCGCGACGGTGTTCGGCGCGCTCGGCGTCGGCAAGCTGAAGATGAAGATTCACAAGGCGTGCATCAACCGCCTGTTCGAGGCCAACGATCTCGTCCTCGACGCGGAAACGATTGCCGAACTGGCGGGCCGCATCTAGTCCACGCACGAGCGATGCGCGTCATCGGCATCGATCCGGGCACGGTCAGCGTCGATCTCTGCGGCCTCGACGGAGGCCGCGTCTTCCTGGACCGCGCGATCCCGACCGCCGACGCGCTCGCCGATCCGTCGCCGCTCATCGCGATTCTCGAGGACGCGCATCGCCAACGCCCGCTCGATCTGATCGCGGGTCCATCCGGCTACGGACTGCCGCTCGTGGCGGCCCGCGACGCCACCGACGCCGACATGCGCCTCGCGTGCCTGGCGCCTGAAGGCGAGCCCGGCGGCATCGGAGGCCTGCGCACGCTGATGCGCCTGCTGGCGACATCGCCGCTGCCGGTTGTCTTCACGCCTGGCGTCCTGCATCTGCGCACGGTGCCGCCGCATCGCAAGATCAACCGCGTCGACATGGGCACGGCCGACAAGGTGTGCGCCGCCGCACTGGCCATCCATGAAATCGCGCGCGCGTCGAACACGTCGCCGCGCGAGTCCTCGTTCATCCTGCTCGAACTCGGCGGTGCGTTCACCGCGGCGCTCGCCGTTGATGGCGGCCGGATCGTCGATGGCTGCGGCGGAACGGCCGGACCGATGGGGATGCGCGCGGCCGGGGCGATGGACGGGGAGGTGGCGTTTCTCGCGCGCACCGTCTCGAAGGACACGCTGTTTCGTGGCGGCGTGGCGTCGGTGACCGGATCAACGGATATGGCCGGTGCGCTGATGGCGGAGCCGACGAACGAAGCTGGGCGAATGGCGTGGACCGCATTCGTCGAGAGCGTCGCGAAGGCGGTGGCGGCCCTGCTCGTCGCAGTCCCATCGGTGCGCCGCGTCATTCTGTCGGGCCGAATGGCGCGCGCCGATACGTTACGCGGGGCGCTCGCGACTCGTCTTGGACCGATCGCGCCAGGTATGACGATCGAGCATCTTGCTGGATTCGCGGCAACGGCGAAGCACGCGGCGCAAGGCGCGGCGCTCATCGCCGACGGGCTCGCGGGCGGCGAATCGGGGCCGCTCGTCGATGCGATGCAGCTTCGCGACGCGAGTGGAACAGTCCTCGATTACCTGTACGTGATTTCGCGTGACGAAGCTCGGGAGAGGTTGGGAATTTCGAATTCCGGATTCTGAATTCCCAGCCCCGAGCGAGATCCCACTACGGAATAATCGTGCTCGTCCGGTCGATCGATGTGCCGCCGCCGACCATCAGCTCCGGCGCGTAGTTCATCTGCTGGCACACGTATTCGAACAGCTCCGTGCCATCTTCCCAGCGCAAATCGAAGCCGGTCGACCACGTCGCCGTGTACGCGCCTGGATCGTCAACGGTCAGCTCGTACTTGATGGCCAGCGAGTTCGTCCGGGTGAAGTGCTCGATGGTGTGCAGCTTTTCGGTGTGCGGCAGGCCGCTCCGATCGAACCAGAAGCTCTCGTTGTACCCCGTCGAATCGACGACGAGCGTGTCGCCTTCCCAGTGGCCGATGGAATGGCCGTAGTAGCTGGGCTCGAGCTTCTCGGGGTGCGGGCGGCCGTCCATGTAGATGGTGCGATAGGTGTGCGGCCCGCCGATGTCGAAGATGAAGATGCGCTGCAGCTCGGGCAGCTCGACGAACTCGACGCCGTACGGCGTCAGGAATTGCCGCGCCGCGCCCGAGGGCTTGCACCGCGTGTGCGGCTCGAGCTGATTGATCCGCCGATTGGCGTGGAGCGCCTTGGCCCAGGGCTGAAATGGAATCGACGCAAGCCGGTCGGCCGCTGTCGTGAATCCGCCTCCGCCGGGCAGCCATACGCCCTTCTTCCCCGGCGTGCTCAGCAACGCGCGTCCTTCCGCTGAGCGAGGCGCCGGCCCGGGAGGCGGACCGGTCGGCCGCCCTCGGCCGCCGCCAGGTCCACGCCCCTGTGGAACGCCCACCTGCACGCCGCCGCCGCGCGGGGTTTGATCCTGTCCCTGCGCTGCCTGATCCTGCATCGAGGCAGGTGTCGTGAACGCCGCGAACAGCCACACGGCGACGGCCGCGGAAAGCGGTACCGGATAACGCATCAGCGCGCTCCTATTGATCCGCGTTGGGACTGCCGCTCGACGCCGCGTCGAGCGTCTCGCCAGGACGTCCGCCCGTGGACGTCAACGTCACCTTGCTGGCGTTCAGTCGCTTGGTCCCGTTTTTCGCCAGCGATCCTTCGACGGTGACTTCGTCGCCGAGCTTCAGCGTTTCACGGCGCCAGCCGCGGCGCTGCAGGCCGTGCGGCGGCCCCATCTCGGCGCCCCAGTTGGTCACGCCCCCGGTCTCGGGATCCTTCACGTTGATGTAGAACCACACGTGCGGGTTTGTCCACTCCACTTTGGTGACGGTGCCCGTCAGCTTGACCTTCTTGTCGCCGTCGAACTCTGCGGCGAACGAATGATGGGCCATCGTTCGAACGCCTGTCAGCGCGAGCCCGCCGATGATCAGTCCGCCGAGGATGTAGGTTCTCATCAAGCCTCCAACTTGGCACGGCCTGAAGGCCGTACCCTACCACTTGCGCTAACGCCTGTTTACTGTCGCTACGGCCGGTTGTCCTGACACAAGTGCCGCGGCAGCTCCTCGTCGGCCACCCACCGCAGCGTCCAACTGCTCGACCACGGGCGCGTATAGGCCCCGGGATCTTCGATCGTGACGTCGTACTTCAGCGTGTCGAAATCGGTGCGCGTGAACTTCTCGATGAGCTTCAACTGCTCCGTGTGCGGGAGGCCGCCGTTGGTGAACCAGAAGTCCTCGTTGAACCCGCGCGTATCGGCCACGAAGGTCTTGCCGTCCCACTTGCCGACTGACCGTCCGTAGTAGAGCGGGTTGTCATCGTCGCCGCTCACCTGGCCGGCGTGTCCGCGGCCATCGGTGTAGATGATGCGATAGTTGCTGTTCCCGCTGCCGATCAGCACGAAGATCCGCTGACGCTGGCGATCTTCGACGAACTGCACGCCGTAGGTCATCTCGAACTGCCTCGGACCACCCGGCGGCTTGCAGTTGAGATACATCGGATCGTCCTTGAGGAACCGGCGCTGGCGCACGGTGTAGAGCGCGAGCGCCCACGGCTGCATCGGAGCCACTTTGCGGGCGTCAGCGATATTGCGCAGCAGCCCATACTGATCCATCGCGACGTTCGATCCGCTCTCGGACAACGTCGTCGCGGTCGGATAGCCCCAGTAGCCCTGCTTGTCTCCGGGCACCATGCCGAGCCTCGGTTGACCATCGGGCCACAGCGGAGTCGGCCGGTTCTGACGAGCTTGGGGTGCGGTCGCCGTGATGTTGAAGATGCGCCGGCCGTTGGACGTCACCGACTTCCCCCAGGCCTGTCGGCTGCCGTCGCGCGCCGCCATGCCCTCGACCGCAATCGTGTCACCCGGCTTTAACGTGTCGCGCGTCCAGCCGCTGTGCTGAAGATCGATCGGACTCTCGAGTTCGATCGCCCAGTTCGCGACCTGATTGCCGGCCCTGACGTTCATGAACACGTGAACGTGCGGATTCTTCCAGTCGACCAGCGTGACCACCCCGGTGAGCGTCACCGGCTTGTGATCGTCGAACTTCGCAAGAATCTCGTGATGCCCGCGAAGCGGCACGGCGGCCAGCGCGAACGCGCACAGCACCAACGCGGATCGTCGAAACGCGAGGCCCCTCACGTCTTCTGCTTCTCCTACTGGCGCGTGATCTTGAACACGCCGCTTTCTTTCTGGCTCTTCCAGGTTCCGTTGATCGAGCGCTTGGGGATCGACAGGTCTTCGATCTTCCCGTCGATGATGTACGTCACGACGGCGCCGGACTTGTCCTTGCCGTCGGCTTCGAGATGAACGGTCCAGTTCTCGGGGTTGAGCGTCGCGTTCTTGATGGGCATGTTGTCCATGCCCGGGTTGATGGTGCCGCTGATGGTCTTGCCGTCCCAGTTGAGTACGATCACGACGTCTTCGCCGTGGGTCTTGTTGCCGGCCCAGGTGCCCAGCCACGAGCCCTTGAGCGGATGACCCTCCTGGGCTGCCAGCGGCAGCCAGGCGACCGTGAGCGCGCAGATGAGCACGAAACAGACGCGAGACACGCGCATGAAGCGATGACCTCCAGGGACGCGGGCCCGCCTATTCTAGTGCCGTTCCGCCTCCGGCGGTATGAGCGTCATGCACCCTGCGCCGATTGATACAGTCCGGCACGTTCTCATCGCCGGCGCCTCGACACGTGCGGCCGCCGAATCCGCGGCCCGCGCGGGGTTTGCGGTCACGGCGCTCGACGCGTTTGGCGACCTCGACCAGGCGCCGGGCGTCCGGGCTCTCTCGCTCCCGCGTGACTTCGGCCGACCCTTCACGGCCGCGGGCGCCGCCCGGGCCGCGCGCGGGATCGCGGTCGACGCGGTGTCGTATGTCTCGGGTTTCGAGAACCATCCGCGCGCGGTCGCCTCGCTCGCGGCCACTCGCGCGCTGTGGGGCAACGCGCCAGACGTCCTTCGATGTGTCCGCGATCCGCACCGCCTGGCCGCCGTCCTCCGGGATCGCGGGTTCGCGTCGCTCGACGTGCGTGTCGAGACGCAGGCATGGCAGCCAGACGGCCGCGCGTGGCTGATGAAGCCGCTGGCGTCAGGCGGAGGCCATCACATCCGACGGTGGCAGGAAGGCGCGCGGCTGCCTCGCGGCTACTACCTCCAGGAGCGCATCGACGGCACGCCTAGTTCGGTGGTCTTCGTTGCCGACCGCCACCGCGCGGTGCCGCTCGCCGTGACACGCCAGCTCGTGGGGGAAGCGGCGTTCGGCGCGGCCGGTTTCAGGTACTGCGGCAGCCTGCTCCCGGCGCCCGTGTCCGCCGCGATGCTCGAGCGGGCTCACGCACTCACTGCGGCCGTGACCGAGGCCTTCGGCCTGGTTGGCGTCAACACGATCGACTTTATGGCTCACGGCGACGTCCCGTACCTCGTCGAGGTGAATCCTCGGTGGTCCGCCTCGATGGAACTGGTAGAGCGCGCATGCGGCGCGAACATGTTCACCGCGCATGCAGACGCGTGCGAGCGCGGCGTGCTTCCGTCGCCCGAAATCGTGTCGTCCTTCAGGCAGGTCTACGGCAAGGCTGTCGTGTTCGCGCGACGCGATGTCATTGTCCGCGATGCCGAGCGTTGGCTCGCCGATCCGACGATTCGCGACGTTCCGCATACGGGCGAATCGATTCGCGCAGGCCGTCCCGTGTGTACGGTGTTTGCGTCGGCCGCAGACGAAGCGCGCTGCCGCGTGGCGCTGGAGCAGCGGGCGGCGGCTGTGTACGCGATGTTGGGCGCGTGAGGGCGCGTGTTCCACGCTTGATCCTGCTGCGAACGGCGCGAGGCCACCTTGTACGTGCCCGCAATCGTCATCTGGGAGTGCGGCCTCCTCGCAAAGGCAGGCCGCATCATGCTCCATCGCAGCATTCACGCCTTCTTCGAGGATCTGTTCAGCAACCCCGCCTATCAGCCCCTCGATTTAACGCCCGATCGGGTGTTCGCTGCCGACGAGCGGCGATTCGCGCGCGATCCGTTCGACGGCCTGATCGTCGCGTCGGCGCGGTCGCTCGGGCTGCCGCTCATCACTCGCGACGGCGCGATCCGGGAGTCGGGCGCGGTGGCCGTTCTCTGGTGACGGTTTTCTGCTAGGCTTCGTCCATGCCTCCTAATTGATCCCGCGCTTCTCGAAACCTGCGACTCTACCTGCCGTACCGCATCGCATCGCTCGAAGGCGTGATGCACGGCGTGTATCTGCTCTGGTGGGTCCAGGAGCGGCACGTGCCCGCAGCCGTCGTCGCCGGCGTGCTCGCGTCAGGCGATCTCGCGCTCACCGGGCTCGAATGGCCGACCGGTTGGTTTGCCGATCGGTGCGGACATCGCGCCAGCCTGATCGTCGGATCTGTCCTGCAGGTCATCGGCATGCTCCTCAGCTGGTTTGCGACTGGCGTGCCAGGCTTGCTCACGGCAAGCGTGGTCGTGGCCGCAGGCGATGCGTTTCGATCGGGCGCCGATCAGGCGCTCCTGTACCGATCATGCGTCGCGGCGGGGCATGAGGATCGATTTCTGCGCCTCGAGGCGGGCACCTATTCGGTACAACTGGTGGGCCTCGTCACCCTGACGCTTATCGGCGGCCTGCTGACTGAAACTGTCGGCTTCGGTTTCGGATGGATGCTCGAAGTGTGTTTGAGCGTCGTGGGCCTCGGCATCGCCTGTGCGTTCGTCGAGCCGCCTCGGTGTCCACACGGCCCTGACGATCACGATGGCGAATCCACACGGGGCGGCTCGGTGAGCCGCTCGTGCCGTTTCGTCCCGCTAATGGCGCTGATCCTGCCGGCGGCGCTGGTCGCAGCGGTCGCGCACGTCTCGACCTTCGCGGCCCAGGTTGCGGGCACCGACGCCGGGCGCGTCGCGCTCCTCGTTGCGACGCTGACGCTGGTCGAAGCGGGCGGCGCGGCGCTGGCGATGCGATGCACGCAAGCGACTCTGAGATCACAGGTCGCGATTCTCGCGATGGCTGCAGGGTGTGTTCTTACTGCCGTGGCGTTCCCCACCTTGTTCGTTCCCGCCGTGGTGGGATTGTCGCTGCTTGTCGGCGCTGCCGCGCCGCTGCGCGCCACTGCCGCACAACGGCTGGCCGACGACGCGATGCGCGCGCGGGCCGCGTCGCTGGCCTCGGCCTGTGATAAAGGATTGTCGACGATGGCGCTGGCGCTCTTCGGATACTGGCGGCGGTCGTGACCATGACGGCAGTGACGGCGAACGCGACCTGCCTGGGCTGCGGCTGCGCCTGTGACGACATCGAGGTCGTGACGCGCGCCGGGTGGCCGACCTTCGAGGCGCAGATTCTCGGCGCGAACGCGAACCCGCCGAACATTCAGCAGCTGCTGACGCCGCCGGCCGCGGGAGGCCGCGGGCAGCGCGCCGGCGGTCCGCCGCCCGGTGGCGCGCCGGGCGCTGCGCCGGCAGGGCCGACGTCTGAAAAGCTCGCCGACGGCGTCTACCGAATCAACGGCGCCTACAACGCGCTCGCCGTCGAGTTCAAGGATCACATCCTGATCTTTGAGCCCGGACCGCAGAACGAGGCCCGTGCCGAGGCCATCATCGCCGAAGCGAAGAAAGTGATTCCCAACAAGCCGATCCGATATGGCGTGATCTCGCACCACCACTTCGATCACACGAGTGGGCTCCCGGCCGTCGTCGCCGAGGGCATCACGATCGTCACGCACGAGAACAACAAGGCGTTCTTCGAGAAGGCGCTGAGCGCGCCGCGTACGCTGGCGCCGGACGCGATTGCCAAGTCGGGGAAGAAGCCGAAGATCGAGACCGTCGGCGACAAGCGCGTCTTCCAGGACGAGACGCGCACGTTCGAGGTGTGTCTGATGAAAGGCCTGCCGCACGCTGACGGCCTGCTCGTCGGCTACCTGCCGAAGGAAAAGATTCTCGTCTACGCCGACATGTTCAATCTGCCGCCGGCGGACAGTCCGGTTCCGAATCCTCCGGTGGTCGGCACGCAGGTGTTCGAGGCCAACCTGGAGCGGCTCAACCTGCAGCCGGACAAGATCATGTCGGTGCATTCGCTCAACCCGGATCGGCTGGCGACGCGGGCGGATATTCAGAAGTCGCTGGGGCGGGGGGACTAGGAGTCTGTCAGGGCAGAGGGCAGAGGGCAGAGGGCAATGCCCTTTGCCCTCCGCCCTTTGCTCTCTGCCCTCTGTACAATGCAGCCCTGTGGACACGCCGAACCGCCGTCCGCGCACACCGCTCGAGGACGTGACCGCCCCCGCGCCGACCCGCATCTCAGGGCCGACCGCCGTTCCCGCGTCGTCGCACCCCGGAAGCGGCTGGCTCACGTCATCTGATTCCATCGACCACGGCCGCTTCGCGCCGGGCGCCCTCGTCGACAGCCGCTACAGGATCCTCAGCCTTCTTGGCCGCGGCGGTATGGGCGAGGTGTACCGCGCCGACGACCTGCGGCTCGGCCAGCCGGTCGCGCTGAAGTTCCTGCCGGAAAACATCGGGCACGACGCCGTCCGGCTCGCGCAGTTCCACAACGAGGTACGAACCGCGCGGCAGGTGTCGCACCCGAACATCTGCCGCGTCTACGACATCGGCGAGGTGGACGGCCATCTCTTCCTCTCGATGGAGTACGTCGACGGCGAGGATCTCGCGACGTCGCTGCGCCGCATCGGCCGGTTTCCTGAAGACAAGGCCATCGACATCGCGCGTCAGCTCTGTGCCGGGCTCGCCGCCGCGCACGAGCGCGGCGTGTTGCATCGCGATCTGAAACCGGCCAACGTCATGCTCGACCGCGCCGGCAAGGTGCGGCTGATGGACTTCGGCCTGGCGACGGTCGGCCCGGCGTCCGACGTGCGCGCGGGGACGCCCGCGTACATGGCGCCCGAACAGCTGCTCGGCCGCGAAGTCACCCAGCGGAGCGACATCTACGCGCTGGGGCTCGTGCTCTACGAGCTCTTCACCGGCCGGCGCGCGTTCACCGCGTCGACGATCGCCGAGCTCGTCACGCAGCACGAGACCGGCGTCGCCGCGACGCCCACCGAGATCGTCGGCACACTCGACATCGCGATCGAGCGAGCCATCCTGCGCTGCCTCGAGCGCGATCCGGCGCAAAGGCCGGTGTCGGCGCTGGCGGTGTCCGCGGCGCTGCCGGGCGGCGATCCTCTTGCCGCGGCGCTTGCCGCGGGCGAGACGCCGTCGCCGCAGATGGTCGCGGCGGCCGGCGAAGGTGCCGGTTTGCACCCGCGGGTCGCGGCCGCTGTGGTTGCCGCGATTGTGGCTGGCGCCATTGGCGCGCTCGTCATGAGCGCGCGGCTGAGCGTCGTCGCGCGGCTCGCGCCCGAGTACTCAGGTGACGTGCTGGCTGAGAAGGCCCGCGACGCCGTCCGGCAGCTTGGTTATCCGGATCGTCCATTCGATCGCGCGCACGACTTCAACTGGGATCGGTCGCTCTACCGCTACGTCCGGAGGCGCGAAACGCCCCCGCCGCCCTGGACCGACGTCGTGCTGCAGCGGCCGTCGCCGCTCGTGTTCTGGTACCGGCAGAGTCCGGATGCGATGACCGCGCTCACGTTTCACAACGACCTCCTCGTGCCGGGGATCGTCGACAGGGAAGATCCGCCGCCGATCGAATCCGGCATGATCGCGGTCGAGTTCGACCACCAGGCGCGGCTTCAGTATTTCGAGGCGATGCCGCCGCAGCGCGACGAGTCGCCTTCCACCACGACCGCCGTCGATTGGGGTCCGTTGTTCGCGCTGGCCGGCCTCGACCGTGCGCAGCTGCAAGCAGCGGATCCGCAGTGGAACTGGCTGGCGGCGTCGGATACGCGCGCCGCCTGGACGGGCACGTGGCCCGACGGCAAGCGTCCGCTGCGCGTCGAGGCCGCGGCCTACAAGGGGAAGCCGGTCGCGTTCCTGCTCGTCGGTCCATGGAAAAACCCGTGGCGCATGGCTGACGCGTCCGGGTCTGGACGGGCGACGGCGACCGCGATCGTGATGATGGGACTCCTCATGGTGATCGGCGCCGGCAGCGCGCTGCTGGCGCGGCACAATCTGCGCGCGCGCCGCGGCGATCTGACGGGCGCGCTCAGGCTCGCCGCCCTGATGACGTTCATGCTGCTGGCGCTGTGGGCCTGCAGCGTGCACTGGGTCCCGTCGATCGGACTCCTGGCGATGTTCCTGTTGTCTGTGTGCACGTCCCTCTTCTACGGCGTGCTGATGTGGACGATGTATGTGGCGCTCGAACCGTTCGTGCGGCGGCGATGGCCGCAGACGATCGTGTCGTGGACGACGGCGCTCACCGGCCACGCTCGCGATCCCATCGTCGGCCGCGACACGCTGTTCGGTGTCGCCCTCGGCGTCGCACTGACGCTCATCGTCGCCGTCGCCGCCGGCATCGGGTCGGCGACGAGCGGCGACTACAACGCGCAGTTCGGGACGACCGATGTTCTTGCGAGCGCGCGGTTCACGACAGGCGCCATCATCTCGATCGCCGCCTATTCGTTGCGTAATTCGCTGTTCGTCTTCTTCCTGCTCTTCCTGTGCCGGGTCGCGTTCCGCCCGCGGTGGTTGGGCGTTGCCCTCTTCGTTGCCGTCTTTGCGACGCTCAACGCGCTCCAGAACAGCAACCCGGTCTTGGGTGGCGTCGTCGGCGCGGTGTACTACTGGGCTATCGCGACCGCGGTGCTGCGGTGGGGCCTGATCGCGCTGACGGTCGGTGAGTTCGTCCGCCGCGCCCTGTCGGACCATCCGGCGTCTTTCGATCTCTCGGCGTCGTACTTCGCCAACGAAGCGCTGCTCGTCGTGCCGATCGTCGTGCTGACCGCGTGGGCGTTCCACACCGCGACAGCGGGCCGCTGGAAGGCAAGTCTCTGAGTCATCAATCCGCCATGAGATCGTGCAGACGGAAGTGGTGCTTTCCGAGCTTGCCGCCGTAGTTGCCGGCCGAGATCTGCACGACGCCCGGACGACAGGCGGCGTCGACACCGACGCGCAGCGCCTCCTCGATTGCGGAACGATCCAGGCCGTCCACGACGATCTCGAGCACCGAGTTCACGTCCTCGGGCAGCGCGCTCGCGACGCCGTCGCGGCCGCGCAGCGACGGACAGTACGCGTCGTTAGTGGACGCGATCATGTTCTTGTAGCGCTTCGCGCCGACCTTGCTCCCCGCACGCACGATCCCGCCTGGGAACGGGAGCACAATCCCGTTCACCCGTCGCATCGCGTCGACGGCCGCCTCCGCGGCGGCGAGCGCCGCATGCTGATCGCGGCCGAGGATCAGGAAATTGCCGCCGCCAATCGCCTTCTGAACGCCGAACGACTCCTCAACGAGGAACTCGCCTTCCATGACGGGAATCCGCCAGTAGCGATGGCCGTCGAGGAACTTGCTCGACTGATAGCGGTCACCGAAATGCCGGAGCTGCCCTCCGACGATCACACGCTCGGGCGCCGCAGGCAGCCCGTCGAAACAGGCCGTCGTCGCGCACGTAAGAACGGTCTGGCCGATGCGATCGACGAGCCGGCCACGAAGGCCCTCGGTGTCGAAGCCGAACATCAGCACGCTCACGCCCGGCCGGCCGTCCGGCGTGTCCTCAGTCGCCAGCTCGGCTTCGATGCCCGCTTCGATCTTGCAGCCGATAACGGACGTGGCGAAGCCGGTCATCGACTGCGCCGCGGTGCGCGCCCAGTTCGGCGACTGCGCCGTGATCACGATGCGCGCGGCGCGCATCCCGAACGCCTCGGCAAACGTATCGACTATCGTCACCCCGTTCCGGATGAGGCCGTTTGCTCCGCTCATGTGTTGTGTGCAGCCGAAGACGTCCAGACAAGGATTTCACCCTTGCCCGGCACCGCCGCGTCGCCGACGAACCGTTGATACGCGCCGTCGCCGTCTTCGTACGGAATCGTGAACCCCAGGGCCGCCAGGTGCTTCGCATACAGACGCAGGAAGATCGGGTTGTAGGTCGCAGCGAGCGAGAACGTTGGCAGCAGCGGGATCGGCGTCAACGAGATAATCGTGCCTCGCACCATCCAGGCGCCGGTCCGGAGCTCGGCGCCGCCGCAGACGACAATCGTTCCACCCTTCATCTCGAGACCGGTGAAATCCTTCACGGTGCCGCCGACGGCAATCATCCCGCGCTTCATGCGCATGCCGACTTCGAGGCCGGCGGATCCGTCGATAAGGATGGTGCCGTCGGTCATCCCGGTACGGCTGCCGCGGTAGGCGGCGCCAGCCTGTCCACCGGCATTGCCCCGAATCCGAATCAGCCCGCCCGACATTTCCGCTCCGAGCCAGTCAGACGCGTTTGCGGAAACCTCGATGGCGCCTCCCTTCATGAATGCCCCCAGGTGCATACCGACGCTGCCGACCACGCGAAGGCGGCCGCGTGTCATGCCGCGGCCGATCCACTTCACTTTCGACAGATCGCCCCGCAGCTCGATCTCGTCGCTCGCTTCGCCGTCAACGTGGAAGAAGTCGTCGACCTGGCACTGCCGCTTGCCGAGCAGGACCGGCAGCGCCCGAATGGCGCCGTTGTCGAGCGACGCGAGCACGTCCGGCGTCAGCGTTTCGGCTTCGAGCGGAACGGAGGGCTGCTCTTTGAGGGTGAGCGTAATCATCGTTGGAGGACGTAGCGTGTCAGGAGCGCGGTCGTTCACCTTTCGCCCTACGTCAGCGAGCGGACCTCCGCGCCTTTGATCCGATCTATCTCCACAGGGTAGTTGTCGAACGACATCGTATAGACCTTCTGGAACAACGGCCGCAGATAGGCTTCGATCTGCTCGTCGAACGCCGGCCGGACGACGAACTGCCGGCCGTTGGCCACGGTCCGGATTTCACCTTCTTCAACGACGACTTCGCCGCCTTTGATGACGTAACGCGGGTACTCGAACAGGATCCCGCTGTCCGGCTTCTCTTCGTACAGGGTCACGTCCGCGTCGGCGCCGACACCGAGATGCCCTTTCTCGGTCAGCCCGAGCGCGCGTGCCGGCCCCGCAGCCGTGACGATCGCGATCTCCGACAGCGTGTACTGCCGATCGAGGTCGGGGAGAACGACGCGCTTTCGTGCCTCCTCGGGAAGCTGCTTGATCTGCTCCTTCCGGAACTCCGCGTCCATCAACAGACGGATGATTTCCGGGTAGCGCCAGAAGCACGCGCCGTTTGGATGGTCCGTGGTCAGAAACACGCGCCAGGGATCGTTGATGAGGAGCATCAGCTCCAATCCGACCGCCCACTGCACGGCGTTGACCAGCTTGCTCGGCTTATAGGTGTGCGGAACGATGCCGCAACCGGTCTCGTTCTCCACATCCATGTTTCCCCACTTGCGCCCGGTCAGCTGGTGCAGCACGTGCTGCCACGGGCCGTCCGCCGTGATCGTCACAGTGTCGCCAAACAACATCGCCCCCGCGTCGGTCGTGAAATTCTCGTGGGCGTTGAAGTACTCAGCGAGCGCGGGCGCCTCCGAGCGTATCGAGCCCCAGTCGTCTCCTCCGTACGCGTGGAATTGCAGGTGCGCCAGGTGGGCACGCCGCCCTTCCAGGATCCGCAGTGTTTCGAGCGTCGTCGCGACGTTGCCCGGCGCGCCGAGATTGTTACAATGCAGATGGAGCGGATGCGGCAGCCCCAAGTCGTCGACGATTCTTGCCAGGCCGGCGATGATCGTGGCCGGCGTCAACCCGTTGTAGCCTTCGATGGGCGTCGAGAGGGTCTTCGCGTCCTTACCCCACTTCCACGCCGCGACGCCGCCTGGGTTCACCGCCTTCACACCGTAGGCTTTCGCAGCCCAGATCAGCCAGGCGACGACGTCCCGGGCGCGCTCGAGCTCGCCCGCCTCCAGAAGATCCAGGACGATTTCGTTGTTCGCCATCAGCACGAGGCATGACTTGTCGACAATCGGCGTGTCGTGCAGCTCCTCGTGCGTGTGCCTCGCGGACAGGATCGGCACCGCTGCTTCGTTGACGGTCGTCCATCCCATGCCGGCGTACAGATAACCCGTCGCGAACGTCGTCGGCGTGATGCCGCCAAGCCCCGCACGCCGCTCCGGCGTGTGCACGAACGGCAGCGCCTTCCGCATGTTTTCCGGCGTCAAGCCGCGAGCGAAGTTCAGCGCCGCGCCGGCGACATGCGTATGGATATCGACGCCGCCCGGAAACACCACCAGACCGGTCGCGTCAATGGGCCGCGCGCCGTCGACGTCCGGCACAATGCGTCCATCGGCGACGCAGATGTCCTTGACGACGCCGTCGACGCCGTTGGCCGGGTCGTAGACCTTCCCGCCGGTTATGCGCAGCATGCAGGGTGATTGTAGTGCAGGCCTTCAGGCCTGCCAGAGAGACCGGCAGTCGGCGCTATGCGGTCACCTGCCGCGCGTTCGATGCAGGACGCCATGCGGGCTTGGCCGCAACGGCGCGACGAATGCGGCGGATCACTTCTTCGTCCGTCGGATACGGCGATTGGAGCGCGGGACGAAGCGGAAGCGGAATCTCGTCCATCCGATACGCGGTGCCCGGCGCGCTGACGCCGGTCGCCGCTGTGGTGATGTGCACCCGGGCCAGACGGCTGGTGTGCGTCACTTTGGGGTCGAGGACGATCGTCGGAATCCGCGCGAGGTGATCGATACCCGGCTGTGGCATCGTGGCCCCGGGATCCGCCCCCAGCACGAGCGCGGCATCGTTGTCGCCCCGCACGATCAGATCGACCGTTGAAAACTCGCCCGGGTTGAATCGCGGATACCCGCGGCTCAGATTCACGCCAAACGGGAAGCCTGTCGACCAGCGCAGCACCATGTCCGATCCGGTGACGTTGCCATGTCCCCGCATCGGCATGCACACGAACTTGGTGAACGCGTTCAGCTCGGCGGCGAGGTTCAGCACGCCTGCTGAGTTCATGTGCTTGCCGCGAGTCATCGACAGCCCCATCCCGAAGAAGATGACGCCGAACTTCGCGCGCTTCATCCGGTTGGCGAAATCCTGAAGCTGATCGAGACTGAGCCCCGTCTCCTCGACGAGCGGCCGGTTGACGGGCTGCTCCTTCACGAGCGCACGCAGCGTCGTCAGAACCTCGAAGTCTTTTCCGGGCCTGATCTGCAGGAAGATGTCGGCGGCCTTGGCGCTTGGCGTCTCTCGAATGTCCACGAGGACCATCGTGCGGCCCTTGCGCCCTTCTGGGACGAATTTGCCCTTCTGCGTCAGCGTGTACTTCGTGAAGTGGCGCGGGTGGCATTCCGCCGGATTGCCGCCCCAGTACACGATGAAGTCCGCCCGATTCTTGACCTCGCCCAACGTGCATGTAATCTTGCCACCCAACTGGGCGGCTATCTCAGTGGGGCCGTGTCAAAGCGAGGTGTGGCTGTCGACCACACCTCCAATCAGCTCCGCGAGCGCAACGGCTTCCCGCTGCGCTTCGCAGGTGATGTTGCTGAGGCCGTACACGAGCGGCATGTTCGCGGCAAAGAGGAACTCGGCCGCCGCATCGACGGCTTCGTCGAGCGTCGCGGGCTTTCCGTCGACGAGCGCGTCTGGATAGAGGTGCTCGGCCGTGTGATATTTGAACCACGACTCGCCGAGGCTGCAGGCATTCTTCGCCTTGACGATGCGGGCGCCTTCGGCGTGCAGTTCGATATCGTCGCAAACGCAGCCACAGAACGTGCACGTGGCGTTGTTGACCACCGTGAGGCTCATCTCAGATCAGCTCCGGTTGCGTTGCGCGCTCTGCTCAACCAGCCTTCTTGGGGCCGCCCGAACCGGGCGGTATCACGAAGGTTCAACCAAGCTCCCGGCCGCGGAAGCTTCCGCGGAATCGGCGCGGCATATATCGGCCGGTGTCGATCACTTCCCACGCAGGGATATCTGCGGCGGCAGCCGTCGGGGTGACCCGCTCGTCAGCCTTTTCGGCGTGCTCGCGTTTCTTGTCAACGCTCATACTGACTGTTCCATGTCCCCGATCGGCTCGACCTCGACTTCCCACCCCTTCGAGGTCGGCATCCCCGTGCCGTCGGTGTAGCGGCCCATCAGGTGACAGGTCGGCGGCCCGTACGGAACGAAAATCATTCCGAGGGGCACTTTGCCGGCCATGCACTTGAACGGAACCTCGCCGTACTCGGACCGGATCAACACGCGACCGCCGGACTCGACCCCGACCGTTTTCATGTCGTCAGGATGCATCGTCACGGTGCTGACGATCGCCTGGTACTCCGCGGAATCCTTGCCGACGTTGATCTGCTGGCCTTGTTTGGTGGTCCGGCCCGCGTTCATGATGAAGTGCTTGCCGGGCATCGAACGGCCATCATAGCACGCCCGTTGCGGCGGCCCCGTCGAGATGGACCGCGCCAATCCTGTCCTTCGTCAGTGATCAGTCGACCCCGAATGCGAGAAGTACGTTTCCTGCTGTCGCACCACTGGCAACCGCATATCCCGAACCGACGTACACCATCCGCCCGACGACCACCGCGCCCGACGTCGCAATGGCGCCGCCGTGGGCCGGCACCTTGTTGACGGTCTCGAAGGTCTGTGCGGTATTGAACTGCCACAACAGTTTGCCGTCGGGAGCCGAGAGGGCGTAGAGCATCCCGTTCGAGGCGCCTTCGAAGACGACGCCGGGAATCGAGGTGGGCGCCGCGCCAAGCGATCCTCCGCGCCCGCCGTTCTCCTGTGACGGCGGCGTGAACAGCCAGGCGCGCTCACCCGTGCCCTGCTTCATCGCGGCGAGTCCCGCGAAGCCGAGGCCGTAGTACACGCGCTCATCGTCGGCGGCACCGCCCCACACGATGTTCGCGCGCACGCCGCGTCCGCCATTGACCGGTTCGCCGATCGCGTTGATCCGGTAGAGAAGGGCGCCCTTGTTGTCGGGATCGAGGCCGATGACGTCGCCGCTCTTCGTGCCGGTCATGAGCACGCGCTTGCCGTTCGGCAGCGTCTTGAGAATCGGCGAGTTGCCGATGTCCATGTCGGGGCCCATCGGAGTCGGGCACGCGTCGCTCTTGTTCGGCCCGTTGCATCCGCCCATGAACACGTCGTTCTCGGTCGCCTGATACGACCAGAGGTATTTGCCGGTGTTCAGGTCGACCGCCATGATGGCGTCTGTCGTCTTGGCAGGCGGCGCGGTCGTCGCGTCGCCGGTGCCGAAGTACACAGCCTGGCGCACCGGGTCGATCGTCGGCGCATTCCACACGGCACCGCCCGCCGGCTTGTACAAGACGACGCCGTTCGACATGGTCTTGTAGGGCTTGGGCTCTTCCGGCACCACCCACGCCTTCCACACTTCCTTGCCGGTGTTGGCGTCGAGCGCGACGACGCTGCCGCGCGACGAGCAGCACGGATAGTCGGGCGTGCCGCTGCTGAATTCCTCAGACGAGGAGACCGGCACGAAAAGCTTGCCGCCGTAGAGCCTCGTGCCCGCGGTGATGCGCGCGATGTAATGCGGATCGGCCTTCGTCTTCCAGAGCAGGCGTCCAGTTTGCGCATCGAGCGCGAAGACGTTGGCGTGGCCGTCGCCGAAGTATACGGCGTAGCGGGCGGCGCCCTGGCCGCTCACCGGACCGACGGTGAGCGCGTTGCGCACGATCGAGCCGTTTTCGAACGACCAGTACACGCACCCGCTCGCGGCGTCGAGCGAGTAGACGAACCCGTTATCGCTGCCGACGAACACGCGGCCGGAGACGACGGCTGGCTGCGCGTTGGCGGAGACGCCGGTGGGGTAGCCGAAGGCCCACTTCAGCTTCAGGCGCGGGACGTCGGCGGCGCTCAGGCCTGCCGCGCTCGCCGGCTGGAAGCGCGTGTTCGCAACGTCCGGACTCCACCCGTTCCACGACGCCCCGCGCGCCGGATCCGCCATCGGCGGATTGCTGGCGCACTTGTTGGCCATCTTGCTGGCGTCGCCCTGCGTGCCGCTGCCGAGCGGGCGTCCCGTCATGAACTCGGCCACCGCGCGCTTCTGGCCGTCGTTCAGCCCCTGGCTCTGCGCCTGCATCGATCCGGAGACGAGCGCGTCGTAGATTTTTTCCGGCGTCATCTCGCGCAGC
>Ga0066903_100000207_pt1 | contig 32697 bp, 22 predicted proteins | sample PanSoiMetaGPlot1_FD_67491 | JGI IMG/M metagenome (GOLD analysis project Ga0066903, IMG submission 67491) | Tropical forest soil microbial communities from Panama analyzed to predict greenhouse gas emissions - Panama Soil - Plot 1 (version 2) | ecosystem: Environmental > Terrestrial > Soil >... | reverse complement strand
GTCAACATCCCGATCGAGCTGTACAGCGCGACGCGCGATCACCGGCCGAAGTTCCGCCTGCTGCACGCGAAGGACGAAGAGCCCGTCCGCTACGAACGCGTGTGCCAGAAGGAAGGGAAGCCCGTCGCGTGGGACGAACTCGTCAAGGGCTACGAGTACGCGAAGGGGCAGTTCGTCGTCATCACGAAGGACGACTTCAAGACCGCCGCGCTCGAGAAGACGAAGACGATCGACATCCTGGACTTCGTCGATCGCGGCGAGATCGACGAGCGGTACTTCGACACGCCGTACTATCTGCAGCCCGCCAAGGGCGCCGAACGCGCGTACGCGGTACTGCGCGAGGCGATGCGCGAGTCGGGACGCATCGGCATCGCGACGATCATCCTCCGCGACGCGCAGCATCTCGCCGCCGTCGAGGCGATCAAGGATGCGCTCGTGCTCACCATGATGCGGTTCGCGGACGAACTCGCCGACCTGTCCGACTTCCGCTTTCCCGCGAAAGCCGAGTTGCGTCCGGGCGAGGTCAAGATGGCCCGCCAGCTCATCGCGACGCTCGAGTCGGCGTGGAATCCGGAGAAGTACACCGACCGTTACAAGGAGAACCTGATGCGCGTGATCAACGCGAAGGTCAAGGGCCGTGCGCCCAAGCTCGTGTCCACCGGACGCGGACCGGAACGCGCGGAAGTCGTTGACCTGATGGCGCGTCTGCGTGCATCGCTGGAAGGTTCGCGGAAGGGGAAGACGGTGCCCGGATCCGCCGGGACGTCCCCGGCGTCCAAACGACGAAAAGCCGCCCGGAAGTCCCGCCGGGTGGCATAGAGTGGCGGTTTCACATGCTGCCGGCTGCCATTGACCTGTCGTCTGCCGTCGAGTGGTACACGCGCAACCGGGCGCGTTCGGCGGCGATCTTCGATCTGATCGATCCGGCCGCGTATTACACGCGGCCGATCGCGCTGCGTAATCCCATCGTGTTCTACGAAGGGCATCTTCCGGCGTTCAGCGTGCTGGCGTTCCTGCGCCGCGGTCTCGGACGGCCGGCGATCGACGCGCGGCTCGAGCGGCTCTTCGAGCGCGGCATCGATCCCGAGTCGGAAGCCGACGCCGCGCCGCGCAGCGGGGCGTCCACGATCTGGCCGTCGCGCGACGACGTCCGCGCGTTCGGGCGCGCCTGCGACGCCGCGGTGCTCGACGCACTCGGCGCATACGCGCCTTCGCCGCTGTCGCTCGAAGGCCTCTACACCGCGCTCGAGCACGAAGCGATGCACCAGGAAACGCTGCTGTACATGTGGCATCGGCTGCCGTACGAGCAGAAGCGCGCGGCTGCGCCGGTGCGCTCGGCGTCCGATGGCCGACCTCCGATAGCCGATGCACGCTCATCGAGCGGGGTGGCTGCGACTTCGACGCCGGTCGTCATTCCGGCTGGGGACGCGGTGCTGGGGGCCGATCGCCGCGCCGTCGCCTTCGGCTGGGACAACGAATTCGATCGACACGTCGTCCACGTGCCCGCATTCGACATCGACGTGCTTCCCGTGACCAACGCGCAGTTCCTGGATTTCATGAACGACGACGGCTACCGCCGCCGCGAGTTGTGGAGCGACGAAGGCTGGGACTGGATCCAGTCTGAGCGAACGCAGCATCCGGCCTTCTGGCTGCCCGCCGACGCATCGGCTATCGGCGATCGAACATCGGCTATCGAAGATCGCGTATCGGATCCCGGCGGGTGGCACTGGCGGGCGATGTTTCAGCGCGAGCCTCTTCCACCGCGCTGGCCCGTCTACGTCAGCCAGGCGGAGGCGAGCGCCTACGCCCGATGGAAAGGCCGCCGGCTGATGACGGAGGCCGAGTTCCATCGCGCGGCCGAGGGGGCAACCGCGGGGCACGCCGACTTCGCCGGGTTCGATCCGATTCCCGTCGGCTCGCATCCTGCGACGGCGAGCGTGCACGGCATCCACGATGTGATCGGCAACGGCTGGGAATGGACGTCGACGGTCTTCGCGCCGTTCCCAGGATTCAGGCCGATGGCGTCGTATCCGGAGTACTCCGCCGACTTCTTCGACGGCCGCCACTTCGTCATGAAGGGCGCGTCGCCCGTGACCGCGCGCGAGCTCGTGCGCCCCAGCTTCCGCAACTGGTTCCGCGGCAACTATCCCTATGTCTACGCGAAGTTCCGAACGGCTCGCGGCTGACTTCGCCGCCGACGTGCGGCGCGATCTCGCGCTCGCGCCCAAGCAGCTGCAGTCGAAATACCTCTACGACGCGCTCGGGTCGTCGCTGTTCGAGGCGATCTGCCGCCTGCCGTGGTACCACATCACCCGCGCGGAGCAGCGGCTGCTCGAGGCGCACGCGCCCGAGATCGTCGAGTGGATCTCCCGCGATCCCGACGCCGTGCCGCTGATCGTGGAGCTCGGCTGCGGGAGCGGCGAGAAGATCGTCATTCTCGCCGAGGCGCTGCAGACGGCGGGCCGGTACGGACGCGTCCACCTGATCGACATTTCGCCGCAGGCGCTCGAGCAGTCTGAACGGACGCTCGGCCGCCTGCGCCACATCTCGGTCGTCGGCCATCGCGAGACCTACGAGGTCGGCCTGCGGCACGCGGCGCGCCAGCGCGGCGGGGACAGCCCCGTCCTCGTGCTGCTGCTCGGATCGAACATCGGCAACTTCGACGCGCCCGCCGCCGCCGGCTTCCTGGGCGCGATCCGCGACGCGCTCGCGCCGGGCGACGCGCTGCTCCTCGGCGCCGACCTGATCAAGCCGGAGGCCGCGCTACGGCTCGCGTACGACGATCCGCTCGGCGTGACCGGGGCGTTCAACCGCAACCTGCTCGTGCGCCTCAATCGCGAGCTCGGCGCCGCGTTCGACCTCGACGCGTTCGCCCACGTGGCGGTGTGGAACGCCGCCGAGCGCCGCGTGGAGATGCACCTCGAGAGCCTGGCCGACCAGCGCGTCACGATCGGGACGTGGGCCGTCACCTTCGCGAAGGGCGAGCGGATCTGGACCGAGAGCTCGTACAAGTACGAGCCGGATCAAATCGACGCCATGGGAGCCCGCGCCGGTTTCACGGTCGCGGATCGGTGGATTGACGAGGAGGCGCGCTTCGCGCTGACGCTGTTCGCCGCCGCCTAGATATCCCGCGCGAACGGACCGTTCCAGCCCTTCTCGCGCAGCATTTTCTCGAGTTCGATCGACCGCCGATTGAGCGCGCCCGTGTCCTCGAACACTTCGGAGCGCTCCGTGCCATCCGCCAGCGTCACGACGAGCGCGTAACGATCGCCCTCGACCAGCTGCCGGATTTCGCACCGCAGGTGGTACCCATGCCGTTCGTAGAACCAAATCACGACACCGCGAAACCGCAAAACCCACACCGCCACGAGGCGCATCGCTTTTCGCACGAATTCTTTGGCAGGGAATTGTGTGCCCCGTGTGCGCTTGTGTCAGAACGCGACACCTGCGCTCCAGTTTGTGCCTGGTTCTTCGATTCGCAATCTGCAAACCCCGCCCGCGCAGGTTCCGTCTAAGCCATAGTTCGATGCTAAAAATCTCTCTCCTGTTGATGTTGGCCGGCGCCGCCGGTCCCGCGGATGTGAAGACGGCGTCGGTGGCGGCGACCCCTGCGCCCTCGGCGACGGCGATCAAGCTCGACGGTGCGTTCACCGAGAGCGCATGGGATGGCGTCCCGGCGATCAGCGACTTCAAGCAGCGCGACCCCAGCGACGGCGCGGCGCCCACCTTCGCGACCGACGTGAAGGTGATGTACGACGAGTCGTATCTCTACGTTGCCGTCCGGGCGCACGATCCGGAGCCCGACAAGCTGATCGGCCTGCGGACCCGGCGCGACGCGCAGTCGCCGTCCGACTGGATCCGCGTCATCGTCGACTCGTTTCACGATCGTCGCACCGCCTTCGAGTTCGGCGTGAACCCGGCGGGCGTGAAAGAGGACACGTATTGGTATGACGACAGCAACGAGGATCGCGGATGGGATGCCGTGTGGGACGTCGGCGTCTCGCGCGACGCCGCCGGCTGGCGCGCCGAGTTCAAGATCCCGATGTCGCAGCTGCGCTTCCAGCCCTCCGCCGAGGTCACGTTCGGGTTCGCGGTCGTCCGCGAGATCGGCCGTCTGAAGGAAACGGATTCGTGGCCGCACATCTCGAAAGCGGCCAGCGGCATCGTGTCCTCGTTCGGCGAGCTGACGAGTCTGAAAGTCTCGCAGTCGCCCAAGCGGCTCGAGCTCATGCCGTACGCCGTCGCCGAAGTGAAGACGCAGCCGGCCGAGGCGGGGAACCCGCTCGTCTCGACGACCGATCCGGGCGCGAGCGTCGGCGCCGATCTCAAGTACGCCGTGCGGCCGGGCATCACGCTGACCGCCACCGTCAATCCCGACTTCGGCCAGGTCGAAGCCGATCCCGCCGTCGTGAATTTGAGCGGGTTCGAGACCTTCTTCGCGGAGCGGCGGCCGTTCTTCCTCGAAGGCATGGGCATGTTCAACTTCAACATGGACTGCAACGACGGCAGTTGCAGCGGCCTGTTCTATTCGCGCCGCATCGGCCGCCAGCCGCGCGGGACGCCGACGCTGGTCGACGGTGCGTACGCGGTTGTGCCGCAGCAGACGACGATCCTCGGCGCCGCGAAGCTGACCGGCCGCCTCGGGAAGTACTCGTTCGGTCTTCTCGACGCGGTGACCGACGACGAGCAGGCGACGATCGCCAACGGCGCGCTGCGGTCGCGGGAGTCGGTCGAGCCGCTCACCAACTACGCCGTGCTGCGGACACGCCGCGAATTCGCCAACCAGTCGACCCTGGGGGTCATGCTCACCTCGACGCGGCGGCGGCTGGACGGCAGGACGGGCTTTCTGCCGGGCGCGGCAACGGCGGCGGGCGTCGACTGGGACTGGCGCGTCCAGAAGACGTACTCGGTGACGGGCTACTGGGTCGGCAGCAGCGTCCGCGGCGACGCGGCGTCGATCGACGTGCTGCAGCAGAACACCGTCCATTCCTTTCAGCGGCCCGACGCCGATCACGTCGAGCTGGACCCGACCCGCACGTCGCTCGACGGCGACGCCGGCTCGGTTTCGATCAGCAAGATCGGCGGATCCGTCGTGCGCTTCAACTCGAACGTCGGATACAAGAGCCCGGGATTCGAAACGAACGACCTCGGATTTCTGCGGCGTGCGGATCTCAAGACGATGGGCAACTGGCTGCAGTGGCGGCACGACAAGCCGTCGAAGGGGCTGCGCAGCTTCCGGTTCAACCTGAATCAGTGGGGCGCGTGGAACTTCGGCGGCGATCGGCTCGACATGGGCGGCAACGTCAACGCGCACTGGGTGTTCGCCAACAACTGGTCGACCGGCGCGGGGTTCAACGTGAACGGAGCCAACTTCGACGACCGCGCGACCCGCGGCGTCGGTCCTGGTGCGATGGGCGTCGGGAACCGCAACGGCTGGCAGTACTTCAACACCGACGAACGCAAGAAGGTGATCGGCTCGGTCTTCTTCAACGCCGGCCACGATGATGGCGGCGGCCACTGGATTGGCTGGAGCCCGAGCGTGACGTACCGCGCGACGTCGTTCCTCGAAATCAGCACCGGCCTCGACTGGAACCACCAGGTCAACGATTCGCAGTGGATCGAGAACACCGCCGGCGGCAAGTACGTGTTCGGCCGGCTCGATCAGCGGACGGTCTCGATGAACTGGCGCGTGAACTACACGATCAGGCCGGAGCTCACCGTGCAGATCTATGCCGCGCCGTTCGTGTCGGCGGGCGACTACGACCACTTCAAGGAGCTCGTCGACGGCCGCGCGCCGAACTACGCCGATCGGTACGCGCCGTTCGCGTACGAGTCGAACCCCGACTTCAACTACCGCTCGTTCCGCACGACGAACGTGCTGCGCTGGGAGTACAAGCCCGGCTCGGCGTTGTTCGTCGTCTGGCAGCAGGGGCGCGAGGACATCTTCGACTACGGCAGCTTCCGGTTCGGGCGCGACATGGGCGGCACGTTCTCCGCTCCGGCGCGCAACGTCTTCCTCGTGAAGATGTCGTATTGGATCAACCGGTAGGCCGGGTCTTCGGACCCGCCGCGCGATCCGCGTATCGGACGGCGGCCTCGTCGATCTCGCTCTTGATCTGCGCCGCCAGGGGCGCGGGCGACAGCACGCGCGCGAGCGGGCCGAACGACAGGATCCAGCTGCGCAGCGCCCAGTCGTTGGAGACGTCGAGCGAGAGCACGACGCCGCCGTCCTTGCGCTCCGCCAGCGACTGCGACGGGTGCCACGTGCGCTCGCTGATGTACGGCGCGATGCGGGGCTCGAACGCGATTTCGACGTGCACGGGCGGTCCTTCGTGCACGCCGAGCGAGTGCGCGAAGATCGTCTCGGGCAGTTCCGCCGGCGTGAAGCGCTCCTCGTGCAGGGAGATGGCGCGGATGCGGGCGACGCCGAACGTGCGCACTTCCTTGTATTCGGGGACGAACGCGAAGAGGTACAGGCCCTCCGGCGAATAGATCAGCCTGTACGGCTCGATCAGGTACGACTTCTCGCGGCCGCTCGACATCGAGAAGTACTTCATCGTGGCGCGGCGGTGGTTCAGCGTCGCGTCGAGGAGCTTGCCGACGATCTCGCGGCTGGCGCGCCGGTCAGAGCCGCCGGCCGTTGCGCCCTTCGCCTGCAGCACGAGCGGCAGCCGATCGAGGAACTGCCGCATCTGGGGCGTCAGCGCGGCGGCGAGCTTGTCGAACGCGGCGGAGACGTCCTGCTGAAACGGTGTCGCGGCGAGTACTTCGACGAGCGTCCGGCTGAAGTACAGCGCGCTCAGTTCCGCGAGCGTGAAGCCGGTGTCGTCGAGCCGGCGGAAGGCCTTCGACTCGAGCGTCCAGTAGCGCTTGCCGTCGATCTGCTCGTCGAACAGGGGGAACCCCGACGTCTGCAGCGCTTCGAGATCGCGCCGGATCGTGCGCGTCGTGACACCCGTCCGCTTCGCGAGGTCGTCGATGGTGAGCCGGCGCGACGCTTCGAGATCGCGCAGGATCGTCCACTGGCGGATGACTTCGGCGTTTCTCGGCATCTCAGGTGCGCGCGACCCGCTTGAGGAACGCGTCGCGCTGCCGGCGCGCCCGCCGCCCGTGGAACGCGTGCACGGGCCCCATGAGCCAGTACATGAAACCGGAGATCGAGACGAGCGCGTAGCTGCGCGGCGCGACGATCGCCCAGAGGGCTGCGGCCGTCCCGATGCCCGCGCTGACCAGTTGCGCGCGCATCGCCAGCCGCGTGTCGAAGGCCTCGATCGGCGTCAGACCCAGCGCATCGCGCCGCCGCCAGGCATGCCGGTACAGCGCCGCAAACACCAGGAAGACCGCCGCGAACCCCGCGCCGTAGATGACGAAGATGTTCGCGAGCTCGGCGGGCGTGACGGCGCCGCCAGGCGGACGCGCATCCGGCTGGAGAAACGCGAAGAGCTGGGTGAAGACGTACTTCAGCGGGTAGACATAGAACAGCACGACGAACAGCAGCGTGGCGTTGAGCACGATCGCCGTGCGATCGTGCAGCGCGTATCGCGTGAAAAACGTGCTGTGCTCGTACCAGATCCAGATGAGGAGCGAGAAGCACGCCGCGAAGGGCACGAACCCCCGCACGAGGTTCATCAGGTCGTGATAGGTGTGCGGGACCTCCAGCGAGACGACGAGCAGCGTCAGCGCGAACGCGAACACGGCGTCGCTGAAGGCCTCGAGCCGGGTCATGTCGTGCCGGCGATCCAGGGACATCGCCGGCATTTTACCCGCGAGCTAGCGCTTGCGCACCGGCACCAGGACCTGCGCGGCCGACTGGTTGCCCGATCCGTCGCGGCACGTCACCGTGATGGTGTAGACGAGCTGCGGCACCTGTCTCGGCGCGCGCTCCGCCCTCAGCAGCACCAGGTGCGGCGAGACGACGATCCAGTCGATGTCGCGAATCCCGCGTCCGCGCTCGCGGTTCTCGGCGTCGTCGAGATCGTTGCTCGTCACGCTCAGCGAACAGACGGCCTGGCCGCTCGCGTCGCCGACGTTGTAGCTGACGACCACGGGCCAGAGCGTGTTGGTCGGGAAGAACAACTGGTTCGGCGTCGCGAACAGATTGCTGATCGCCGGCGCCACGTGATCGGCGACGCGCACCGTCCTGACGGCCGTTGCCGTGTTGACGCCGTCGCTGACGCCGTAGGTGACCGTGTAGACACCGGCGACGGCCGTGTTGACCACACCCGTCTTCACGATCTGCGCCGTCAGGTCGCCCGCGCGGCTGTCCTGCGCCGTCGCGCCCGGATCGATCCACGGCGCGCCGAGTTCCGTCGCGACGTCCGCGCCGCCGATCAGCGTGAGGACGGGCGGGATGGTGTCGACGACGTTCACCGTGCGCGTGATCGACGCGCTGTTGTAGCCGTCGCTGACGGTGTAGGTGCGGGTATAGCTGCCGACCACGGCCGTGTTGACGGCGCCCGTGGCCTGAATCGCGGCGGTCAGGTCGCCGGCAAACGAGTCGGTCGCCGTCGCTCCGGGATCCGTGAACGCGGTGCCGCCCTCAACCGTCAGCGTGGCGGCGCCATTGAGTGCGATCGTCGGCGGCGTCGTGTCGGCCACCTGCAGCGTCGACGTCGCGGTCGCGCCGTTGAAGTTGGCGTCGCCCGCGTACGAGAACGCGATCGTGTAGGGGCTGTTGGCCGGACCGAGCGTCGACGTCGGCAGCGCTGCGCCGAACACGCCCGTCGCGGGGACGATCGCGGCTGCAGCGGTGGTGCTGCCGATCGCGATCGACACGCTCCCGCTCGGCACCAGCGTGCCGAACGTCAGCGCGCCGCCGATCGCGGTCGTGGCGGTTCCCGCCTCGATAGCGGGGGCCGACAGCAGGCCGAACGACGGCGTGGCCTTGAGCACGGTGAACGTCTGGCTCACGTCGGCGGCAGCGTTGTAGAGATCGCTCCCGGCTTGCGACGCCGTCACGGTGCAGCTGCCCGCCGCGGTCATCGTAATTGTCGCGCCGTTGGGTCCGCCCGAACTGCACGCGCCGCCCGACGCTGCGAACGTCACCGGGTTGCCGGACGCGCCGCCGTTCGCCGAGACGTCGAACGGCGCGTCGCCGTAGACGCGATCGCCGGGAGCGGCGAACGCGATCGTCTGATCGCCTTTGACGAGCGGCGGGTTGTTGCCGTTGAGCCCGGCTTCGACGCACCGCTGGATCGGTTCCGGCAGATTCGAGAAGAGGTTGTAGCCCGTCAGCTGCTCCACGGCGTCGACGGTGGTCAGGTACGTCTCCCACGGATCGTTCCTGATGCCGTTCCGGTTCGGCATGATGACGGCGATGGTTCGCGTCGAGCACGTGACGCGCGCCACGTCGTCGCCGTCCTGCTTCGGAAGCACGAGCGCCACCTTCCACGTCGACGCCGGTACCGTCACGTGGCCGTCGGCGAGCGTCGTCGTGACGGTGACGCCGTCGGGATTGACGAGGCCGCCCTGGCCCGCGGGACCGGCGACGATGTAGATCTCGGTGTCGCCGGGATCGGTCAAGGTCCGGAGGTAGCCTTCGAACGCCGCCCACGGACCCTGATTGTTGTCGGGGGCCTGCGCGACCATGTTCGACATCAGGAACGTCGCCTGGTTGATCGGGACCGACGTTTCCTTGTCGCGGTCGGCGTTCGGCGTCATGTGGCCGCGATCGAAGCCGCTGCCCGAGAAGTCGAACGACTGCACGCGGTACCAGTCGGGCGGCACGGCGGGATCGGGCCGGAAGCTGTCGACGCGATCCAGCGTGCCGGTCCACTCGTTCGACAAGTGCCAGCTCACCCAGTTCGGACGTCCGAGATCCCGGTTGTACGAGAGCGCGTACTCCGGCTTCTCCATCAGGAAGTTGTCGGGCTGACTGATGCTGGCGACGGCGCTGGTCGGATTGCCCATCGTCAGGTGCACGCTCGGCGGGAACGGCGGGGCCGTCCCGGTCGCGACGGTGAACGACCAGACGAAGTTCGCGCGGAGCGTATCGGTATCGGGTCCGCTGTCGTCCAGATCCGTGTCGTGCACCTGGTCCTTGAAGATCGTGACGGTGCAGATCTCGCCGGGCTGGAAGTTGACGTTGGGCGTGATGTAGCGGTCGCGGCCGCCGCCGGCGAACGTCGCGTCGTCGTGATGGCCCGTCGCCGCGCAGGCGATGTCGAACCACGGATCGAACGTGTCGACGGGCTCCGTGAACGTCACGTGAACGGTCGCATCGCGCGGCGCAGTCGTGGCGTCGCGGCGCGGATCCGTGTTGAGCACGAACGGGCCGATCTCGACGATCGGCGCGGTGCGTTGCGGACTCGGCGCCGCCGAGGCGAAGTCGTCACGGTTGACGTTCGTGTCGGTCGTGCCGCCGTTCTTGCGGAAGTCCGCCGTCGTGTTGCTGAGCGCCGGCGCCGTCGTCGCACCCTCGCCGCAGTCGGCGCCCCCGTACCCGATGAAGTCGCGGATGTGAGGATTGGCCAGCGGACAATTGCCCGAGAGCGGATCGAAGCTGTCGACCAGCGCCACCTTGCCCGCGGTGCCGCTCATGTTGATCTGGCCGGTCACGTTCGCCGGCGGCAGCGGAAGTTGTGAGCCGCCGCTGCCCGTGCCCGCCGCGAGCCCTATCAGATAGTGCTCGCCCGGCCCGATCGTCCCGCCCAGCGGCTGCAGATTCGTGTCCCATCCACCGCCGCTCGACGACGCGTACTGGATCGACCAGCCGCCGAGATCGACGGTCGTGCCTCCGCGGTTGAAGAGCTCGACGAAATCGTTGTGATACGTCGCGCCGCTGTTGCCGCCGCCGCCGTAGATCTGGTTGATCACGACGTCGGGACTCGGGGCCGGCTGCGGCGGACAGCTGTTCGCGGCGCCCGGCGACGGCGCGGCCTGCAGGTAGGCGGAGCTCGTACGGACGCCGCCCATGCCGTTCGGGCAGCGCTGGCTCGATTCGTTCGCGCTGTTGCCGTTCGCGTCCTCGTTGACGATCAGCTGCCCCGGGTTGATGAGCGTCATCAGGTTGGACGGATTCGGATCGTCCGTCCCGTAGACGACGGCGTCGAGCAGGTTCGCCGTCGTGACGACCGTGCCGTTCGGGAAATCGGCGGCGTTGCCCACGTAGAGCGCGACGGCGTCCGGGCCGTTCTGGAGCAGTCCGAACTGTCCCGGATCGAACACGATGCCGGCGTTCGGCACGCCGGGGTTGCCGAGCACGAAGTAGCCGTTCGCATCCGTGGTGTAGCCGTCGAGATCGAACGCGGCGTACGACTGATTGCCCGTGAACGGCGTCAGGCCCCCGTCGTAGAGCACGACGACGAGACCGTCGAGCGGCGTGTTGCCGGCGCCGCCGTCGTACAGCTCGATGAATTCCGCCGTGTCGGAGCCGGGCGTGTCGGCATCGATCTCGTTGATGATCACCTTGCCGGCGCCCGGAGGCGTCACCACCAGCGGCAGGCCGAACACGCTGCCGCGTCCCTCGGCGTCAGCGATCGTGATCGGCAGCGACTTGGCGCCGAACGTCGTGCCCGCCGCGACGGTCGCCGGGACGCCGAACGTGGTGCCCGACACCAGCGAGAACGGCTGCGCGGCGCTGCCGCCGATGGCGGACAGATCGCCGGTGACGGTGAGCCCGGTGCTCGTGGGGTTCGCGCCCGGCGAGACGATCACCGTGAGTTGCGTCGTGCCGCCCACCGGCACGCTCGCCGGACTTGCGGATCCCGATCCCGTCGGCGGCGTCGGCACGAGCTGCGTGACCGTGACGGACGTCTGCGCCTGTGCGGTGCCGCCGCCGGCGTCGCTCACCGAGGCGGTCACGGTCTTCTGTCCGCTCGTCACGCTCGGCGGGATCGCGGCGGTGAACGTGAACTGCCCGCCGCCGGCGTCGGTGAACGCCTGCGCCGCTGCGCCGCCGATCTGCGTCAGGTTGCCGGTCACGGTATACGGGGCGGTCCCGCCGGTGACCGTCACCGTCAGCAGCGTCGAGTCGTTGCTCACGACCGACGCGGGGTTCGCCGTCATCGTGGCGGAGGGATTGTTGCCTCCGCCGCCGACGCCAGTAATCGAGATGTCGTCGACGGCCAGCGCCTGACCGTTCGTCGTGGTGCTGCCGGACGAGACCGAGTAGTTCCACGCCAGATAGAACGTCGCCCCGTTTGCGATCGGCACGTTCAGCGTCGCGCTGACCGGAACGCTCGCGCCCGGGGCCGTGGCGAACCCGGCGTTGGCGGCGTCGGCGCCAAACCCCGTCGTGAACGAGGCGCCGGCGTTCGTCCAGGCCGCGCCGTCGTTCGAGTAGAACAACTGGATGCGATAGCCGGCCGCATTGGTGCCGCCACGGTACTTTTCGACGTTGTAGCTCAGTTGCAGTCCGGTGAGCGCCGCGCCGGTGTTGTTCACCAGTTGCGCATACAGGTTGCCACTCGCCGTTGCCGTCCCCGACGACAGAAAGCCCACGGCTCGATCGGCGTTCCCAAGCGCCGCGGTGCCCGCGCCGAAGTTATAGACGCCGTTCGCCGCGGTGCTCGAGAGATTCGCGCCGCCGGCGCGCGCCGTCGTGGTGAGCGCGGCGGCGAACGATCCCACGGTGCGGACCGTTGCGGGATTGTCGACGCGGAAGTCGGCGGGAAGCGCCGACACCGTGGTGGCAGTCGCCGGGATGCCCAGCGCGTCGAGACCCTGCACGTACGCCGGGCCGGTCGGGATCGAAATCGCCGCGGAGAGCGCCACAGCGAGGACCGAAATAACTGCGCACACGAGCAGCGCGCGAAGGCGGATGGAACGCATCGAGCTTGACCTCTGCAATTGGAGTCGTCGGGAGAATCTGACCGGCGGGGAGGCATTGTGCAGGATCGAGCACCTTCGGTCAACGACAACCACGCAAAAACCGCGTACGTGGTGTCTGACCCCGCCTGTCACGGGTCCCTCGTAGAGTCCTCCGCATGAAGGCGATACGACTGGATTTCGGGGAAGTGACCTCGCGGCCGATGGGACCGCGAAGGGGACTGCGGCTGGTTACGTCTTTGGAAACCGGCCTTTCAGGCGTGAAAGGTCCGGAAAAATACAGGAATCTGGATCTGAAACGCCGGCGGGCGCAAATTCGCGCCCGCCGGGAATTGGGTTTGATCTATTAGGCGGCCGTTGCCGTCGTCTTCTTCAGTTCAAGCTTGCGGACGACGATGCGGGCGGGCCGTTTGGCGTCACATTCGTGCCACCAGATGCCTTCCCGAATCCACCATCCGCCCTCGCCCTGATCGTCGAACAACGCTCCGCAGCGCGCGCAGACGTCGTAATCGAGTTTCGGCATATCTCCGTGTGTCCGTGGGGGGTAGCCCTGGCTGGCTGTGGGGCTCCCATCCTGTAGGACGCCGGAGAGGCCTCAATCGTTTCTCCCCCGTCCGCCTGGGGCGGGCACCTGGACGAGTTCCTGGCGCTGGGCCGGCGTCAGCACCTGCGCGATCTTCTGCATGAGCTCGACGCGGTGGGTGAGCGCGGCTTCGTGGGCGGCGTTGAGGGCGGCCTTCGCCGATTCGATCGCCTGGGGGTTGGGCGTGTCGGCGAGCACCGCGGCGTGCAGCGCCTGTTCGGCCTGGCGCACGGTGTCACCCGGATCGCCGGACTGGCGTTCCTGTTCCATGAGCGCGCGGACCTGTTCGCGCTGCGCGTCGGTCAGGTTCACACGGTTCAATCCCGGCAGAATGCCGCCCGGTCCGCCGGGTCCTCCGCGTCCGCCCGGGCCGAACTGGCCCGGTCCTCCCATGCGGTGACCGGGCTGCGCATCACCGGGTTGCTGCGCCACGAGCGGCAACGTGCCAAGCGAAACCGCCAGAACGGCGGCGGCGAGAGCGATGTAACGGGTCATCGAAAACCTCCTGTTGCTCGCTTGGACTCGCGCCGCACGCGGTTTCTTTGCGTGCCTTCGTTCTTTCACACATTCCTTGCCGTCTTCCGGCGTTTCCGTCTTCCCGTCTTGGGAATAATGCATGGAGAAGGAAGGTCTAAGCGCCACAGTGGATCCCGACGGCGAGCTGGTGACGGCCGCCGCGGCCGGCAGCCGGGACGCGTTCGACGAGCTGGTCCGGCGGCACCAGTCGGCGATGCTCACGCTGGCGCGGGTTCTCACGGGCGGGCGGGGCGATGCCGACGACCTGGCGCAGGAGGCGTTCGTCCGCGCGTGGCGAAATCTTCCGGCGTTTCGCGGCGACAGCACGTTCCGCACCTGGCTTCATCGCGTCGCGATCAACGTCGTCCGCACGAGCCAGGCGAAGGAGGGACGGCTGCGGCGACTGTTCGACGCGGGCGGCCGGTCGGACGAGCCGTTCGATCCGCCCGACACGGGCGAGCCGATCGAGACCGCGCTCGCGCGGCGGCAGGCGATCGATCGCGCGCTGGCGTCGCTGCCGTACGAGCTGCGGCTCCCGGTGACGCTCCGGGATCTGCAGGGGCTCGAGTACAAGGAGATCGCCGCGTTGCTGAAGGTGCCGATCGGGACGGTGGAGTCGAGGATCTTCCGCGCGCGCCAGCGGCTGCGTCCGCTGCTCGCGTCACTGGTGGAGCGCCATGTTTGACGATCAGGAAACCGTGGCCGCCGTCCTGCGATCGACGCCGCCGCCCGACGTGCCCGGCGATTTCCTGGCACGCGTGAACGCGCGCATCGACGCGACAGCCGGCTGGCTCGGCCTCGCCGACTTTCGCACGTGGACGCTGCGGCTCGCGCCTGCCGCCGCGGCGCTGGCGCTGGCCGGCCTGTTGTGGCCCGCGCCGTCCGTCTCCACGACGCCGGTGCCGTCCGTGACCGCGACGCCGGCGACGGTGTTCAGCCCTTCGTCCTCGAGCGACTGGCAGCAGGATGTCACCGGCGACGCGATGCTCGACGCGGCGCTCACTCCGGCGGACAGGGGCCGTGCCCGATAGCCGCGCGCGCGTCTGGTTCGCGCTCTTCGTGCTCGCCGTGTTCTGTCTCGGCGGCGCCGGCGGCTTCATCCTGGCCGGCCACGTTCCGCCGTTCCGGCGGCCGCCCGGTCCGCCGCCTTTTGGACGCATCGGCGGTCCGGCGGGCATGCCGCCCGAAGCCGCCGGCCGTCTCGCGAACGAGATCGGCCTCGACCAGGGGCAACGCGAACAGCTGCGGACGATTCTCGACGCGCACCGCCGGAAATTCGAGCAGCTGCATCGCGACGCCCGCGATCGTTTCGACGACGAACAGCGCGAGTTGCGCGACGCGATCCGCGCGATCCTGCGCCCCGATCAAGCCCAGCGCTTCGACCAATACATCAATGGACGGCGACCATGACGATTCGATCCGTACTCCTACTCCTGCTCTGCGTCTCCCTGACCGTGGCGCTCGGCGCGTCCGAGCGGCCGAAGTTCACCAGTCAACCCCGCGACGGCGCCATCACGGTCGATGGCCGCTTCGACGATTGGTACGGCCATCTCGATCCGTTCGAGTCGGCGCCCGTCGCGGTGCAGTTCCTCAACGACGGCGAGTATCTCTACCTGCGCATGACCGCCTCGTCCACGCCTGAGCGGATGCAGATCCTCCGCCAGGGCTTCATCGTCTGGTTCGATCCGGCGGGCGGAACGAAGAAGCATTTCGGCGTGCGGTATCCCGTCGTGGAGCACGGCAGCGGCCCTGAGGGCGGCGATCCGCGCGGCGGCGGGTCCGGCGGTTATGGCGGATACGGCGGCCGGCACGGCGGCACTCATGAGGGCGATCACGACAGCCTGCCCGAGCCGTCCGCAGGCGATCGCATCGACGTGCTCGGCCCGGGCAAGGACGATGCGCGGATGCTCACGCGCGATCATGCGCAGGGCGTCGAGGCCGCGGTTCGCGTGGACCAGGGGACGCTGCAGTACGAGTTGAAGGTGCCGCTCGCCAAGAGCGCCGATCATCCGTACGCCATCGAAGCGCTTGCGGGCAAGCCGGTTGGTTTCGGGTTCGAGACCGGCAAGGCTGAGCAGCATGCCTTCAGCATGGGGCGCGGCGGCGGATTCGGCGGCGGCGGTGGCGGTGGCGGCGGCGGGATGGGCGGACGCGGCGGCGGTATGGGAGGCCGTGGGGGCGGCGGTTCTCACGGCGGTGGCGGCGGCGGAGGCGGCCGCGAAGGTGCAGAGTCCTCCAAGCCCCTGAAGGGCTGGGGGCTCGTGACTATTGCGCCGCCGCCGGCTCGATAGCGCGGACGCCCGGATCCGTTGCGAGGCGTTCGAGGGTCTGGAGCGGCATCCAGCCGACGATTGAATCGTAGGTGCTCGACGTGGACACGACGATCCCGCCGAGCGCCTTGATCTTCTTTTCGAGATCGGGGCGCACCTGCGCGCGGACGTCCACGAGCGCGCGGCCGTGCCGATCCACCTGGACGCTGGACGGATCTTTCGCGACGGCCTTGCCCTGGAGATCGCCGCGGCGGCGATAGATGGCCGACAGCACGCGCGGGTTGATCTTGCGCTGCGCAACCGTGCGGGCGTCGCGCGAGTCACGCTCCGGCGAGGCTCCGGTCCGCTGGGCGCGCACGGCGGGGACCACGATCACCGCAGCAGCGAGCAGGGACAACAGGACGAATCCGGCGGAACGCGCGGTTCTCACGAAGCCTCCTGAAGAGGTAGAACCACGATCCTAACATGGATCGGCAGGGCCCCTTATCCCATGCGCTATCAACGCTTTGAGGAACCGGCCCGACCGCGGTAGCCTTGGGGGCCATGGCTCTCCTCCTTGCCCTCTTGCTGGCGCTGCAAGCGCCGCCGCCGTGTGCAGACTCCGCCGCCTGCCGCGCCGAGGCCGAAGCAGCCGCCGCGCGCGGCGCATACGAAACGTTCCACGACTTGGCGTGGCGCGCCGTGCAGAAAGGGCGGCCGAACGATCCCGCGCTCATGTTCATGCTGGCCCGCGCGCAGGCGCTGAGCGGCCGCCCGGACGACGCGATCGTGATGCTTGGACGGCTGGTGGATCTCCACGCGCCCGTCGATCTGGCGAACCCGGATTTCGAGCGCGTCCGCGAGCGTCCGGGCTGGGCCGCGCTCGAGGCCCGGGTGACCGGCACGCCAGTTCCGGCGCCGCCTGCCTCTGCGCCTCCGGCAACCGTCACTCCCGCCCCTGCAGCCGCGGCGCCGCCCGCATCCGCTCCCGCCGCGCCGGCACCAGTCGCCGCGGCGGCCGCTGCACCCGAGGCATTGGACTTCGAGCCGCCTCCCGATCTCCGTCCGTTCGCGATCGCCCACGACGCCGTGTCGCGGCGGTTCGTCATCGGCGACGCGCCGTCGCGCCGTCTGCTGATCGTCGACGAGGTGTCGCGGCACGTCGTGTCGTACGTGAGCGCGGCGTCGGCGGGGTTTCTCGACGATCTCACGGGCCTGACGGTGGACGATCGCCGCGGCGATCTGTGGGTGGTGAGCGCGAAGGGATCCGGCACCGATGCCTCGTCCGTCGTGCACAAACTGCAACTCGTGTCGGGCCGAGGGCTGGGAGAGGCGCGGCCGGCGGACTCGGCGGAGGCGGTGCGCTTCGTGGACGTGGCGGTCGCGTCGGACGGGACGGTGTTTGCGCTCGATGCGGCAGGCGGCCGCGTGTTCCGGCTGCGTCCGGGTGCGCGCGCGCTCGAAGTGGCCCATCGTCTCCAGGCGCGCGGCGTCACGGCGCTGGCGGCCGTCGACGATCGAACGGTCGTCGTCGCGTCACAGAACGGCCTCGTCCGCGTCGATCTGACCGCGCGCACCGCGCAGGCGATCAAGGGCGTGGACGATCTGGGCGGGTTCCTGTCGCTGGCGTGGCGCAACGGCGCGGTCGTGGGCGTGCAGCACACGAAGGGGACCTGGGTGGTGGCGCGGGTGGCGCTCGACGCGGCCGGCACGCGTGCCCAGCCGCGCGCGATCCTCGCGGCATCGGCGTCGCCGATCGTCGGCACGCTGGCAGGTGGCAATTTCTTCTATCTGGCGGATCACACCATCCGCCGTCTCGCCGTCCGCTAACCCCCCCGAAAAAGGGAACAGGTCCAATTAATTCCCAGTTCCGGGAATTAATTCGACCTGTCCCCTTTTTCTGCGGCCGGTCGGACGAGGATCGCGCGGACGTAGAGCAGCTGGAAGCCCGCGCGCTGGACGTTGGCCTGCGACTTCGACGCCGGCTCCGTGGTGACGACGGCGAGGTCGCAGCCGGCGGCGGCAGACTCGACGAGCCGCGCGCGCAGCAGCGTGGACTGCACGCCGCGCCGCCGGTGGGTCGGCAGCGTCGCCGCGCCCCCGAGCTGCGCGAGGCCGTCAATCATCCGCAGCACGCCCCCGCCGGCGATCTCGCCGTCGCGCCGCGCGAGATAGAGCTGACATCCGGGCGCGCTGCTGAAGTCGGCGAAGATGCGCTCCATGGATTCCCGCGCGAACGACTCGGTCGGCGGCGGCCCGTCGAACGCGTCCGGGTGCAGAAATCCCTCCGCCGTCGTCCGGATCCACATCGAAGCGTCGTCCGTCAGGCCGACCTCGATGCCGGCTGCGCGCGCGGTCTCGCGCTCGCGCGCGAGCGCCGCCGCGACCTCGGCCGTCAGCGCGAGGCCGAGGACGTTCTCGTATCCGATCAGCGCGAACCCGCGCCGCGTGAGCATCGAGGCGACCGCGGGATCCGCCAGCGAGGACTGCTCGACGCGGATCTCCCCGCCTCGCGCATCGTACCGATCCTCGAGGCGTACGACATCCGATTCGTCCAGCGGGGCGAAGCCGAGTCCCGCGATCTTGTTGAACGGCTGTCCTGGCCCGCCATAGACCGCGAGGGTCCCGCCGATCGGATGCACGAGGACGTCGACGCCGCGTTTCGCCGCACCTCCTCCGAAGGCCGCCGCCGTGTCGGCTTCGGCACGTTCGACGCGGGAAGCGATCGTAGTGGTCGCGATCAGCACGGCGGCAGATCATACTAGGCTTCACAGATGTCTTCGCTGCTCTTGAGTCCGCTGTACTTGCGCGACGTCACGCTGCGCAACCGCATCACCGTGTCGCCGATGTGCGAGTATTCGAGCCGCGACGGCTTCGCGAACGACTGGCACATGGTGCATCTCGGCAGCCGCGCCGTCGGCGGGGCGGGACTGATCCTGACGGAAGCGTCGGCCGTGACGGAGGACGGACGGATCAGTCCCTGGGATCTCGGGATCTACGACGATCGTCACGTCGAGATGCTCGCGCGGATCTTTGCTTTCGTCGAGCGGCACGGCGCCGTCGCCGGCATGCAGCTCGCGCACGCGGGACGCAAGGCGAGCTGTTCGGCGCCCTGGCTGGGCGGCGGTCCGCTGTCGATCGACGACGACGGCTGGACGCCGATCTGGGCGCCGAGCGCGATCGCGTTCCGCGACGGGTGGCAGGTGCCGCGCGCCATGTCGCGCGACGACATCGCGCGCGTCGTCCAGGCGTTCGCGGCGGCGGCGCTGCGCGTGCTCGAGGCGGGCGGACAGGTGATCGAGCTGCACGCCGCGCACGGCTATCTCCTGCACGAGTTCCTGTCGCCCCTGAGCAACCGGCGGGAGGACGAGTACGGCGGATCGTTCGACAACCGGATGCGGTTCGTGCGCGAGGTCGTCGACGCCGTCCGCCGCGTGTGGCCGGAGCGGCTGCCGCTGTTCGTCCGCGTGTCGTCGACCGACTGGGTGGACGGCGGCTGGACGATCGAGGACACCGTCGCGCTCGCGCGCGATCTCAAGGGGCGCGGCGTCGATCTGATCGACTGCTCGTCGGGCGGCAACGCCGCGCACGCGACGATTCCGCTCGGACCCGGCTACCAGGTGCCGTTCGCCGAGCGCGTCCGCCGCGACGCGGGCATCGCGACGGGCGCCGTCGGACTCATTACGGAGCCGCAGCAGGCCGAGGAGATCCTGCAGGCGGGCCGCGCCGATCTGATCGTGGTCGCCCGTCAGCTGCTGCGCGATCCGTACTGGCCGATCCACGCCGCCCGGACGTTGGGGGACCCGCCCCCGGTGCCCTCCCAGTATCTGCGGGCGTTCTAGAAAAGGTGACAGCCACCTTTTTACGTTGTGCGTAAAAAGGTGGCTGTCACCTTTTTTGGTGCTGCCCCCCGGGCGCTATACTCGGGCGTGACGGCCGTGTTGCGCGGCCGTGGACCCAGTACCCGGCACGACGTCCGGGAGGAGGCTCGCCATCACTCGCCTGATCGAATCCTCGTCCGCTCAACTTCGCCTTGCCGAAGCGCGCGCGTTCGTTCGCGCACGCGCCGCGGACGGCGACGTCTGGATCGTCGGCGCATCGCGCGGCGCGGCCGACGACCTCGCGCGCACGATTGCCGCCGAGTCCGGGGCGACGATCGGTCTCCACCGGTTCAGTCTCGGCGCGCTCGCCCTGCACCTGGCCGGGCCCGTACTCGCCGATGAGGAGCGCGCGCCCGCCACGTTTCTTGGATCGGAAGCGGTGGCGGCGCGCGCGACGTTCGACGCGCTCCGCGGCACGGGGCTCACATATTTCGAGCCGGTCGCGCGCACGCCCGGCTTTCCACGCGCGCTCGCGCGGACGATGCAGGAACTGCGCCTCGCCTCGGCGGACCGGTCTGACTTGGCCAGACTGCCCTTCGGCGGTCCCGACCTGGCCGCCCTGCTCGAGCGATTCTACGAGCAATTCGATGCCGCTCGCGCCATCGATCGCGCGGCGCTCTTCGACGCGGCCACGCGTGCCTTGCAGCGGCTGCGGCATTCCGGCTCCCGCCTTCCGGCGTTGCTGCTGCTCGACGTCGCCGTCGACTCCGCCGCCGAGACCGCGTTTGCCTCGGCGCTTCTTGCGCCGCCGGGCGACGCGCTGATCACGATTCCCTTCGGCGACGTCGCAACGCTCGAACGGCTGCGTGGACTCGGGCTGCACGAAGAGGTGCTCGAGCAGAAGGACGGCTCCGATCTGGCGGCGCTGCGCCGCTACCTGTTCGCCGATCGGCGGCCGCCCGAGCGCGATCAGGCCGGCGACGTCACGTTTTCGTCGGCGCCCGGCGAGGGCCGCGAGTGCGTCGAGATCGCGCGTCACATGCTCGAACAGGCGGCGCAGGGCGTCCCGTTCGACGAGATGGCGATCTTCCTGCGCGCGCCCGATCGCTACATCGGACTGCTCGAGCACGCGCTGCGGCGCGCGCGCGTCCCGGCGTGGTTCGACCGCGGGACACGCCGCCCGCATCCGGCCGGCCGCGCCTTCCTCGCGATCCTGGCGTGTGCCGTCGAGAAGCTGTCGGCGCGTCGCTTCGCCGAATACCTCTCGCTCGGCCAGGTGCCGCGCGCCGAAGACGCCGCGCGCGAACCCGAGTTCGTGCCGCCGCTGACGGACGACGATCTGGCGCTTCCGACGTTGGACGCCGGAGGTTCCGCGTTCGACGACGACGAGGGCGCCGCGCCAGCCGAGGACGAGGACCCCGACGGACCGTCGATCGCGGGTACGCTGCGCACCCCGTGGAAGTGGGAGAAGCTGATCGTCGAATCGGCGGTGATCGGCGGCGATCCTGCGCGGTGGCATCGGCGGCTGGCGGGCTTCGCGAACGAACTGCGCGTGCAGTGGCACGCTGAACGGCGTGACGATCCGGATTCGCCTCGCGCCGCCGGGATCGAGCGCGACCTGCGCAACACCGGCCACCTGCGCGCGTTCGCGCTGCCGATCATCGATCGCCTGGCCGCGTGGCCCGAGCACGCGACCTGGGGCGAATGGCTCGATCGCTTCGTCGCGCTGGCGCCGATGGTACTGCTCGAGCCCGCGCGCGTGCAGGCCGTCCTGGAGCAGCTGCGGCCGATGAGCGACATCGGCCCCGTGTCGCTCGAAGAGGCGCGCGACGTCGTCGCGGACCGTCTGCGCGTGCTCGAACGCGATCCGCCGCGATCGCGCTACGGCCGCGCATTCGTCAGCAGCCCGCAGCAGGCGCGCGGCCGTACGTTCCGGGTCGTCTTCGTGCCGGGGCTCGCCGAGCGGATGTTCCCCCAGCATCCGCACGAGGATCCGCTGATGCTCGACGCCGAGATGCGCGAGCCGCTCGGCGCGGGATTGATCGATCAGCAGGGACGCCTCCGCACCGAGCGCCTGCTTCTGCGCCTGACGGTCGGCGCGCCGTCGGAGCGGCTCTATCTGTCGTATCCCCGGCTGGACACCGCCGAGTCGCGGCCACGGGTGCCGAGCTTCTACGCGCTCGACGTGATGCGCGCGATCACGGGACGGGTACCACACCACGGCGCGCTGCAGGAGCGCGCCGCCGCCGAGGGACAGGCGCTGCTCGCGTGGCCGGCGCCCGCGCGCGCGGCGGCTGCGATCGACGATCTCGAGCACGACCTCGCCGTGCTCAAGTCGCTCATCGACGTCGATCCGCCGGCGTCGGTCCGCGGACACGCGCACTACCTCCTGCGCCTGAACGAGTGTCTCAAGCGATCCGTCACGGCGCGATGGGGGCGCAGCCGCTCGAGCTGGACGCCGTTCGACGGCATCACGCGCGTCACAGGCATGACGCGCGCGGCGCTCGACTCGCAGCGGCTCGGCGCGCGCGCGTATTCGCTGTCGGCGCTGCAGAAGTACGCCGCCTGCCCGTATCAGTTCCTGCTGTCGGCGATCTACCGCCTCGAGCGGCCGAAGGACATCGAGCCGCTGCAGAAGCTCGATCCGCTCACGCGCGGCTCGATCTTCCATGAGGCGCAGGCGGCGTTCTTCCGCCAGCTGCACGGCGAAGGACGCCTGCCGCTCACGCCCGCGTCGATTCCGCACGCGCTCCAGACCGTCGACGCGGCGCTCGCGCGCGTCGCCCGGGCGTACGAAGACGAGCTCGCGCCCGCGATCGATCGTGTGTGGCGCGACGAGATCGCTGACATCGGACGCGACCTGCGTGTGTGGGTGCGGCGGCTCCCGCTCAACGACGGGTGGACGCCCGCTTATTTCGAGTTCGCGTTCGGCCTTCCCGGCGACACGGGACGCGATCCCGCCAGCGTCCCGGATCCCGTCCAGGTGGACGGCCGCTTCAGGCTCCGCGGATCCGTCGATCTCATCGAAACGCAGGGCGGCGCCCTCCGTGTCACCGATCACAAGACAGGCAAGAACCGGACGACGTGGAAGACGGTGATCGGGGGCGGGGCGATTCTGCAGCCGGTGCTCTACGGGCTGGCGGTGGAGCAGGCGCTCGGCAGGGAGGTCAAGGTCGGGCGGCTCTTCTACTGCACCGCCGCCGGCGGATTCACCGATCATCCGATCCCGCTCAACGAGCAGAATCGCGGCGCAGGCCTCGAGGCGCTGGTGATCGTCGACCGCGCGATCGAGCTCGGCTTTCTGCCGGCGGCTCCCGCGCCGCGCGCCTGCACGTGGTGCGACTTTCTGGCGGTCTGCGGTCCGGACGAACACGCGCGCGTCGCCCGCAAGGCGCGGGAGAAACTGGGCGATCTCGACGCGCTCCGGGAGATGCCATGAAGGACTCGGCCGACCGCCGCGCGATCGCCACCGCGCTCGACGACACGCTCGTCGTCGAGGCCGCGGCCGGGACAGGCAAGACGACCGAGCTCGTCGCCCGCATCGTCCGGATCCTCGCGACCGGCCGCGCGCGTGTGGACAACATCGTCGCCGTCACGTTCACGGAGAAGGCCGCCGGTGAGCTGAAGCTCCGGCTGCGCGAAGCGCTGGACGAGGCGCGGACGGCGCTGGAAGGGGCCGAGCACGACGCGCTGAACGACGCGCTGCAGTCGCTCGAAGAGGCGCACGTCAGCACGATTCACGGTTTCTGCGCGGAACTGCTGCGCGAACGGCCGGTCGAAGCGCGCGTGGATCCGCTCTTCACCGTCCTGACGGAAGGGCAGGCGACACGTCTCTTCGATCACGCGTTCAGCGGCTGGATCCAGGCCGAGCTGCGGGATCCGCCTGAGGGCGTCAGGCGCGCGCTGCGGCGATCGGTCTGGCAGGGCTTCGGCGAGGGCACGCGGGAAGAGACGCCGATCGATCGCCTCAGGCGAGCGGCCTGGGAGCTGGCGCAGTGGCGCGATTTCGCGGCGCCGTGGACGCGTCCGCCGCTCGATCGCGATCGCGCCGTGGACGCGCTCGTGGAGGCGCTCGGGGCGCTCGCCGCGATCACCGACGGGCCGTCGTACGCAAAGGACACGCTGTTTCTCGACACGGCGCCCGCCCGTCATCTCGCCGCGGAGATCGGGATCCAGCGGGAGTCCGGCCACCACGACCATGACGGCTGGGAGGCGCGCTTCGTCGATCTCTCGCGCGATCGTCACTTCTCGCGCGTACGGCACGGGCGCGGACCCGGCTACAAGCCGGGCGTCACGCGTCAGCGCGTCATCGAGGCATACGACGCGTTCAAGGTCAGCCTCGATCAGTTCCGGCTGGACGCGGACGCCGATCTGGCCGCGCTCCTGCAGCGTGAGCTCAGCGGCGCGATTGCGGCGTACGAAGAGCTCAAAGCGCGAACGGGGGCGCTCGACTTTCTCGATCTGCTGCTGAAGGCGCGGGACCTGGTGCGCGGCAATGCCTCCGTGCGCGGCGGATTCCAGCGCCGCTTCACGCACATCTTCGTGGACGAGTTCCAGGACACGGACCCGCTGCAGGCGGAGATCCTGCTGCTGCTCGCCGCCGCCAATCCCGACGCGGCGGACTGGCGCACGGCCGTACCCGTCCCCGGGCGGCTCTTCATCGTGGGCGACCCGAAGCAGTCCATTTATCGCTTCCGCCGCGCCGACGTCGCCATCTACCGGGAGGTCTGCGCGCGTCTGGTCGCCGCCGGGGCCAGGCACGTGACGCTGACGACGAGCTTCCGAAGCGTGCCGGGCGTGCAGGCCGTCGTGAACGCCGCGTTCGCGCGCGTGATGACCGGCGACGCCGCGACGCTGCAGGCGGACTACGTTCCGCTCACGAAGCATCGCGATGCCATCGCGGGACAGCCGGCGGTCGTCGTGCTGCCCGTGCCGGAGCCGTACGGCACGCGCAACGTCTCGGCGGTCCGGATCGAACAGTCGCTGCCGGACGCGACGGGCGCCTTCATCGAGTGGCTGATCGACAGCAGCGGCTGGCGCGTCGACGGCGGACGCCGGATTCAGGCGCGTGACGTCTGCATCCTGTTTCGCCGGTTCCTCACGTTCGGAGAGGACGTCACGCAGCCGTACGTGCGCGCGCTCGAAGCGCGCGGCGTGCGTCACGTGCTCGTCGGCGGCAAGACGTTCCACGCGCGCGAAGAGGTCGAGACGGTTCGCGCGGCGCTCGCGGCGATCGAATGGCCGGACGACGAGCTGTCGGTGTTTGCCGCGCTGCGCGGCGCGCTCTTCGCCGTCGGCGACGAGGAGCTGCTCGAGTGGAAGCAGAGCGTCGGGCCGCTCCATCCGTTCCGCGCCTCGCGCCTCGCGAACCTCGCCCCGCACTTGCAGCCGATCAAGGACGCGCTGGGGGTGCTGCAGACGCTTCACCGTCGGCGCAACTATCGTCCCGCGGCCGACACGATCCAGGAGCTGCTCGACGTGACGCGCGCGCACGTCGGCATCGTGCTGCGGACGGCAGGCGAACAGGCGCTCGCCAACGTGCTGCACGTGGCGCAGCTCGCGCGCGACTACGAAGCGAGCGGCGGCCTGTCGTTTCGCGGCTTCGTCGACGAGCTGGCCGCCGCGGCGGAAAGCGCGCAGGCCTCAGAAGCGCCGATCCTCGAGGAAGGCAGCGACGGCGTTCGCATCATGACGGTGCACAAGGCCAAGGGTCTCGAGTTTCCGGTTGTGATTCTCGCGGACCTGACGTGCAAGCTCGCGCGCGCCGACGCCGGACGCTGGCTCGACCCGGACTCGAACCGCTGCGCGCTGAAGCTGAGCGGCTGGGCCCCCGTCGATCTGCTGCTGAACGGCGCGATCGAAGCGGCTCGCGATCAGGCCGAAGCGCAGCGCCTCGCGTACGTCGCCGCGACGCGCGCGCGCGACCTGCTCGTCGTGCCCGGCCTCGGCGACGGCCCGTACGACGGCGGGTGGCTCGACGCGCTGACGCCCGCCGTCTACCCGCCGGAATCCGAGCGCCGTTCTCCCCAATCCGCGCGGGGCGTACCGCTTTTCAAGTCAAAGGATACGGTGCTGAACCGCCCCGACGGCGACCCCGCTTCGCCGCGCACCGTGGCGCCGGGCACGTACACGTTCAGCCCCGAGCACTCCGCACAGAGCACTGACCACCGAGCACCGAGCACCGAGCACCGAGCACTGAGCACTTTTTCCGTCACCTGGTGGGACCCGCGCGCGCTGCATCTCGGCGCCGCGCCGCCGTTCGGCCTGCGGCGCGACGATCTGATCGTCAAGACGGGCGACATGTTCGCCGTCGACGAGCGGCTTGCCGAGTACGAGCGGTGGCGCGACGCGAAGGCGGCCGTAGTGGAACGCGCGTCACGTCCCGCGCTGCGCGTGCAGACGGCGACGGCGTGGGCGGCTGACGCGGCAAAGCTCGGGATCGATGCCGCGCTCGCCGACGCGAGCGTCAGCGCCGGCGGCATCGAGGTGATCGAGATGACCGGCGCTGCCGGGCGTCCGCGCGGCGCGCGCTTCGGCAGCCTCGTGCACGCGATGCTCGCGACGCTGCCGCTCGACGCCTCGATCGAGCTGATCGAGCGCGGCGCGCGCATGCAGTCCCGCATCCTCAACGCCGCCGGCGGCGAGGTGCGCGCGGCCGTCGACGTCGTGTCGGCCGTCCTCGGTCACGATCTGATCGCGCGTGCGCGCGCCGCCTCCCGCGTCCGCCGCGAAACGCCCGTCACCTGGATGCAGGGCGATGGCATGCTCGTCGAAGGCATCCTCGATCTCGCGTTCGACGAAGGCGACCGCACGATCGTCGTGGACTTCAAGACCGACTACGAGCTCGAGCCAGGCGAGACGCGCTATCGCGCGCAGCTGCAGCAGTACGTGAACGCCGTGTCGCGCGCGACCGGGCGTCCGGCGTCGGGCGTGCTGTTCAAGGTGTAGGCGCTAGACGGCGATCTTCACGATCGCCTTCACGAGCAGGCCCCGGCCTGCGAGCGGAGCGTGCGCGTCTTCGGGAAAGAAGACGGCGAACGATCCGCGCGGCACGCGCACCCAGGCGGCCGGTGCGTCGCGGAAGAACCCGATGTCCTTCTTCTCGTCGAACCCGCCGTCCGGCGCGCCGCAGGACGACAGCGGCGTCCAGCCGATCTCTTCGTCGCCGCGCACCGTGTACTGAATGTCGATGTAGCGCCGGTGGGCCTCGAGACGCGCGCCCTCGCGCCCTCGGCCCTCCTGGCGATCGAGCATGACGAACATCGCGTCGCCGTCGATGGCGTTCCGTCCCGTGGGCAGCCCGTCGAGGTCGGCGGTCGCGAGGAAGGCGAACGCCTGTGCGAACGCCGGATGGAGCGCGGCGTACCGGTCGGCACGGGCCAGGGCGTCGAGCACCATCGCTACTTCACCCTCGGCGCCGCGATCTCGGCGAGCAAATCGGCGTTGCCCGACACGCGCTCGAGATGCGGATACCGCAGGCCGCCGTGATAGTCGATCGTGATCGTCTTGAAGTAGCTGCCGTTTTCGACGATGAACTCGAGCGGCGCCGTCGAGCGCTTCGACCCTTCGATCGCGCGCTTCAGCTCGTCGGTGGAGAACCGCCGGCCGTTGACCGCGATGATCTTCATGCCGTTCGAGAGGCCGGCGGCGAACGCGGGCCGGTCGGGCCACGCGTTGTCCACTGTGCCGTCATCGGTGACGTGCACGCCGAGGGACGCGTACGCGTTCAGGCCGCCGTCGAGCGACCACGGATCGGTGAACATGTTCGCCGCGTCCGTGTAGACGAGCCGGTAGCCGGCGCCCTCGATGCCGCCCGACGGAACCTCGGACGACTTCGATCGCAGGCGCGTCTCGAAAAACTTCTTCCAGTCGTACGGCGCGACCTTGTTCAGCGTGTCGTACACCTCGGCCGCGTCGTACGGCTTGACCCACACGCGGCCGTTGTCGCCCTGGCCGTGGAACAGCGCGCAGAAGTCGTCGAGCGTTTTCCGGCCGTTCGTGAGGCTGCGGATCGTGACGTCCGCCTCGAGCCAGATCAACGACCCCTCCTGATAGAAGTCGGTGCTGCGGCGCCATCCGCCCCAGCCGCCGCCGGCCAGATAGAGGAACGGCGACGAATCGGCGGTGTCCTGCAGCGGGCGCCACGTGCGGCCCGGCTCCGAGACCGCGAGCGCGTCGGCCGCGAGCTCGTCGATCCACTCCTTCGCCGAAATGAGGCCGCCGCGCGCGGCCAGCAGCTCGCCGTAGTACTCGGTCAGTCCCTCGTACACCCAGAGAAGGTCGTCCTTCATCGGCTTCTCGTAACCGCCGGTCACGAGGCCGGCCGGACGCCGCGCCTTGCCGTTCCACGAGTGGAAGAACTCGTGCGGCAGCAGCAGGCTGCTGCGCTTCGCCGTGTCGTCGTCGACGAACGTGTTCTCGGCGACGCGATCGTCGGCGCACTCGTGATGCTCGACGCCGAACGATCCGAGGTTGTCGCTCAGTGTCAGCAGCCAGTGATACTTCCGGTAGTGCCCCACGTCGCCGAAGACGCGGCGCTCTTCGAGGACGATCTTCTTGTACGCGTCGATGCGCGACTGCGGGAACTGCAGCGCCCAGTCGCTGTCGGCGACGACGTCGAGCACGTGTTCGCCCGGTCCCGATCCCGCGGGCCACAGTTCGATGCTCCGGAAGTGCTCGCCGAGCAGCACCGGATGGTCGTTGAGCATCTCGAGCGACGTCGGCGCGTAGTGGATCGTCGTGCCCCCTGGTTGATCGATGACGCGATCGACGTCGAGCGATCCGCCGTGCTTCCAGCCGGCCGGCGCCTTCAGCGTTGCAGTGACGGTGATGGCGGCGGGGCTCTCGCCCATCGGGTACAGCCCGACGGTGTACCAGTTGATGACGGCGATCTTCGCGTTCGAGGAGGCCGTCGAGCCGAAGGCGCCGCCGCCCGTGGGCACCGCGTAGTCGTACTTCGCGGTCAGCGTGCGCGCGCCCGCCGGCACCGTGACGGCGAACGCGTACATCTCGACGAGATCGCGCCGCCACTCCAGCTCTTTGCCGTCCGCGAAGACGTGCAGGCCGGTCAGGTTCGCGATCGGTCCCGACGGCATGTGCTCGCCGGGGATCCATTTCGGGTAGAAGAGCGTCATCGCGCCGGCCCGCGCCGGCATCGTCGCCGTCGCGTGCAGGATCTTCAGGGGCGCGTCGGTTGCGTCGACGTCGAGCGTCATCGCGACCGGACTGGATTGCGGGGGGAAGGTGAGAAGCGAGATTGCTAGCAGGATGGCCTGAACCATCCCGCTAGCATAGTCCGGTCGCGGACCCGGGTCGTCAGACCTGGCTTACTGCTTGGTGACCTTGAAGTTGGAGACCTTGACGTCGACGTTGTGCGCGACGCGGATGCCGGCGGCTCCTTCGACCGACTTCAGCTTGCCGTCGCCGACGAGATCGCCCTTGTCGAAGCTGGCGACCTCTTTGCCGTTGATGCTGCAGCTCACCTTGCTGCCCTTCACCGACATTGCGACGTCCTGCGTGACTGCCTCGCCCTTGCCGGCCGCCTTGTGCACGGCGTCGTTCGCCGTCGGACGGCGGCCCGAGGGACCCGGCGTCACGAACGTCGTCGGGAACGCGCGGACGATGAAGTTGCCGTTGCCGTACGGCGTGCAGTACAGGAGCGTCGGGCTGTCGCCGTCGAGATCGTTGCCGCCGATGAAGACGCCGTACGGATGCGGGTGGCTCATCGCCGACATGTACGCCGGTTCGGTGAACGTCGCCGAGACGGTGTAGTCGCCGGCCTGGTTGTCGGCGGGGTTCCAGAAGATCGACGCCGGACCCGACGCGATCGTGAAGTTGCCGCCCGACCCCTCGAACTTGCCGTCGTTCACGGTCGATCCGTTCTTCGCTTCGTTCGCGTCGACCTTGCCCTTCCAGCCGGACGCGAACACGCCGCCGCCGGGCACCTTCCGGGCGGCGTCCTGACCGCCCATGGCCATACGTCCACCACCACCGCCGCCGGCCGGCGGCTGCGCGGGAGGCTGAGCGGGCGGCTGCTGGGCCGACACGTGCGCGATCGTCAGGGCACCGGCGAACGCGATCGCGGTGACAGTTGCTAGACGCATAGAGACATTCCTCCTCGAAAACCAGACAAACAAACTGACACTATACCGCAGGAACATGGCCCGCCGGGGCGGCGCGCCGCAGTGCGCGGAACCATCCTGCCGCCAGCAGCGTGACGAACACAGCCGCAAGGATCGCTCCGATGACGGCGCCGGGATACGGCCGGCCTGCGGCACGCGTCAGGGCGCTGACGGTGCCGACCACGCCGAACATGATCGGCACCATCGTGACGTCGAACCTCAGCAGCGTTGCGTACACGGCGACCAGCACAGCCGCCATCACGACGCCGGCGATCGCCCAGGTGCCGAGGTTGGAGCTGGCGGGCGCGCCGCCCGCGAGAAAGCCGACGAACGTCAGCGCGACCGTGGCGGGCACGCGCCGCCGCGTCCACGAGACCGTCCATCGATCGATCGCGAGGCACGCCGCCGTCACGACGGCGATGCGGGTCATGACGCCGGCGATCGGGTCGAATGCCGCGTCGAGCACGGGGAAGATCGCGCCGAGCGCGTCGAGTTGAGGCGCGCGCGCCCACGCGGCGGCGCGAATCGCGGAGGCGACCACCAGGGCGCCCGCGATCGTGAGGCCTCCTGCCAGCCCGAGACCGATCGCGTCGCGATCCGGGAGGCGGCCCATCGCCGCGACGCGCGTCGGCAGCATCCCGATCGCCAGACCCACCAGCACCGAGACGATCGTGAGACCGATCGCGCCGACGGCGATCACGCCGATGATCTGGAACTGGAACGGCGCCGCCGTCGACAGGTTGCCGAGCACGGTCGGCCAGTTGTTGACCAGGCCGATCGCCGACACGACCAGCATGATGATGGTCGCGGCGAGAAACGCGAGCGGGGTGTACTGGCGCCGGCGGCTCCAGCAGATCAGTCCCGTGATCGCCGAGGCGAGCAGCAGGCCGCCGAGCACGACCGACATCGCGATCTGAATGACGACGTTGCGCGTCGATCCGGCGCGCTGTCGCCGCTCCCATTCTTCCGGCACGTGAATGAACCGGCCGACCGACGTCACGTCGTCACCGGAGACGACGACCTCGATCCACGGTTCGCCCTGCGGGAGGGGCGTGATCGTCGTGTCGGCGAACGTGAACGTCCAGTCGGTTCGCGCCTTCTGCCTCGCCGGCTTCGCCGACACGTCTTTCAGTTGCGCGGCCTCGAGGCCGTAGCGGTCCTTGATCGCCGCGAGCGCGAGCTGCCGCGCGGGCGCCTGCTCGAGCGACGCGCCCGCGCGTCCCTCCGGCAGCGTGTGCCGGACGCTGCGGACCGTGCCGTCGGCGCCGATCATGACGCGCCACTCTTCGGCGCGTTCCACGATGTCGCCCTCGAACGTCGCCACGCGCACGCGCCAGCGCGGCTTCGGCAGGTAGAGGCCGAGCAGCTCGCGCCAGCGCGGCTCGCCCGCCGTCTCGTACACGAACCGATGCACTTCGGCCTCGCCGTTTTCGGGCAGCGCCATGACGCGCCATTTCGGGCCGAGCGTGACGCCGCGCCGCTGCAGTTCCTGGCGCGCCGCCGCCTCCGCCTGCGCGCGCGTCGTCGTGAGCCCCCCGAACGGGTTCCCGACGTCGCGCGCGACGCCCACGACGATCGCGACGAGCGCCGCCGCTCCGAGCGTCAGCCACGCGCGCCGCGCGTTCGCGCCGAGCGCGGGGCGGACGATCGTCTGCGGCTCGACGATCCGTTCGCGCGCCGGCGGCGGCTCCCAGGCGGCGTTGTAGTCCGACGGCGCCAGCTCCGTCCAGCGGCCGGCCTGCATGCGCCGCGCGAAGACGACCCACAACGGCACGAGCGTGAGCGCGACGACCATCACCTGCTGGAACCAGATCCCCGGCGCCTTCGCGAGGAAGATCGGCAGCGCGAACCAGACGACGTCGAAGGTGAAGTGCAGGATGATGCCCGGGAGCAGCCCGAAGTACAGATACAGGAGGCCGAAGCCGATCGACGGAATGATCAGCTCCACCGGCCTCGCGTACGCGGGCTGGTTCGGGTACGGCGCATGCCCGGCGCCGAACACGATGGCCTGCACCACGAACCCGATGACGAGGAAGAGATTCCGCTTGCCGAACCGATCGCCGATGAGCGCGGCGCACGCGAGGGGCACGGCGCGGAAGAGCGATTCCTCCCAGAAGCCCGCCTGGAACGAATTGGCGATCGCCGAGAGCCACGGCGCGTACGTGGCGAGCACGTCGGGATGCACGAGCGCTTCGGCCGGACTCCACCAGTGGAACTGCCTCGTCATCACGAGGTAGAGCACGACGTCGTACGCGAAGAAGATAGAGACGAGCAGGTAACCGCCGATCGTCCGTCCCAGGACCTGGATCGACGCGCCCTGCTCGGTGTCCCAGACGCGCCAGAGCTGCGGCTGATGGCCGAACGCGCGGCGCGACAGCGTCTCCGCCGCCATGAACGAGAGGCCGAAGAACACCGAGAAACCGACGAACGCCGCGACGACGAGTGCCGCCTGTTGCAGGAGGAACGTCGATCGCGGGATCGCAGTGTCGTAGCCCATCCACGCCAGCGGCAGCTCGTTGATCGTGGCGAGTGCCTGGAGCCCGCCGACGACCATGCCCCAGAAGAGCGCCTGGCGGACGATCAGCCAGCGCCCCCGCATCATGAAGAACAGGCCGACGCCGATGCCGCCGATCACGTAC
>Ga0066903_100000206_pt1 | contig 32733 bp, 64 predicted proteins | sample PanSoiMetaGPlot1_FD_67491 | JGI IMG/M metagenome (GOLD analysis project Ga0066903, IMG submission 67491) | Tropical forest soil microbial communities from Panama analyzed to predict greenhouse gas emissions - Panama Soil - Plot 1 (version 2) | ecosystem: Environmental > Terrestrial > Soil >... | reverse complement strand
CCGCGGACTCTGGTTGCATGTCTTAACATCCACAACCCCCCCGTTGCAAGCATTCAACCATCTTAAACGATTAGTAGAACCCAATAGGAGGGCCAAGGGAGGGCCGATGGTCCCTGTCCGGCTCGAGCATCCAAGCTAGCTAATTGATCGAACGGATGGCCTGCGCTGTGTCATCTAGAGGCAATCCATCCTCACCAATCCATTGCTTTTTTCCGCCTATAGCGCGGCCGCTTTTGGCTTCATGGCAGGGGCGGCATAGGCTCTGCACGCGCGCAGTCATGAACGTTTGCCAATCTGCGCGCGAATCTGAATCGTGAATGTGGTCGACGATCGTAGCAGGCATCACAACGCCTCTTGCCCAATGCGCAGCGCACAAAGGATTGCTTCTGAGCCATCGGCTTCGGCGATTACGCCAGGCTTGTGACTGGTAGCGATCACGCCAGTACGCGGTCAGCCAGCCATCGTAGCGTGGTTTGCCCATGGGAGAGTCCGTTCCGGAACGGACGGAAGGGGTAGCGCCAGGGATGGTGGTTGCGTCATCCCTGGCGCCTTGTCCGCAGCCCTTACACAACCCTGATCGTCAGCCGCGGTCGATGCGCTGCACAGCACAGAGGCCCGAGGAATCGGGCTTCCGTGGTGAATTCAGACAGTTACGATCAGGGGTAATTTTGCGTTTGTATCAGGGAGCTTGACGCAATTCAACATCTAGTGGCTCAACGCGATCGCGCTGACCGAGTTCGACGACGACGAGGCCACCGAGCAGCTCCATCAGCACCTTGACGCGCTCGTGCTTGTTTTGATTTTGGAATAGCGCAATTTTCCCATCTAGACGTCCGCCAATGATCATAACGCGCTGGCCCTTTTGAAGTTTTGGCGGTTTCGGCTCTAGCACGACGAAGCCATTTTTTTCCCGGCGACGGATCTCGCCAACGACGCTTTCATGGACCTGGCCAGGCGGGCAACCGTCTGGACCGAGCAACCTGAGAACACCGCGACACCATCTTGCGCGATACCATTGGTCTGAAATTTGAAGAAAAATGTAACTTGGGAACAACGATTGGATGCGCCAACGACCATTTTGCTGAGATCTGATTCGCGGGCAGTAGACATCGAATCCGGCTTCCTGCAATTCTTTTTCGGCCAGCCTTTCGCGGAGGGGCTGGGTTTGACAAACGCTCCAAAAGCTCATCTAGGTCCTCGAGCGATTCAAAAACGCACAGGCGAGGCTACCTAGGCTTTTTTGACGCCATCCATTTGAAAGGGAGGGCGCCTAAAGTCTTGTTATGTTGAGCACTCACCCAACGCATCGCCGCGTCTTTTGCCCGTGTCAAGTTCACCATGTCGGACGGAGGCCGATCGGGCCAATGAATGCGGTACATATTGAGATATTTTTCATCTGGCGCGACGACGACGCCGGTTGACTTAGTCCCAAGATACAGACGCCACTCGTTTACGGCCACAGCAATCTTCCACACAACATCCCGGCCAGCAAGGACGCAAGCACGATCACGGCGACGAGCTCATTGGACATTGGCGCTCCCTGGTAAAAGGCTTCCGGGCGATGGCACGGTTAAGGCTGCTTTGCCGAGCCGGCCGTCGCCGCGTTGTCCATCGCCCGGAATCTGTTATTCAAATTTGAATTCAGGCTGAGCTGCTGTCGCCTGGGGCTTCGGCGCGAACTTGGTTTCGACTTCGTTGATCTCGGTATGAATTGCGTTAAAGATCTGTCTGATTTCAGGTTCGGAAAACTGATAGCGTGAGAGTTTTCCGATCTGTCGCAAGGCGCGGAGTGCCTTCGAGACGTAACGCTCGGCCTGCGCGTGCGCTCTGACTGCTTTTCCTGCGCCTTTGTCCAGCATGATGTCCTCATAAAGTTGCGAGGTGTTGTCGGCGAGGTGCTCGAGGTCGGTATCGTGCGGATGGATACCCATCAAGATTTCAGTTGGCCCAACAATTTAACCGACGTTTCGTCCTTGCGCGCGGCGAGCGCGGCGATGCCACCGGTGACGAAGGCAAGGACGGCTTTGAGCAGATCTGCGAGTTGGCGCGCCGCGGACGAATCGAAGTGAGCATACGCGCCATGGCTTGCTAAAGCGATCGCTTTGAAAACTTTTTCCACATCGCGATCGTGGCCCTCCTGAAACATGAAGGCTGGGACGCCCATTCCGGCGGCGCGTGTCACCAACGAATCCGGATTTTCCTCCATGGCATCGCCGACGAAGACAAGAGCGCTGACGGCGAGCTGCTGGGTTTCATTCATGACGTGGGTGAGGATCTTGCCGATCTGAGTTTCGCCGGCGCGGCATTGGATTTTTTGCATTGCGGCAGTCAAGCCGGCTGGCGGCATCCATTGCGAGCACCGGCATTCGGCGTCGAAGCCCCTGATGCCGCGGTAGTAGACGAGTTGGACGTCGAGTTGGCCGATATTTTCGGCTTCGCGGAACATATCGCGCTGCAGGACGACGGCGAGATCCCAGGTAGGTTGTCTCGAGGCAGTCGCGTCGAGGGCGAAGATGAGCCGGGCGTGGCGGGCTTCGGCTTTGCCGGCAAGGAAGCGATCGGCGAGGGAGGTCATGGATTTTCCCCATGTTCAAAACGAGCCTGGCGTGCTGCGTCAGCAGCGTCGTAAAGGGAAAAGGGAATACGATCGAGAAAACCAATGCTTGCATGGACACCTGGACAGGTCCAATCGATACAGATTGAATTGTTATCATCGACAACGTCGCGAGGATCTCCATAAACAACGACGAAGCTCGTATCTCGCGACGAATGTGCAACAAGTTCGCATCCCAATCTTACTTCTCGGGGCAAAATCTCAGGCAATTTAGGAATCACACTCTCTAGCCATCCTTCCTCTTCGGGTTCCAAACGATTAAAAATGATCTGCTGCTCCGCCATCGACACAAGCGGTGATGGCAACGGTTTGACTTCAAGGTACGCCGTAAACGTCGGAAGAAAAAAATCTGGCAAATACCATCCACTCGGCAATCGAAAGCCTTCGGGCTCGTACTGGAATGCAACGCCGGCAGTCGTGAAAAAGACTGCCCAACGAGCCTCCAATCGTGATCGGAAACGGTAGCCTCGATAGATAGTTTCGATTGCTTGAATCATATTGCATCCTTAGAGTTGAATTTGCCACATTTTCACAACCAAAAAAGGCCCAAAAAATGCGAATCCCAATAAAACTGGGCGTTCCCGTTGTATCCATCCATACAGGTTTTTTGGTTTATTTATAAACCAAGGATGCGCACACCTGTACCTGTGTATAGAACGGGAAAGCTACATTTCCAACGCACGACGAAACGCACTGGGAACGTTTTCAACAGGCGCGATACAGGTAGCCTTGCTGACCTTGCCTCATGTCGATTTCAGCCAATTGATAGAGAACCAGCTCCTCGAGCACGCGGCGCGTGGTCGAAGCCGGCAAGCGGATGGCCTCCGACATGTTTGCCCGAGTGATCCAGGTCGGGAATAGTTCTTTGAGTTTTTCGTAGACCTTAAGCCGATTAGGGGGCACCGAATCGAAAGCCACCGTATTGACTACGTTAAGAGCAAGGGATCGGTCGATACCGATGCTATCGAGGCCGGCAAGTAGCCGCTCTAATGCCTTGCCAAATCGACCAGTTCCTTCAACACCGAGGGCGCTTTCAAGTTCTCGGTTACGATTGTCCCGCTTGACCGGTGCGCGCAGCGTGACAGCAAGTTGAATGATCTCGTCGAGACCGTCGATTTCGGCTTGATCAAGCAATCGAGGGGGTTGGAGGGGGATCGTAAACAGTTTGGCGACGGCATCAGCCATGCGCGCGCGCATCATAGCGCCTTTACCTATCTGCTTCATAGCGAAACGGAACTGATCTTTGTTTGGCTCCATTCTGCAAAGCAGAAACCGATCGCCTAGCTCGCTGATGACCGAGTAATGTGAATCGAATTCCCGCGTGCAGCCGAATAGCAGTCCGAGTTTTCCCTCCCAAACGAGTTTCCGACCGCCATCTGATCCCAGTGTTCGACTCCAACGGCCATCATAAATATCGCGGAAAACTTGCAACATTTCATTTCGATTATCCGGCCGCATGCTGAGAACGGCGCCAAAATCTTTTGCAACCAGAAATCCGAATCGGCCGATCTTGTTGAGCAGGCCCCCAGTTGCGCCAAGCGTGCGGCTGCGGCGCGGCGTTCCCGACAGGAGACCGGCCGGCGTCATAGTTCCGTCAGTCATCTCGACGTGAGGAACCTTGCGCAGCGCGACAAGCATCTCGGTCTTTGCCGACGACGGCGGTGCGATCAGCCCAAGCCATACCGGATCGCCAGGCAAGACGTTGGCCGCGATTGTGCCGAGCATGGCCAGCACAGGGATATCGCTATCGAGCAACAGCCACTCGCGAAAAACATTCAAGACCTCCTCGAGAGCTGCAGCGTGTGGATTGACTCCCGCCTGCGGACCGGGCTGTGCCGCTTGCGCACCAGTGCCAGGCGGCGGGGGCGGTGGGTGTTGTGGTGGCACAATTGCTGGACCGGCAGCACCGTTTGAGCCTAAAGCGCGCTCCTCCTTTTCCTGGCGCAAGCGCCCGGCTTCGTTCCAGGTATCAACGAAATTGCCCATTTACTCTGAATCTTCTTTAAGCTGAGCAAGATCGCGCTCTGCAATATTTCCCATGATGCGTTCAACTTCCTCAGCACCAAGCGGTGGATGACATCGGCTTTCATTCCATGCGCGCACCAGACCAAGCGCGATTTCAGGTTCGACCCAGCGCCGCAAAAGCACGCCAGAGATTCGCGCGATCGCCGCCGAGCGCCGCGAACCCTCAACATGATCGTCGAGAAAAGATGCCCACTCTTCCGGCGTATGCGCGCGCGCTTGCTTCGTACCGGCGCCTTTCGCGATTAGGTCCAGCAGCCATTGCGGTGCTTCCGCAAATTCATTGCTACTGTCGACCGACCAGGCATAGACGCGACCACTCGGATGAATGCTCGGCGGCGTCAGCACATAGCCACCGTTGCCACGCACATCGATGCCTGGCATGTTCGGGTTGACTTGCTTGTTGCGAATGACGATGCCGGCCGTCCATCTAAAATACAAATGTCTTCCTTTGCCCGTAATCGCTTCGACCGTTTGCGGCAGAGCTCCATATTGCGCCTCGAGCTCGCGTAACGTTTGCTCGCCCTCTTCGCCGTCGATGTCGAGCACCCACACGCCTGAGCCTTCGCCGGTTGCAAGGCCAATGTTGAAGTTGGTTGAGCGCCACCATCCGCCGATCAGATTGACGTCCGTCGTCGCGCGGCGCAGGTTATCGCCGATCGCCGGCTCTTTACCGCATACCTTACACGGAAAGATACGCATACCTTTGAGCGCGAGGCTTTGTGCTGATCCACCAAGCGGGGTCATGTGTCTTTCCCCTTTGATTGGCGAAACTTAATGGTATTCGATTCACGCCACTGTAAAGCTTCCAGCTTTGTCTTGAATGGACCTGCAACATGGTTTTGTTTAATTACAACCCATTGACGGTTTTCCTCAAAGTATCCCACTGCCTCGACAACGTATTCGCTGTAAGGATCAACATGGCGTGCAAAACCCATTTTTTGATGCCATTCACTGTGACACGATTGGCACAACGGAGCTTGTGGCCAGCTCTCGGCATCCTCGAACCCAAAAATTATTCTTGGCGCCCAATGATGATTTTGGACGCCATCGCGACCGCCGCACCTGATGCAAGCTACGGAGTAATATGTTTCCGAACCGTCGTTTTCTCGGACGAGAGGCGCTCTGCCTTTTGTATCTTTGCTGAGCTTGTAATGGGCAATGTCCGACTGAAACATTAGGCCGCAAACTACGCATGCGAGTCGGAACCGGGTTTGTCCATTGCTTTGTTGATAAGAAACCACGCCAAATTGATCGTGCCCGCAATCACGCCTATGGCCGAGGGGCGAAAGTAGATACGTCCGAAGTGAACTTTTCTCAAGTTCGGCCAAAGTAGCAGTTTTGATTGTAGACGCAGCCGCGAGAATTGCTTCTTGCTGCTTGATCCTTGCCAATTGCCATGGCTGTAGATCAGACATGCGACACCCGAGCAATAATCAGATTCTGCCGCCGAGCTTGATGAAAATCTTCTCGAGATGCTGCTGTTGCTTCGGTGATAACGGTCTGATTGTTCGGGTCCAGCCTGCCATGTTGACGACGAACTCGTTTTCCCAATCGCTTCTTAGCTTTGCTTTGTTTTGATAGCAGAACATTGCCATGTCACGAGCGCTCGGAAACTCCACCGGGCCATTGCCGCGGACAGCCACCGCGCGCGCTTGTTTCTCTAACCGTCGACCTTCGCTGATGCCTGCCTGATAGATTTTCTCCATTTCTTGCTCGGAAATCTCGCCAACCGAACGCTCGATCCGGTCGGCGAGGTCGTGAATGTCGGCCCCGATCGTCAGCAACTTGCGTATGACTCCACGCCACGCCGCAACGACTTCGCCGTCCTTGTCCGAAGACAAGACCCGGATCAGCTTTGCCAAGTCTTTGGCGATCGGGGTAAGATCAGTCATGGCGCCTGCGCCAACCATTTATCCACTGATCAAGATCGCGGAGAAACCATTCGCGAGCGTGATCGGCCAATGCTGGGAAAGCAGTTTTTCTGCCGTCTTCGATGACTTTCGCCGCTACACAAGCTAACGCCGACAAACAGTCGACCTCGACGGTCAGATCACCGCTTTTTCTGTGATCGTCGATGATCTTGAGTATTTGACGCGTCATTGCAGAAACGGCATCAACATCGACGACAGTATCTAGCACCTTGTTGGCCATCTCGCCTTCCGATTAAAATGGAATCTCATCATCCAACGCTTTCCCGAGCGATACTTGCTCATCTTTGTTGTCACGCGACGAGACCGCCTTGACTTGGATGTTTTCTTTGATGTCACCATCCTTGTTAGTATAGGTGCCGATCGACAGCTCGATGGTGTGGCCGATCCAGTCGGAATCCTCGTAGCCATACGCGCGGGTCAACACGCGACAAATGTTATTCCATGCGACCATTTCGTCCCCTGACTCGAAGGTCAGAATGGGCGCATTCAACTTCTCGCTGATGTAGACGTTGACGATCTTCTCGGTCCGATTGCCGCTGTGCAGATCCTCCGGACGCAAAAGACCCGACGCGTATCTTCTCATGTCAGCCATCTTCAAAGCTCCGTTTGTTTGCTCTCTTCGTTAAACGCACGCTCACCTAGTGAACCGTCAGGTCATGTTTCATCTCCGTGATGTCGAGAATGAATCCCGTGATCGAACCCATGAACTTGATAGTGCTCACAAACGCGTTGGCACGGGCATCGACGTCGCGATGCTGCGAAGCGATAGCATAAGCCGCGATGCCCGACGCAACCGCCGCGACGTCGTGCAGTGGCACGCCGTCTAACAACGCGCTGATGCGCGCGGCCAACTCGTTGCAATCGGCCTGATATTGTTTCTCGGTCCGCTTGTCACGCATTGTTGGATTCCTCAAAAGGGAAGCTCGAGCACGTCGAGCCGATCGACAATGGCACCGATCACCGACGACGCGGCGCCATTGCCTTCTCGCGTCAGCGCGCCTTTGATCACGTCGCGCGACACACCGTGTTGCAGCGCCAGCGATAGCAGGATCGCCGCGTCGCGGGTCACCGCATCCATGTCCGATCCCACCTTGGCGCCGGCGACAAACACCTCGCCAATTTGACCATTGGCATAGACGCCGACAGTTACTAAAAATTCCGCTGCGCCCATGCGCAAGGCAAACGTTTCGCATCCGCGCCGGTCCGGCAAGCGATCGCGCCCGTTCATCGTGTCAATCCTGGTCCGTAGATTTGCCGATCCGAACGCAACAATCCGCGCGATTTAACTACCTCGACCGCTTGATCGATCGAGCCGGCGACCTCAAAATCGATATCCATAGCCCGCACTGCGATACCGAATGCCGCTTGCTCTACCGTAAGCTGACGAATTCCGCCGTCACGCTTGAGCTCGAGGAACAAGATCCCAGGCCCGGTGTGCGAGCCTTCGTCATCCTCCCAATATTTCCTCCATAGGAAGACCAGATCACTGACGCCAGACAACGTGCCCATGGCCTTCAACTTCGCTGCCGCGCGCTTGTCCCGAACCTCGCCGTTGGGCACGTGGAACATGATGACGTCCGGCCGCAACGCCCACTTCATCAAATTCACGAACTGAATTTGCAGCTCGTGCTCTTTCGGCGCTCGCGGTTCCACACCACGCCATCGCCGAGTGAAGAGATCCCGTTGCTTCTGCATCCTGACCATCGAAATCATCGCGTACATCTCATAGCTTGTGCTTGTTAGCTCGAAAAATTCGCAGCGCCTTGGCCAAGATGTCTTTGGCTTCATCGCTTACGGACCTGTCGAGTATCAGGATCTCGACTTCGCGTTCCGGTAGATAGATCTTGACCAGCTTGACCGCCGGCCGCGTCGGCACCAGGTCCAACAACCGGTAACGCTTGCCATCACCGCTCGGATCGGCCTCGTCCTCGAGCTTGTAGCCCAGGCGCTTAAGTTCGCGCAGGCGCGCCGAATAGCGCACGCCACCGATGCGACGCATCACCTTCCAACTCACCCAATCGAGCGATTGGAGCTCGAGCAGCACACGATCGCGCGCAGTCTCGTATTTCACCGCATAGTTCGTGCTCATGGCAGTTGCCCGTATTTGGCGAGCATCCGGAATTCCCGGCGGAGCTGCTCACTCTTGGCATCGGCTTCCGCCTCCGCTTCCATGATCGGCTTGAGCACGGCCAGGACCTCGAACGGCGAGCGCAGCACCTCGACCACAGCCTTGAGCTCGTGCTTGGGAAGATCCTGATCGCGGCGGAAGTTGCACTCGTGGCAGGCAGCCACGATGTTGCCCGGCTCGGTACGGCCGCCCCAGCGAATCGGCAGCACGTGGTCGGCCGTCATCAGCTTGGGGTGCTGCTCACCCGGAAACGGCTTCGGCGCCGTAAACAACATGGGCTCGAGGCACCAGAAGCATTTGCCGCCCTGGCGCCGGTACGCCCGGCACGCCAATTCGCGCGCGCGCTGGGAATCCTTCGAGCTCCGCCGGCGGCCCATGATCAGTCCCCGCTATCCACAGGTTCCCAGGAGATCCGGTCGATGGTCGCGGGGCCGACATGGTCCGCCGACCAGACGAACCAGGCGAAGGCCATCCCGGAATTGGCCTTGCGACCTTGCCAGCCGGCTCGATGCATCATCGGCAGGCGCCGGCGGAAGACGTGGATTCGGGCCAGCCCGCGGCCCTCGAGGATGCCGGTCCGGCGCTCCGACTCCATAAAGGCCAACCGCAACAGCATGATCACCAACGGGGCGCGCTCGAGTGCCACCTCCACGAACTCTTCGGCTAAGGCAAATGGGGGATTGGTGACGATGGCGTCGGACTTCGTCCAATTGGGCTCGGGGAACAGAAAGTCGATTCGGTCGTAACAGTCTGGACAGCCGCGGTCGTTCAGGTCGCTCGCCACGACCTCGTGGCCGGCGGCCCGCAATACCTTGACGATGTTGCCGACGCCGGCCGCCGGTTCCCAAATCAGCCGCGGCAGCTTTTCGACCTTGAGCAGGGCATGGACTGCCTCGACCGGAGTGTCGTAAAAGTCCCCGCGGTGCTCCCGCATGGGCGCGCGTTGGACCTGGCTAGAATGGTCGAGCATCGCCGCCGCCTCTGAGTTGAAATGGTTGGGAGCCGAACCTACCGCGCGAAAGAACGGTCAACGGCCCGGCCCCCTTTGCTTTCCCTGAATTCGCCCCCGCTGTCGGCCCTTCCACTTCCTCAGACGGCAGCGGGCAGGGTCGGCAAACTCAAAACATCGGGGCGGGGCGGGGCTTCTCGCTTTCGGCGCGGACGGCGGCCTGGCCGAGCGGCGTATCGATAAAGTCGCCGAGCGCTTCCTCCATCGATTTGAAGTCGGCGAGGTCAGCCATGTCGAGGGAAGCGAGGCGGCCGTCGTGCAGGCGATCGGCGCGATGCTTGCGCAGAATCTCGCGGAACGCCTTCATGTTGATGCCGGCTTCCTTCGCGCTGGCGCATATCTCCGCGATTTGCTGGCGCGGTCCTTTGCAATCGTTCATATATTCGGCGCGCATGGTCGCGAGCTCGTCATCCTGCCGATCGATCTCGGTCAGATAGCCTTTGAGCCCGGCCAACGGGCCGCCATTGCCCTCGGTCATCGGGGTTCCTCCATCCTGGACGCGATTCGCCGGCCACGCGAAACCACACGTGCTGGCGTAGCGCGTTGATGTGCAACGAAAAGGTGGCTTTGTGTCAGTCCGCTAACAGAGCGAGCCTACGCCTCCGCGCCAGGAAATCAAGTGTTGTGTTCATCGGCATCGGCGCGTAAACTGCAATAACGCGGCGTAACTATCGACAACCAAAAACTGATCGGGATCTGCCGTTGCGGCAGACCGGGGAACATGACCCTGCCGTTCCACCCACTCGCGGAAATCTTTCCGCTGCTCGAGGGCGAGGAATTCGCCGACATGGTCGCCGACATCAAGGCGAACGGATTGCAGCAACCGATCGTGACCTACGAAGGCAAGATCCTTGAAGGCCGCAATCGCTTCCGCGCATGCCTCGAGGCCGGCATCAACCCGGACCTGATCCCGTATCAAGGCACTGATCCGGCCAAATTCGTTTTCAGCGCCAACATCGTGCGCCGGCATTTGACCACGAGCCAAAGGGGAATCTTTGCGGCGGAGCTGGCAAGGCGCAAACATGGTGGAGACCAAGCTACAAATTCGGCACTTGGTATCCCCACCATCAAGCAAGCCGCGAATTTGGCTCACGTGTCCGAGCAGACGGTGCGCGTAGGTAAGATCGTGATAGCCAACGGCACACCGGAAGAAATCGCCGAAGTGAAGACAGGAAAAACAACCATTTACCGCGTGATCGATGCTATCCGCGAGCGCAAAAAGGCCCGCGTGGTTCAGGCTGCTCGCACGGACGGCAAAGTGCCCGCGCGCAACTCCCTCAAGGTTCCGGACGGATACGATTCGTTGACTGCGGCGATCGCACCCGGGATCGAATCCGAGCGCGCCGGCACCCCGTCGCGGCGAGCAGCAAAGGAAACTGCTTTTTCTTTGAATACCTATGTCGCTTTGCGTGACGTCGTGCTGCTGTCCAAGCGCACGGACTTGTCGAAGCGGGATTCAAAGACCGTGCATGATGCGCTGGCAGAAATAAACAAGACCCGGCGCGTGGCTCACGCGCAAGAGCTGGTCAAGCCGATCTCGCTGAAAGTCTGGGGTCGCAACGGCAATCGGTTCAAGTCGGACAAGACGCGAGTCGCGGAATTCACCGATTCCATCATGTTCGTCGTGACCGGGTGCACCTCGGTCGCTGATGTCGAACTGCCAGCCCTAGAAAAGAAGATTCGTGCGGACATCGACAAGGACATCTCAGGTGCAATCGCGGCGCTGACTTACTTGCGTCGGCGCCTCAGGAAGGAGGATGGGTAATGGATACTACCAAGTTCAATCCGAAGGACTTCAAGACCGAATGGATCGCGGTTCGCTACCTTGCCGTCGTATGGGAGGAGGCGCAGCGGCCGTTCAAACCGAAGTGGGCGCAACAGATCGCGGACGAGTTCGACTTTGGCAAGTTCGACCACGTCAAGGTGACGATGCCCAACGGCAACGGCATCTATCACATCATCGAGGGCCAGCATCGCACCAAGGCGGTCGAGATCGCCTTTGACCCAGACACAAAGGTGCCCTGCATCATCGCCCCCGAAGTCGATCCGGCGCGCGCCGCCGAGCTCTTTCTCGGCACCAATGCCAACCGCAGCTATGTCGGTAAGGTGCACAGGTTCAAGGTTGCGGTAACAGCCGAGCATGATATCGAGGTCGCCATCAATCGAATCGTCATCCATAACCACTATAGCGTCGAAGCTAACCACGCGCAGGACACGATCGCTGCAGTGGATGCGTTGCGTTTCGCCCACGGCAAAACCAAGAAAACATTAGACGAAACGCTGCGCACCATACGAGCTACCTTTGGCGGCGATCCCGCCGCAGTCGCGGCGCCAATCATCCGAGGCTATGCTTCTTTCCTGTGCGAGTTCTCGGGTCACATCGATTTTGGACATCTGCAGAAGTGCGTCCTCAAGAGGTACGAGTCGCCCAACAAGCTCCTGGTTGCGGCCAAGAGCCGTAAGGAGTCGCAGCGCATGACAATGACGGCTGCGATCTATTCCTTGCTATTGGAGACCTACAACAAGGGACAGCGGCAAAAGCTCAAGCGCAAGGGTGAGTAGCGGTGACGGCAAAATCCAGAAAGGCCCGTAATAGGCGCTTCAACGGCCACGGCAACGTGAATAGCGGTGGCCGTGCCGGCTGGCAATTGACCTGCTCGCGGTGCGGGGCGATCTCGAAAGTCCTGCATACCCGCATGTCGCCCGACGCGCTGATAAAAAAATTCATCCAACTCGGCTGGGACGTAGGGGCCAATCAAGACATCTGTCCGCAATGCCTGCGCAAAACGATCACCTCGCACATGCCCGTGGCCAAGCAGGCGATCAAAGACATGCTCGCGCCGATGGCGAAGGACGAGCACGGCAAGGCTCATCACGTCAGCGAGCTCAAGGCCGAGCTCGCGAGCCTTCCGCCAGAGCAGCTCAAGGACGTGATCAAGTTTGCCCGCGAGCACGTCCCGGCGGCGCCGAAGCGCGAGAAGAAGCCGCCGAAGGCCACCCCGCCCGAAGATCCCGACTATGAGAAATGGCTGAGCGAGCCGGAATCGGAATGAGCAAGCTAGGTGATGCGACCAATGCTTATGCCGAGGCCGTAAAGTGCCTCGATCGTTTGCTGGCGTTAAAGCCAGATGACATCAGCGTCGGCCTTAGCGCTTTTTCGACCAAGAAAGATAAGGTTGACAGCCTGGTACTCGAGCGCTTGCGAGAATTCTTTCCGCAAGCGGTTCAAAAAGTAGAAAAGGAATTGCGCGAGGAAGTCGCCCGCGCTCGTCAGGAAGTTATCGCCGCGGAAAAGATGATGGCCACCGGCCCGACGCTGGTGAAAGAATGACAGAGCGCTGTGACGAGTGTCTGTTTTGGAAGCTAACGCCTGGGAAAGAGACACATGCCGATGACCAAGAGGGCTACTGCCGGCGACGCGCGCCCCAACCCTCATCGTATCAGATCAGCAAGCTCGCCGATTTGTTTGGTCGACTTGTTTGGTGCGTCGAGGAACTGGCAAAGGTAAAACATGAAGACGATGATGGCTATAACTTTCATATGCAAAGCGACGAGTGGGCAGAATGGCCGATAACTTTTAGCAATGAATGGTGCGGAGAGTTTGAACGCAAACGACGCCGCAAATGACCATCTCACGTATCCCGCTTGACGACATCCCGCGCGAGCTCTGGCTCGAGCGCCGCCGGCGCTTTATCAATGCGTCGGAGACGGCCATCGTCCTGGGCGAAGCAAAATGGGGCTCGCTCGCCGAGCTCTACGCCGAGAAAAAAGGGTTACGCGCCCCGCGCAAGGACAGGACCGGCGTCCTTCGCCGCGGCAACTGGGGCGAATCATCGGTCTTCGACGCGCTCGCCGATAGCTATCCGGACTGGAAACTGGTGCGCGCCAAGGTCCAGGTCATCGATGAGGATCGGCGCGAAGCCTGTACGCCCGACGGCTTTGCCGAGGTTCCCGATCGCGACGGCATCGGCGTCGTCCAAGCCAAGGTCTGCGCCCGCAGCGTCTTCCGGCGGTGGCTCGAGAATGTGGACGATTCAGTCGAGTTCGGTGCCTTCACGCCGCCCGCGGCCTATCGCATCCAAACGCTACACGAAATGATGTTGAATGAGTGCTCCTGGGGCGTGCTCGCGGTCCTGATCAATGGCGAGTACACCTGGGACTTCCGGCTGTTCGAGGTCAAACGCAATCCCGCCATCGAGGATCGGATTCATTATCGCATTGCCGACTTTTTCGAGCGCTATCTCGACGCCAACATCATGCCATCATTCGAACCGCTTCGCGACGAGGTGCTCGTGCGCGAGCTCTATCCGAAGGACCACGGCACTGCGATCGACCTCACTGGCGACAACCATGCGCTCGCGCTGGTCGAGGATTTGTTGCAGGCGCAGGCGAAAGAGAAGGACGCCAAGGACCAAATCAAAATCGCCAAGGTCGAGCTGCAGGCCAAGATGGGCGACAACACCTATGGCCTGCTCCCGGACGGCAGGACCGTGCAATGGAAGCTCGAGCACAAGCGCGCTTACACCGTCGCGGCGCAGGACAACAGGGTGTTTCGCCTACTCAAGGGGCGACCGAAGGATCTCGAGTCATGACATTAAAGTTTGAACTCAGCGAAGCCATTCAAGCAATCGAAATTGCGATCAAGCAACACAGTGGCATGCGTCCGACAAAAGCGAGCCGAACAATCGTGAAGGGCAGCAAAGTCGTCACGCAGCCAGACGTTCTCACAGCACATCGGCTTGACCAGATCAATCGAATCCTGCGTTGGGCCGAAGCGCATTGGGATACATTCGAACCGGAATTACACGAGTGGCTTTATCCAGAACGACGATAAACAAACGAAAGGAAGTCAAATGATCATGTTTCCCAACAGTCAGACGTTGACCCCAAACGCGGCATGCAAACGAGCCAATAGACGCGGATTTAAGACGACGCGAGTCAAGGACAAGATCACGCTGTATGACCATGCTGGCAAGATCATTGTGAAAGACGTCAGCCCGAATGAGGTTGTCAATTTGCTGGACACGTCCATGCGCGAAGCCAAGGAATATCTGCAAAACATCGAAACCAGAAAAGGCAAATAACAATGGCCGACGAACGCAATCTGACTCAGTTCGCCAATGCTGCAGGACAGCCTAATCAGCCGCAGCCTCGTGGTCACGCGCTCAGAAGCGAGACCCACGGCGTTCCAGTGCCCGAGGTTCTCCCGCCGATCGCCAAGGAGCGCGACGAGGCCAAGGTCCGGTTAAAGCTGCGCACCCTCGCCGCTTTCGCCGGCGAGGATTGGTTTTATCGCTTCCCGGTCCGCGAGGGCGGTGCCCAGCGCTATATCACCGGGCCATCGATCAAGCTGGCAAACAACGTTGCGCGCGAGTTCGGCAACTGCAACGTTCAAGTGCGGCCGTTCGACGAGGGCGACGCGTGGATCTTCATGGCGAGGTTCACCGACAACGAAACCGGCTTTTCGATGGAGCGCAGCTATCGCCAGCGCAAGGGCCAGCGGTCAATCGGAACCAAAGACCCGGATCGGCAGCTCGACATCGCGTACCAGATCGGACAATCGAAGGCGATCAGGAACGTGATCACCAACGCGCTCGGCATCTACTGCGATTATGCCTTCGAGGAGGCGCAAAATTCACTGATCGAAAAAATCGGCAAGAACCTCGAGGGCTCGCGCAAGCGCGCGCTCGGGCAATTGCCGGTCGAGCTCGCCCGCGTCGAGCGTGTCATCGGCCGGGCGGCAAAAGACTGGACGGCGCCGGACATCTCACAGGTCGTCGCTATGACAAAAGCCATCACCGATGGCATGGCGATAGCTGACGAGATGTTCCCGCCGATCGAGGCTCCCGCGGCTGCGGCCCCTTCGCCCACACCGACGCAGTCGCAGACCGCGGGCGGCGGCGCGCAGATGCAACCCGACCCACCGATGGACGCTTCCGCTGCACAGTCGTCTTCGGCGGCCACGGAGCAGTCTGCCGCCGCCGATTCCGCTTTGGCCGCCGCGCTACACGTTGCCTACCTGCGCGGGCGAGAGACCAAGGCCAAAGGTGGCGACCGCGCGCCCCCGCGTGATTACACCGACGGCAAGCACGATGAATTTGCCGCCGCCTGGCTACGAGGCTTCGACGAATCACCAACGCAGGAGGGTACATCATGAGCAATGGAAAGAGATTTGGTCCTGGCGAGCCGAGCAGGACGCCGGAAGAGGCGCGAACAAGGCTCGAGGAAGAGCTTGCGCAAATGACGCGTAGCGTCGAGCGAAGGGGCAACGGTCCAATGGTGCAAGAACAAGTCAAACAGGGAGTGGCAGACGAGTTGGCAAAATTCATCGAAGCGCACGCCGACGACATGATGCGAGAGGCGGAGCAACACCGGACGGAGGCTTACGCCTATGCTAAAGAAATCCGCGAGCGCACCGCAGAGCAAATCGCGCGGCTCAAAGCCTTCACGGACAGTATCAAGCAAAGCCAAGCGGAGATGGCCGACGTCCGCATGCGCTTCGTCTCCGCGGGCACCGGTGCCGTACCAAAAGAAGGCGACCATGGCAAAGCGGAAGGCTAAGCGGCACCGGCTGCTATCGTACGGGCTGCGCATTCCGGAAGCCGCCGACTATATCGGCATGTCGATAAGCGGCCTCAACAATATGCGCTCGCAAGGTGGCGGGCCGAGATATTGGAAAATCGGCCGCCTGATCTATTACGAGGTCAAGGACCTCGATGACTGGATCAAGCCGAAGAAATTCAATTCGACGGCTGATTACCAGACCGCACGATAACAGAGCTGCGCGGGCGATGCCCGATACCCCGGGCCGTTCCGCGTAAGGCCCCCGTCCCTGGGTCGTTCAACCTTTCTCCCCGGGGGCGGGGGAGCAATTTTAAGGATGGGGCCACGACATGGCGCGGAAGCTCGGGCCGCCCGCCGCGCGCGGCCATTCCAGCAGACGAGAGCGTCATCAGATCAACGACAACGGGGTCCCGCTCGAGCCGCCGAAACCGAACGACATCGAGGGCAGGCCCGCCGTGGGCGCGGTCAAGGGTGACGATGCGTTGCTCGACGCGCTGATCAGGGAGCACCCGGAGCGCGACCCGGCAAAGGTCAAGCTGGTGGAGGGTGATGAATGAGCGAAAAGAAAATCCTCATTGAAGGGCTGCCACCGGTGACTATCGTCTCCGACGATGAAGCCGAGAAGGTCGATTTCGTCGTCTGCATGCCGCTCGGCCCTTCGCCGTTCGATGACAACCTAGTTGGCGAATGCTGCAAATGCGGAATCAAGGTGATGTATCGCTGGCATGCGCCGCGTAAGCCGAAAAAGCTATGTCTCGATTGCATGTGCAAGCTCGAAGAAAAGAAGCTGCAAATGAGCGAGGAAACCAAGAGTGAGTACGAAGAAAAATGAACAAGCACAAGCGAAGCCCGAAGGAACGTAGATGGAACCGATCCCGCTGACGATCGCGGACGAAGAGAATATCAAAGCTGTCCGTATCATGCTGCACATGGCGCGCAATCGGATCGCCAGCAAGCGCGAGCCATTCTACAAGGCAGCCGGCCAACACCTCGAGCGACTTCACTACGGCAAGGGAACCGAGGTCTGGGCCGAGCTCGTTCGGCAGCACATCGGGATCGGCCTGGCACGCGCCTACGAGCTCGTCGCGCTCGGCGCCGGCAAGCTGTCGATGAAAGATCTACGCCTGCAAAAAGGCGCCTCGACCCGGCGGTGGAAAGCCTCCAAACGACAAAAAATGCGCGATAGCGAAGTCGGATCAGGGGCTTGATAAATCCTGGCAACAAAGCCCACCATCCGCTGCTCGCAAAGCAAGCTAACGCCTTGGCAAGACAACATTTTAGCGCCAACTGCAGTCCGCTGTGGACCGCGAGCTATAGTCTATTGCAGTGAAATACAGCGCGGTGCACGTTAATCCCAGGGCAGGATGATTCCTTTTCAGGTGCGGACATGATGGCGAGGAAAGACACCCCGGATCGTGAGGATTGGCTCGACGAGATCGTGAGCTTGACCGAGGCCGCGAGCTTGCGCGGCGTGAGCGTAGAGACGCTGCGCGCATTGATCCGCTCCGGCAGGCTCCGGGCGGTGGAACAATCACGCAAGAAAAGGGGGATGCGTCGGCGCGAAGCTTTGCGCGATGACCTGCGTTCGTGATATCAACAGGACACTTCGCTCCGGTGGAACCTTCCAGCGCAGACTTCGAACGGCTCGAGCGATCGAGCCGGGCCTTCACAGAGGCCCCTTGCGCGACGGCGGCGACCGCTAGGGGCAGGGGGCGGGACATCCGGGGCTCATAACCCCAGGCCCCGCCCCGGCCTTTTGGCGAGAGGAACGGGAAGCGCCTCCTTTCGCGGCGAGCGTAGGCGTCGATCAGAGGCACCCTGCGGGTTTCCCGTTCCGGGGCCGTTGGCGCGGCCCAAACACTCATGTGACCGTAAAAAGGGTGCCGACCTACGCATAAAAAAAGCCCCGCCGTGAGGCGGGGCTTTAGTTTCGGAAGGACGGTAACCACCCGTTTCTATCACGCGGCACGCGACAGTTCGACGACATTGTCCGGCGGTTCCGCGCCGGTGACTTTGTTCGCCCACCGGCCGAACGCCATGGCCTGTTCGGCAAGCCGATCGTCCACGCTGTAGGTGCGGACGAGCTTCTCGCGCTTGTGGCCGATGCAGAGCTCGGCGATCTCGTCAAGGATGCCAAGCCTGGTCAGACCTGTCCGCATGGTGCGGCGCAAGTCATGCAGACGCCAGCCCGGAACGCCGAGCAGCGAAGCGACCCGCCGGACGTTCCGGCTGGTCACGTCGAAGACCCGATCGCGGCTCTCGACCTTGGGCGTCGCCTCGAGGATCTCGAGGGCGGCCGCCGGCAGGGGCAGGCGTCGGACGGTCCGATTCTTGTTCCGGCCATCCTCGACCGGGATCGTCCAAACGCCGGCTTTGAGCTCCGACCACTTCATGCCGACCACTTCCTCGAGCCGGTTGCCCAGCAGGATCAGTAGCCGAATGACGCGGTACGCATCGGTCGCATCCGACGTCGCTTTCCACACCGTGGCCAGCTCGTCGTCGGTCAGGACCCGCTGCCGCTCGACGGCGTCCTTGCGGGGCGCCGGGTTGATCGTGCCGTCGACCGGGTTCTTTTCCGCCCAGCCCTGCGCGATCGCGTACTTGAACAGCATGTCGAGGCTGCCGCGCGCGCCGCTGGCCGCGTTCTTTGACGCCTTGCCGCCCTCGATCCCGGTTTCCCGGATGTAGTCGAGGCGATCGGTCACGTTCTCGCGCTCGATGCGCTCGAGCGGCCGATCGTGCAGCGGGCGGAAATACTCGCCGGTCAGGTAGCGTTCATGGGTGCTGTACTGCTTCGCCCCAATCTTGCCGCCGTCCTTGATGCGAGCGAGATAGGCGTCTGCAGCCTGCGCGAGGGTGCGGGCGTTGGCCACCTTGGCGACCTTTTCCGCCTCCTCGGCGCGGGTGTTGATACCCTTGAGCGCGTCCCGGCGATGCTCCCGGACCTTGATCCGGGCGTCGCTGGGATCAAGCTCGGCGGTGGTGCCGATCGGGTAAGGTTTCTGACCACGTTTGCCAGGGACGCGGCAATACCAAGTTCGACCGCGACGCAGCGCTAGGTATGGCTGTTCCTCGTCCCACAGCCACTCAGCCGGGTTGACCAGCTCGTGGACATTGGTCGCGGAAAACAACATTGTGCGTTTGTTACTCATAGGTTTGTTCCTTTCGAATTTTACGTTCTTCATACGCGTCGAACCCTCTGCGAGCATCGAGCAAATCTCGTTTAGCTTTTGCTCTAGCCTCATCTGGAAAGAGATCTGCTTTTTGGAGAGGATATGGATCACGACCAGGAAGCTTGACATACCAGGTACTACCGCGGCGTAGTGCGAGTCCTGGTTGCTTTTCATCCCAAATAAATTCAGGGCCTTTCCATTTCCCAACGTGATACCCGTAACCGTTCCAAAGACTCCGAAGGTTTTCTGGGGTGAACATCATCGTGCGCTTTTTACCGCGGACGTCGACTTGCTGGTTTGGATACCAGGAAACGCCCTTGCGTTGTCGCCGTCGCTTTCGATGACCGCCGCTCTCGCCACCGCTCGAAAGAAGATTGCAAAGCGTGCCAGTACCAAGGTCACGCCGACCATAATCAGTGATCAGCTTGCTCTCGAGCGCAAGCGCATCAATCTCGTCGGAGAACCGATCAACGATTTCGACAATAGGCTCTGTGCCTGCTTTGCGAAGATCATGAATCACAGCTCTCAAGAGAGGATTTTTGCATGTGTCTGCTTCGAGATGGGCATGCAATCGCTTTCCCTGACCCTTGCCGACGTAAATCGGGATCGATATCTCGCCACGCGGATCAAGATAGCGATAGACGTAGTGCCTTTTTGGCCCTCCGATCTTTCGAATCGAATGACCTGTGGGCGCGCTAACGAGGACCGTGTTCTTGTCAAGCCTGACTTCGCTATTTCGTTTTTGCTTCGCCAGATTGACAAGATATTCTGCATAGACACTCATTTGTTACCGTTCCTTTCAAGTGTTCACATGAACACCATGGCGCCGGCCCGAAGGCCGGCGCGGTGCTGCTCACTGGCGTTGCTCTCGAAGGTATTCGTCGCGTTGGATTCTGGCTTCGAGATAGCCATGCGCGTAGGCAAGCGCCTCGTCCTTGTTGTCGGGATAGATGTTGCTCGCCCGGCGATGGATCGTGGTCATTAGCTCGTCGGGGCATTCTTTGAAGTGATCGAAGCCCGCTTCTCGAGCCGCCTGCAGCCGCTCCGTGGCTGCCGCCTGGTTACGGGCAGCAAGCTCGGCGAGGCGCTTGGAGGTGCGGGTCATTGACGAACCTCCCTGCCATAGAGATCCTCGAAATAAGAGGGAAACAGGTTCATCCGCCTGCAGAAACCGCCGAAGCCGCTGGGGCTGAGTAGAACCTCATGATCGTAAGTCGGCGGGATGGATTCGATCCGCTTTGTTTCGACTTCCAATGCCGCAGCCTTGATCTCGTCCGGCAACTGCTGGAACTCGATCGACCACTTTGTGGAGACCTTTGCCGACAACGAGCTGTGCTCGCATTTCGTGTCGTAAAGGTAGAAGTCCGCGAGTTTGTGGTTTCTGGCCCCGGCAGGCATTTCACACTTCGCGGCGGGAACCGCGATCGGGCTCGCGCTCGGAAGCACCGGAGGCCAGCATTCGGCAGCCGCCGGCGTGACGACCGCGGCCAGGGCGGCCGCGACCAGGAGGGTGCGGATGACTTTGAGATCGACGACTTTGTCGGTAGCCATAATCACACCTCCACCTTGGCCGAAGCCTTGTCGCAGACCAGGCCGGCTTTTTCCCAGACCTTGGCGAGCTTTTCGTCCTGCCAATTAGTCCGGATGTGGTCGGCCTTCCCGAAGCAGATGCCCGCGAGATCGAGTAGCACGCTATCGAGCCCGTGGGCATCGACGAGCGTCTCGAGCGCGGCCGTCAGATTGTGTGGATTCCTTGCGAGGCTGACCTCCAAAGCTTCCATCAGATTGACCTTGTTTGTCATGGTGAAACCTTTCTCGTTTCAGTTTCGGCTTGATTGCCGTTACAGCCGCCCGCTTGCGGGCGAGCGGCTGGGGCTGCAATCACTTCCGCATTGCTTTGAGCTCACGCTCGAGCTTTGCGCGGGGCGATTCAACGACTGTCACGGGCCTGGTCTGCATCCGGATCGCCCGCTCGCGGTAGGCTTTGCCAACCTCATACATGCGGTCGCCGGAAACCGGCTTAGCCCAGCGACCTTTTGGTAGTTTGATTTTCATGGGCAAACCTTTCCTTGTTAACCGCGCCAAAAAATTCCAATGACGTGGTTCAATTCCTCGAGCGCGGCCTCATACTCCACGCCGTGACCCCAAGCCTTGGCGATGCCTTCTTCGAAGTAGATCTTGGCAGCGTCGATCGCGCGCTTGCAATCCTGGCCGCAATTAGATTCGACCGGAAGCTCACGCAAGGTTTGATCGGACGGCTCACGGCCAAAGCGCGCCTCAAAATAATCAAAAACATTCACGTTTTTGGTTTCGAGAGTATCGCTGGAACCGTGGGGATAGCCTTGCAAGTGCAAGTGATCCATTGCCGCGTCACGATCGGCTTCGCTCGCCTCTTCAAAGTCGAGCATGTTCTCAAGCGTGATATAGGCTTGCGTGGCTTCGGCATCGGACAGCGTGAGGGTCACCGGATATTCGCCTGCATAGCTTTCGCGGAGCAACACCGCGACTGCTGTGGCATCCTCATAATCCGGCTTTCCAACGAGGCCATCATCGGCCATCACTTCGAGCCGGCCCTCAAGATCGCATTCCATCTGCGTTGCGAGGGCCTTCGTGTTGATCAGGAGTGTTGACATTTTGGAAACCTTTCTTTGTTACTGCAAAAAATTGCAGCGTGACGCCCTCCGCGTGGGAGGGCGCTGCGCTACAGTTCACTTGGTTTCGAAGAACGCCTTGCGAGCCTCGGGGAGGCCAACGGCAAGGTGATCGTCGGGCTTGCGGGCGCCGTCATAAGCAAGCTTCGCGGCAACCCATTTGTTGAGCAGCTCGCGGCCAGCTTCGGGGACGCCCTCGCCGTAGTGATCGAGGAACGACTTAGCTTCGGCGCCGCTCGAGTATTCAGTGAGGCCAACCCACTTAACGTGGCCGTCACCGTTGAGGAACATGCAGGCGCCAAACTTCACGTAGGTTGACGCTTTCGGCTTGTTCCAAACTTCGCCCGGACGTTTCGGATTTGTAGTCTGCGAAACGAACCGGAAGCCCCGCTTCGGGTGATGCTCGAGCCAATAGCGGATCTTGCATCGAAGCGTGTAGCCGTAAGGATAGTCGTCGACGACGTAAGCGGTCTCCGGCGACGTGTGACCTTTCAGGATATTCATGTGTGTACCTTTCTCTAGCTGCACGATTGCAGCGTGACGCCCTCCGCGTGGGGAGGGCGCTGCGCTACAGTCAGGCGGCGACTTTGTTGTTAGAGTCGCGCCGCAAAAACTCAGGAATGCCGTCATCGACAGTCTTGTGAGTCTTGTCCCATTCGGCCTGCGCCAGCTTGCACATCAGCGTCCACTTTTCGGGGCTGATGCCATCGCCGACGCTGTGGTGATCGTTTTTCAGCGGCGGCGTTCGATAGCGCATGCGGTAGTTGGGATCATAGTTAGCGCCGTAAGGCTTGCCGATCGCGTTGAGACGGGTGAAAGTCCCGTCCCCGTTGTCCACAAGCTTGCCTGTGGACTTCTTGGCGCGCGGCTTGCTGACCCGATAGCCCGCGGCTTTCACGATGGCCAAGGCTTCGGTGAGATTCATCGTATTCATGGTGGACCTTTCTCTATTCCCGATCCGCTAAGCTCTCCGGAAAGAGCTTGGCGGATGCCCCGATCGTCACCGGGGCTTGTGGCGTCCTATTTCGAGGCGTCGGACGCTCTGCCTTCACTTCTTTTCGACGACCGCAACCGCCTCACCACGCTCGATCGCGCCGGTGACGTGATAGCGAAGCCGTTCAAGCGGCGTAGGAGCACGTCGCACATCAACCGCCTTGTAGCGTTTGATCGCGGATCTTGCTTCGGCCTTTGACTTGTGTTCCGAAAGAGTAGCGCCCGTCCGCACATCAAGAACGAGATAGCGGCCGGGATAGTAAGCGATGGCGTAGGGAACGCCGCGCTTGCGATGATAGTCGAGTGACATGTGAGAACCTTTCTCTGTTTCCGATCCCATCCCGGAGCGGCGGCGTCTCACAACGGCGCACGCCACCGATCGGCCGCTAAGGGCGCCCGGCCAATCGTGCCAAAGGCAGTGACGTTCACCGCCGCTCGGGGATGGAAGCGGTCCGCCCTTTCTCGGAGGTCGGACCCTGTCGCGTCAGCCTGCCCGCATGCCTACGTGCCTTACGGACTTTCGGTCGCTGAAACCGTCCGGCTTGTTACGTCTCCGGTCCACGTCACGGCGATCGGGGTGTCGGGCTGCCGTGCTACCCGGAGCGCTACAGTTAGCCGAAGCATTCCTGCCTGCGCTCGACCGACCCGCTACAAATCCGCGGGCGGTGCATTCTATATCGGTGGCCCGCCCCCGCGTTCTGCCCCCGTCTCCCGCGTTTAAGGGTCCGTAAGAGGCTGCTGCTAGGCGGGCCGCCGATGTAGATACCCATTGGTAGCCGGACCATGAAGGATCGGCCATCTGTCACGAAGTGGTGGAAGCCTCCCGGCTCTTGGTCCTTCGCTTTTAGATGGCGTCGCCGCTGTGTCCGGCCGCCAATAGGTAGAACCCGCTAAGCCGCGTTACTCGCGCGGCCCGTATTGTTGATTTGTGCGCTATTGCGGGGATGCCTACGCCCTGATGTCGCGATCAGGTTCGCTTTCGCTTCTAATCCCTAGCCATGTGCCTGAACTGCAGGATTGAGGCGGTCGGGATCTTCGATTCGGCTTCACGCGAGGATTGCTTATCTCGAGATACAGCCGAACGCAGGGGACTTCGATGTCTAGCGCTGCGGGGTAATCTTTTAAGCTTGCCGAGGATTGATCTGAGGCCCTCGACGGGCCGCGGTTTCTCTTGCGGAAACCTCCCTGCGGTCACTTGCCGCCTAGCCTTCCCGGCTTCTTGTCCTTCCGGTACGGCGATCCATCAGCGGGCAGGCTCTCTCAAGTCGCGGCCTGGTCGAAACTCCGATGGGCCGGGAGTGCCCCGCGCTGGTCTGGGGTTTCGCGTTGTTAGCCTCTCGCGAGGAGGGGGGGGTGGGGTTCCCTTGGGCCACCTGGGGCCTTTCGGTTCCTTTTCCCTACGACATACATATAGTGCGAAAGGCCCATTTTACAAGGGTTTCGCGGGCTCGCGCTGTATCTCGCTGGCTTGCCGCTTTCGGGGGCTAACCGGAAGTGCCTTGAATTACTTAGCTTTTTGGCGGTTCCGAGCCCTGTGGGAGGCGCATGGGAGGTATGAACCAAAATACAGTGTGTTCCGACAACTGACTGTAATTGGCAGGAAATGGCAACGCATCGCTGTAATGCAAGGGGGTTGCTTTTGGGACCGAGGCCGCTATTTTAGGGTCGGCCGTCGCCGACTCCTAGGCGGCTCTGTATCTCCGCGTAGCCTCCTGCGTTCCACAGCCGTGGTCAGCGACGGGAGGCTTTCCGAATAGGGCGCGGCGGCGGCTACCTGAAACTTGAAACATGAGAAAGGTTCTAATGACCAAGATCATCACCCGTCGCGTCTGGTTTGATTGGGTCGCCCATCGCCAGGGCGAGATCGATCTTCACCGCATTGGTTGGGGTCGCACAAAGCAGGACGCGCTTACTGACCTATTGCGACTCGATGTCGAACACCAAGAAGCGGCGCAACTCCCATAATTTCCCGGCGGGTATGCCGGACGTCAAAATGGAGGTTCGCAAGAATTAAGCCGGAGGTCCTGCCCCATCCTTTCCTCCGGCCGGGGCGCCGAGGTTTCAGTCCGCACGAAGCTCGGCGCCCCCCTTCTCTCTGCAGTGCGGCACGAACTTAGAGAAAGGTTCACACGATGTCTAAGCTCTACGGAAACGTTGTCCTGTGGACAACGGTCGCCGTGATAGCCCTCTGGATCTTCATGGCGCTGCGTCCGGCGCACGCCCAAGGGCTCGGCCCTTACATGGGCCACGACGGCCGCGTCCACGCCCAGGTGATCGCCGGCGCCGACGGCTCGCTCTGGCCCGTCATCCCGACATTCTGCCCGCTCGGCTGGGGGCCTTGTCCAGTGCCTTTGGCAGCTCCCTTCGCACCCCTGGTGCCCCCTCCACCGCCGGCCGCCTATGCGCCTTCCCTACCGCCTCCGGCGCCTGTTCCATTGGGCTGGATATGGCGCACGCTGGCACCCTGCGCAGATCCGGACTGCCGCTCGCTGGTCGTACAAGTCAGCGTCGACGGCGCCAATATCAGGGCTGTGCCGGCCGGGCCGGTCGTGGGCGCGATCGCCAACGGCGTGCCACTCGTCCCACTCACCAAAGAAGGAAATTGGATCTTGGTCGCGCCGGCCTGCACGCTGGCACCAACCTATACGTGGTCGATCACGGCCGGCGTGCCGCTGTCGGTGTGCCTATGATGTTGCCCATCCTTCAGCATTTGCAGGAAGAGAACCGCGAGTTGCGGCGTGCACTTGCCATCATGTGGCACGCTTGGGACACCGACAATCGGCCGCCCCGTGACGTCTTAGCGCTTGCGAAACGCTGCTTTGAAGAAGGACGCCGTAGCAACCGTGACTAGATTCAGAGCTATCACAATCATCTATCAGTTAGCCGTTTCCTTTGCGCTGGCTTTCGCGTTGGTCGTCACAGTGCGCGCTATCTGCGCCTATGGCCAAACGACGCCAGATGATTGGTTCAAGCTCGCGACCGCGATCCAACAGCAAGAGCACCGCCTGGACAGAGAAGACCGATTCTTTGTCCGATATATGGTCAACGTCCTGTCGCTCGATCAGGCTACGGTGCCAACCGGACCGCAGCAACAATGGCTGCTCAACATCAAGCGCGAGCTCCACATCGTTTTTGTCCCGGAGAGAAGATAACTATGCGTCGCAAACTCAGCACTCACGCCGATATTAAAGAGTATCTCGAGGGCATCTTTTTAGGTCGCCCCGGCGACAGGTATCCGCGGATCGAACATGCTCGTCACGTTTCCCAGGTCATTCTCATGTGCGCAGGCGCATTGTTTATGGTCGCGGATGCGAACTCTATCGAGGTCAGTCAGCGCGTCCGTGAGGGCGTCACTAAAGATATCAATATGCTTTATTTCACTGTCGAAGGTCGCCCATTTTTCATGTGCTATTCCGACAAGGCGATCGAGCTTCGAAATGGCGGTCGCTGGGGAGAGAAGCTCGAACGCATCGATAACTCGAGCACGATGTCTTTTGTCGCCATGGCATTTCTAACGCTTCGATATAGACAAGCTGCGGCGTAGGGGCAATGGTATTACCACCGGATGGTTCCGGAGATCAAAAGGTCATCGAGGGGTTGCGGGAATTTGTCCGTGAAGTCCGCATTGAAGAAAAAAAGAGGCGATGATGCCGGTCAGGGCAACCGATTTGTTTCGAGAGCTGCACTCGAAAAGAAGACAAGCCATGAAGGACAACGAACTCCGCGAACTTCTTGCCGCTCTCGACCGTAAGATCGAGGCCGCGACCGCGGCCATGGTTGGCGGCGATACCAAAAAAGTGCTCGCTCACATTCAAGAGCGTTTGGATCATTTGGATCGCATCTATTCCGAAGGTCGAAATCAAAGCGACGAAAGGCTGATACGGGAGCGGCTCGCCAAAATCGACAAGGCCCTCGAGCATCGAATGCCAGGGTCGATCATGCTGCCGTCACCTCGTGTCCCGATGATCGTCGGCATGGGTATGGGCGCGCTGCTCTTTACGGCCGGAATGTTGCTCGGATGGCTGTTGCTAAAATGACTGACAGAATCAACATCCGCGATCTCGAAGCCTGTCCGAAATGCAATGCTAACCTTGAATCGTTGCATTTAAACTACGATGCCGTGCTGGAGTGCATCCAAGTCGAATGCTTGGAATGCAGTTACAAATTTCAAGCCGACTGTGCCGACAAATGAGCGCGATCTATCTCATACTCACGCTTTTATTCACGACAGCCTGCTCGCATCCGCTGCGCCTAGATCCACAACGCCAAGAACTGCAGCGGCAACAAGACCAATGCCTCGCTCGAGGCGGCAACCCCAGGGACTGTAAACCGTGAGCGTGCGTCAGCGAATTTGGTGGAAGAAAAGCGGTCAAATGGGAACCGCATGGATTGCAATCTATAGAGGCGACGATGGCAAACCGCATATGCGCTCGTTCGCGGAGAAAGAACAAGCCGATGCCTTTCACGCGCAAACCGGTCACAAGCGCCCACGTCGCAATAAGCTCTATCCTGCAGCATGGAACGATCCGAAGAATCTCACTCGCTCCGAAATTCTCCAACTATGCCTAACACTGGATCGCAAAATCGATGAACTTAAGCGACTGATCAAAAAAACCAGGGAGCAATGGTTATGAAGTGCGTGCAGATTGTTGGTCAAGGCGTTCCCGTCCGCCTCTCAAATGAAGACGCCCGTCGGATCGTCACCATCGATCATGATGGCGAATACTGCCCGAAGCACATCTGGAAGCAATTCTATGACCGGCGAGGAGAACCTCGGCGGACCATCACCAACATCAAGAGAAAGGTTCGACCATGACTTGGAATGCCATTTTTCTGACCTTCGCTACTCTGTTCATCATCGGCGTCGTCGGCCGCGTTAACGGTGTCAATGCCGGCGAACGCGATTTCCGACCACCGCAAAGCCAAAGCTTTTTCGATCGCGATGGCCACTTCCGCGGCTCGTCGATCGACACCAAGCAAGGTTCGAGCTTTTACGATCGCGACGGCAAGTTCTCCGGCAGTGCCATTCGTAATAGCGATGGCACCACAAGCCTGTACGATCGAAATGGTCATTTCGTTGGATCGAGTCGCGATAACACACAACCAAAATAATTCACATGATGAAGCCAAGACGACTCTACATAGAAAACAGGCAAAGTGCCCGCCAACGTGGCATTCCATTCAAAATTACTTTTGAAGAATGGCTAGCTTGGTGGCAGCGGCAGTTAGGACCTGATTGGCAACTCCTGCGAGGCAGAAGACGCTATCAGTTTCACATGGCACGCGTCGGCGATCGTGGTCCATACAAGCTTGGCAATATCAAATGCATTACAAACTCGGAAAACATCAAAGAGGCGTGGGAAGGTGAGCGTATGCGAGTCGCGATGGCATCCCCAGAGCGAGCAGCGAAGATTAGCGCCTTTTTCAAAGGGCGGATGTTTTCGCCAGAACACCTGGAAAACCTTAGCACCGCTATGATGGGCAATAGAAATGCACAAGGCCAACTGCAATCCGGTGAGTATAACAATTCCGCTAAACTCAACAACGAAGAAGTTCGCACTATACGGCGTATCAAACTTTGGTCTCGCAGCACAGCCGCCGAACTTGCGCAACAATACGGTGTTTGCGCATCCTGGATTCGTCAGATCAGAAATAGAAAAGGATGGCAAGGTATAGAATAATGCGCGGCCACTTCACCGGCTCGAGCTCGAGCACGACGCAGCCAAAATGAGTGAGCTATGACCCTCGATCTCCATCCGGACGAATACCTGCGCGTCATGCGTGGGCGGCTGCAGATGACGCAGGCGCAGCTCGCCAAGCATCTCGGCGTCAACCGCAAGACCGTCATGCGGTATGAGATCGGCGAATCCAAAATCCCGCTGACGCTATTGGATTTGCTCAAGCGCATGGTGGAGCAGACGTGAGTTTCAAACTTTCGGATTTCAAAGTTGGCGACCGTGTGCAAACGCGTGACGGTCAGCAATACACCGTGCTGTGGATTGCCGGCTGGGGACATCCGGAATGGATGACGGTCAAAACGCCGACCGGCTTATGGAACTGGATTCGGCCGGAGGAAGTCAAAAAAATCATCGAACTTGCTGACGGCGAGCGGAGGATCAGGCGTGGCGTATAAGAATTTTCCGCTCGATGAGTGCGCGCGCGCCGTGGACAAAATCCTGCGCGAAAATCCAGGCTCGGCATTCTATCAGAAATGGACCTGTGGTCGCTGTGGCGAGCGCGTCACTGGCAATACGCCGAACGTGCTTTGCCTCGAGGGCCACCACGAAGAAAGGGCGGACGGTTCGCCATGCGGCCACGTCACTGATCTGCGAGTGACAGGTTGCAACTACGCTTTACACATGGTCGTCGGCGGCCTTGCCAGCATGCCGCCGAAAGGAAACGCCTAATGAAGACTTGGAAAGGGCTTTACGTAGTTCACATCAATGCGCTCGATTGTGAAATCAACCGCGTGTTTTGCGAGACATTTCTCGAGGCAAATCTAATCGTGATGAAATGGGCCAAGGATATCGACACGTTCAACGTTGGCGACACAATCCGATTTGAAGCGAAAGAAGATTGAACGACGAACTCCACGATACCCGAAGAGGAGCTGCCGTGAATGACTAATGCCTACAGCCTCGAGGTCTGGCTAGATTCAGTCCGCCATCAATTTGATTTCGTAGCTGAGGATGACGACGAGGCCCGCCGCCTGGTTGCCGCCTTCGCCCGCGTTGTCCAACGCTGCTCCTATGGCCCGCTCTGGCGCACCGGTCAGACCGACACCCGCGACGGACTGACCGCGATCTATAAGGCCAAGAAGGCCACGATCATCCCGCTGGATATCCAAAAAATGAAGACTGACAAAGCTTGACTTTGTCTTGACTGCGCCCGGGGCATCAGCAACCCTCAGCAATTCGGAGGAACGTGGCGCAACGACAAGTGAATGAGGGTCTACGGGCAAAGCGCCGCCCTAGCAAGTCCCCAAAACTGAAACCTGAAAGAGAGGAACGCGCATGAAGCGCATTCTCTTTGCGACTACAGCTTTGCTTGCATTGGCGACAATGCCAGCTAAAGCCGACCTTGTGCTGTCCGACGCGGTCTTCCGTGACTTGGGAGCGACCGGCTTCGGTAATGCGCCACGTCTGCTCAACATCCAGAACAATGGATCGGAAGCAGGCGGGACGTTTGCTACCTCGGGCGGTGGCACCGGGTTTTTCACCGGCCTGCCAGCGCCCGGTCTGGGCGGTGTAGGGACCATCTGCAACAGCAATGGGACCTGCATGAATCAACCGCAGATCGAGCCCGACAAGTCACTAGTGTACAGCGTCGGTGCTCTAGGTTGGTTCAGTGGTATCCAAGTCGGAATTGGCTTGGACACGAATGAGACGGGAGCGAATGCTGCGCTCACGTTCAACAGTCTGGTGTTGACGCTATACAACTCGGCTGGCGTTGCGCTCGCCAACTTCACGGGCCAACCGCCGATCAACATCAGTGCTGCTTTGCTGACCGAACAGCAAGGCAACGGCAACTCGGTGTTCGACATCCGCTTGGATGCCGCCCAACAGACGTTGTTCAACAATACGCTGATCGCGGCAGGTTGCACGATTGGCGTGGCGTGCAACACCGTGTTCGAGGGTCTGTCGGCATCCTTCGGCACCGGCTTGCCGGGTCAGGTCTGTCCGAGCGCGGGCACCGTCGGGGGATTACCATCTCCGGGCGGTTGCTTTGCCTCGACCGACGGTCAGGAAAGCTTCCTGGCGTTCCAGGCGGTTCCTGGGCCGGTCGCTGGTGCGGGCATCATTCCGATGCTGTTTGGAGCGGGCGGTCTGCTCGGCTTCAATTACTTCCGTAGGCGTCGCGTAGCGTAACGGGAAAACTCGCAAATGCTCCCCGCCGGGTACGCCCGGCGGGTTTTTCCCGCGGAACGCCGATGCACCCAACTTATATGTCACTCGGTCATTGGTCGCTGGATTCCGAGACCGTGGTAATGAATCCCATCGACGCAGAGGCAGCCGATTATATCGTCAGCTTGTGGGGCAGAAAGCGCCGCGCATACGCTCGCCGCTATTGGATGTTTCTCAGCCGCGGTACGGAACGACCCTTGATGGGCGAGGTCTTCGCCAGCGAGCGGATCGAGGAACATCTCAATAAGATCGGACGCAATTTCTTTCTCTTTCGCGACGAATAAGGAGGGACCAAATGAAAACATTGATCGCAATCACACTCGCGTTGATGACCACAACGGCAGCAGCGCAAAGTCTGAATGAGTTGCCACGGAACGCACCGTTCACCGATAAGGACGGCAATAAGATCGGTACCGTAACTTTCTCTGCTGGCGGCATCTATCTCCGCGATCTCAATGGCGAACTCATTGCCAGCATCACTCGCGACCGCGAGGGTCGAATTACCATGTACGATCCGAACGGAAAAATCCTCGATCAATTACCGGCTCCTCAAAAATAGATTGGCTTATGTTGTCGCGTGACTGGACCCGGTACGCGATCGCGTTGAATCTTTACCTCAACGCGGGCATGACCTACGCAGAGATCGGAAAAGTCTTTGGTGTCAGCAAACAGCGCGCGCACCAGATTCTAACAGTGGCCGGTCATCGGTTGGCCTACCGAGTATTCGAAGGCGTCCCTAAGAATCACTGGGTCTGGGACGAAGAGCGCGAAGCGTGGAGGAACCAAGAGCGCAGGGCGCAACATCGATGAAGATCAGAATCCCCGCATCCTACGACAAGTTTATAGACACACTCGCCTGCTGTTTGCTGCCGCCACCCAAGCCAATTGGGCTGCGCGTGGCCGGCTATGCGGTGACCTGGCTCGACCTCGCGCTCGCCGCCTACCCTACCGCGGCCGCGATCGGCCTGTGGTGGTGGACCGGCGACTGGAAATGGACCGTCGCCATGGCTGGCGCGATGGCCATGGCCGGCGCGATGGCGGTCATGCTTTGGGGCTGGCCGAGCAAATAAGAAGGGGGCGCGATCTATCTCGCGCCCCCTGCTGCAGGGAGGCCAGCCGCCCAGGAGCTAAGCCGGCCTCCCCTCTGTCTTCCACATCGTACGCTGCAGAAGAAGCCGCAGCTCCCTCAGCTTTAGCGGCTTGGCGTCGGCGCGCCAGGATGCGTCTCTGACGGCACAACCGCCACACCCCAGCCGGTCGCAGGCGACCAGTACGTTTTCACGTCCCAGTTCTCTAGGACTTGCGGCTTCTCGGGCTCTGGCGGAATCACGATTGGGTGGGTCGGGACTCCCGGCACCCCGCTGCTCGGGGGCACGTATATCGGGTGCTCGGGCGTGCCCGGAAGCGTTCCAGGCGGCAGGTAGATTGGCGGGGTCGGCATCGGCACATTGCCGCCGCCCCAGATACCGAGCGGGGGCTGACCAGGACCACCGGGCGGAAGTTGGATGCCCCACGGCGGCGGACCTGACGGCCCTCCTGGTGCGATGGGATGAGCCGGATAGGGTGGAGCGACACCGCCCCACGTGCCGAGCGGCGGAAGCTGAATGCCCCACGGCGGCGGACCTGATGGACCTCCAGGCGCAATCGGATGCGTTGGTAGCGGAGGAGCGACTCCACCCCAAGTTCCGAGCGGAGGATAGTAGATCGGCGGCGTAGGCACTGGGAGCGGAGCACCGCCCCA